>BNJS01000497.1_pt1 | contig 102537 bp, 100 predicted proteins | sample 8540461 | NCBI WGS metagenome assembly BNJS01 (sample SAMD00202454, study PRJDB9452) | human saliva metagenome | isolation source: human saliva | place: Japan | reverse complement strand
ACTGATTTGGATTAAACCACACTTCTAACAATTCTATTTTCACTCACGGTTACTGTCATTTTTAACATATAGGCAAACCCATTGTAAACTATCAAATTAGATATCTACAATGGGGTGATAAGAGGATCAGCAAATCTTAAATTGTAGAGAGTACTTAAACAAATTGTACTTCTACAACGACACACTTCTGTTTCTTTCCTTCCACATTACGCTTCGTTATTCTTACATTAAAATCTGTCTCCGTTTCTCGCTGCTCCTCGATAGAAGTGGAGTTTATCGCCCTGATGAGATTCTCCACGTATGCTATCTCAAACGCTTGATACAGTGTTGCTTGTACCAAGACAAATCCCAAAGATCTAACACATGCTCTATATACTTGACAGAGTTAATATGTCCATTGATATCTACATCATTATAATAGTATCTATTGAACGGATAGAAACGGCATCAGCTGACATCTTAACACGTGAAGACTTCTCATCGGACAAGGATATTTCAGTTTTCTATATACTCGCTAATCAAACCGTCACGAACGGCAAGGATATCGACAGGCTGACGTGTCAAGGTCAATCATTGCCCAAACACTCTTGCCATAGCCATAACATGGCCAGACTCACCGACAACCTTAAAGTTACGGCTTGTAAATGATTTTCAAAGCACCATCGACCCAAGTCTCTACAAAGAACTATCATACGCCTTTTGGCATTTCCTCCATCTCAATAGCCAAGCGACTCAACACCCAAGTCTTGTTGACAGTATTGAGATAGTTCATACCATAACCGCGATCGTTACTATGAAAATCTGCAGCATTCAGCATGTGATTGCCTAAATGACCCATAAACAATTGATTAGAGAGTCGCAATGAAACGGCTCCGCTAAAAACTCATATCTTCCTATCTTTGATAACTTTTTCCATATACCCCTTTTTACACTATCAGTTATTCCAAGTGCTTATACCACTTGTTACATTGTATATAACGGAGAATCAGCAAGATTATTCTATCATTAGCAGGGAAAACTAAACTACTACTGCTGCGCTTATTAATAGTTTCTTTATAAAAACCTTCACATATAAATCAACAAAGGGGATGCACCTAAAGATGCATCCCAATATTTATTATTCGAAGGATAAACCTTCTTAACCTATTCGGTTAGATTACTTTACGTAAACAACAGCGAGACTGGTTAGAAGCTGCACCCTGTACGCCCTTACCAGTAGCCTCATCAACGATTACACCGCGAGACTTGAGGTAGTTAGCAACTACGTCAGCACGAGCCTGTGAAAGACGATCGTTGAGCTCCTTAGAACCCTCTGGAGAAGCTGTACCAACAACCTGAACGTGAACACCCTGCTGAACGTTGTTAAGAGCCTTCTTAGCATCGTTTGTAAGGTTTGACTTACCCCATAGGAATGGTTACTGAATACGAGGTCAGAAACTGTGAACTCCTTTAACCTTAACAGTAGAACTTCTTAACAAGCTTCCTTAACAACCTCCTTAGTAACAACCTGTGGCTTACGGTTACGGAGCTCGTTGATCTGGAGCGTTCAGAGCATCGATCTCAGCCTGGTCACGTGGAGTAACGATTGTGAGTTGTGTGTACCGTTAGAGTTAGCAAACTTGTAAACGAGACCAGCATTCAACTGAACGGAATGAGTTGTTGATGTTGTAAGCTGGCTGACCTGCCTGACCTGTTGCCTTGTAAACCATAGTCTGCATGAACCTCTGTGAAAACAGGACCTGCTGGACTTGCATGATACGTTGTGTGAGTTAGTCTGGCCCAAGAATGCGAAAGTTGATAGAAGGCTCTACATAGAACTGGAACTGCTTTTGCTGAACCGGAAGCTTGAAAGCGAAATCAAGAGCAGCTTCAGAAAGTCATACGGTTACGATTCTCAGATGTAGCAGCCTTGAAGAGCTGGTTGTTAGAGAATACGATGCATCCAACCAAGACCATAGAGTGCGCTAACCTCGAATGCACGTGGCTCACCCTTTGTAACCACTGAACCAGTTGCTAAGATTTACAGTACCGGAGCAAGTTTGCGTTAGTAGAAAGACGAACTACTGTACCCGAGAACCCCAAGGCTTGTTTGAGAAGTATGTTACCCCTCAATAGCAAGACCGAATACTGGAGTGAAATAACGACCGATACGGATACCAGCGTTTGGACTGAGGTCGCTCAAACCACTTGTGACCAGTTGTCTTTGTTGCAACACCACCGTTAATACCAACGTAGATGTTATCAAATGTCTTGTTTTCTGCAACAGTCTGAGCAGAAACAGATGCTGCCATAGATAGTTGCAGCCAACATTAAAACTAACTTTTTCATTGTTTCTCTGAATTAATTAATATTTGTAAAATGTATAATGTCAATGTTTTAAACTCGGTGCAAAGTAATAAAAATAATGAAACAACCAAATTTTTAGGGAAAAATTCCGCACAGCCCCTATATTATGGAGCAAAAACCAACCACTATGGAGGAAATAAAGAACAATGTTTATATCGTCTTTATAATACAAAAATAATAAGGAAATAAAGCAAAACTGCGCCTTGTAGGGGCTTTCTCCTTAAATATTTATAGAGTTATTATTGTCCTCATAAAAACTTAAATTACATATTCTCTCTCGTTAAGGAACAGTTTTGGAAAAGAAGAACACTCTATAGTCTTTTTGTATAGCGTAAGTAAACATATCATATAAGTTGGCTTATTTGTTACGAACCTTACATCGACTGTCAATGAATACAAATAAAAATTTCCCCCTGTTTTATATTGCAAGCTAATTAATGCTCAACACCATTAGTGTTGACCTACAACACAACATGTGCGGAGCAATAGCACAATACGTGCGGAGCTATAATCATAGAATAAATATAGTCAAAGAGAATCTTTATACTTCATTATAGTATAGCAAGCGACTTATGATTAAAACTATGTGGGAGATATTTACTGGATAGAACCAATATAGAATAACATGCCATCACACCTATAAGTAAGAAAAAGGGACCCGTAGTATCACTGCTTTAGGTCCCTTTAACAAATTAGAGAGTTATAAAAATCAGGTTCACTTTTCATCATTACCATAGAAGTTTCTACAGTAATGCGAGATTGATTACTGCTGAGCAACAATCTTCATACCCTCCTCCACTGCTTCCATATTCAGCGGAATGAGTTTATGATGGCGTTCTGGCAAACTCTTGAAAAGTGCCTCTTGAGTCCATCAGTGCTGACAACAGGACAAACCTTGAGCAGACCACCTAAGACAATCATATTAAATACCTCAGCATTCTTCATCTCAGCAGCCTTATCCATAGCATTTATGCGATAGACTGTGATGTCCTTACGCGTTGGAGGATTGAAGACTCCATAACCATCATAAATAAGCATACCACCAGGTTTAACCTTTTGGCTCAAACTTATCCAGTGAAGGCTGGTTCAACACAATCGCTACATCATACTTGCTGAGAATAGGAGAAGAGATACGTTCCATCACTTACAATGACAGTAACGTTGGCTGTACCACCACGCTGCTCTGGACCATAGTCGCATCCATGTTATCTCCTTATCTTCCATTAGTCCCGAATAAGCCAGAATCTTACCCATAGAGAGTACGCCCTGACCACCGAAGCCACTAATAATTATCTCTTTTTCATATTACACCTATTTATATGGGAGAAGAATTAAAGACCTGTGGTGTCTTTCAAATCTCCCTTTTCATATTCAGGGAACATATTCTCACGCATCCACTCGTTAGCCTTTTACAGGAGTAAGTTTCCAACCACTATTACAGGTTGCAACAATCTCAATTAACGAGCCTCCTTTCCTTGCATACTTGTTTCAAAATGCCCTTACGAATTGCACGCTTAGCTTTATTGATTGAAGCAATGGTGTCAACACCTGACGAGTTACATAGCAGGTTCCTTTCAGACGACTTGCTAGCACCTGTAATGTTCAGATTATAGCCATGCAATTCTGGCTCACGACCGTATGGACAAGTTGCAGTCTTCTGACCCATAAGCGTTGTGAGGCGACATCTGACCACCTGTCATACCACTAAATGGCATTATTAATAAAGATAATTGTAAAGTTCTCACCACGGTTCAAAGCATGGAGTGTCTCTGCTGTACCCTATACAAGCAAGGTCACCATCGCCCTGATAAGTGAATACCAAACGATCTTCCCAAAAGGCGCTTAATACCCTGCTTGCAACAGCTGGAGCACGACCATGAGGAGCCTCCGCCAGTCGATATCAAGATAGCGATAAGCAAATACGGCACAGCCTACAGGGCATACACCAATCGCCTTATTACTCATTCCCATATCTTCGATTACCTCTGCAACTAACTTATGTACCACACCATGTGAACAACCTGGACAATAGTGCATTGTCGTATCGTTCATCAAAGTAGGCTCTTATACACCAGACTCTCAGGTGAAATGATATCATTTGTCATAATATACGTCCTCCTTCTCACTTTACTAACTTTCCCTTTGAGTGCATTGATAATCTCTTCAGGGTCAGGAACGATACCACCTAAGCGACCAAAGTGCTCTACTGGTAATGCTCCGTTAATAGCCAAACGTACATCCTGTACCATCTGACCAGCATTGATTTCACTTACCAACACACCCTTCTTATCCTTGCAAAGCTCTGCGTTGCTTGCTTGGGAAAGGCCACAAAGTGATTGGACGGAATAAACCAACCTTCAATCCTTCCTCACGAGCTAACTCAACAGCTTTCTACCGATACGTGCAGCACTACCGAAACTAACGATAACATAGTCTGCATCCTCGCACTGCTGTGTCTCAAAGCGTACTTCGTTCTCACGAATCTGACGATACTTCTCCTGTAAGTGGAGGTTTCTTTCTTCCATTATCTCTGGCTTCAATTCCAAAGAGGCAAATGATATTAGGATTGCGATCAGCTGTACGACCCATAGAAGCCCAAGGGCACTCCTTGCGGATTTCCTCCTCTGTGCGACGTGGTTTCTGTGGAGGAAGTATAACCTTCCATCATCTGACCAATCACACTGTCAGAAAGAATCACTGCAGGGTTACGATATTTGAATGCTAACTCGAAAGCCAAGTCAACAAAGTCAGCCATCTCCTGTACTGAGTTTGGCGCCAACACAATCACATTGTAATCGCCATTACCACCTCCACGTGTTGCCTGGAAAGTAGTCACTCTGACTTGGCTGAATAGTTCAAGACCTGGACCACCACGCTGAACGTTAACAAAGACGCCTGGAAGTTCTGCACCAGCCATATAGCTGATACCCTCCTGCATCAAAGCTACACCAGGTGATGAGGAACTTGTCAGCACACGCTTACCAGCACCAGCACCACCATAAATCATATTGATAGAAGCCACCTCGCTCTCAGCCCGAGTACAACCATACCAGTTGTCTCCCAAGGCTTTAAGGCTGAAAGTGTCTCAATTATCTCACTCTGAGGAGTGATAGGGGTAACCAAAAAATAGCCATCAGCACCGCAGCGAATAGTTGCATGGGCGATAGCCTCGTTGCCCTTCATTAGTTTTTACATCTTGTTCTGCCATAATTATTCCTCCACTTTTTACGATAGACTGTGATACAGCCATCAGGACAAACCGTAGCACAAGCGGCGCAACCGATGCAACTCATCTGGTCGTGCAGACTCTGTATACGGATAGCCGTGGACATTTACCTTTTTCTGAGCCAATGCAATAACATCTTTCGGACATGCAACGATACACAACTGGCATCCTTTGCATCGATCTGTGTTTACTACAATGGCACCTTTTCATCTTGCTCATAGTTTTGTATTTTTATGATTATACGCATCCTTGTTATAGAAGTTAAGAATATTCTCCACCATCTCTTTTGCAATTACTGCTGGAGAATTAGGGTCCAACTCGATTGCCTCCATATAGTTAGCTAAGGCTTCTTGCCAGTCGCCTCTCTGTCGGCATTCATTACCTCGTTGGAAATATTCTCTGCTGTCATCTACTTATAGTATTCTTTTCTTGCCTGCAGCAAGTGTATTTTTTTCATTAGTGAACAGATGGTCATAGGACCAACACCACCCGGAACAGGCGTAATGAAAGAGCAGAGAGGAGCAACCTCATCAAATTTCACGTCACCACACAATCTGAAACCGCCCTTGCGTGTTGCGTCTTCAACACGTGTTGTACCGACGTCGATAACCACTGCTCCAGGCTTCACCATATCAGCTGTTACAAATTCAGGTCTGCCAATAGCTGCGATGATGATATCTGCCTCCTGACACTCTTTCTTCAAATCCTTTGAACGAGAGTGACATACTGTTACTGTAGAGTCACCATACTGTTTCTGCATCATCAACTCGTGCCATAGGCTTTACCAACAATATTGCTTCGGCCTAAGATAACTACAACTTCTTACCAGAGTTTCTATATGATAATGCTGCAACAAGGTAAGAATACCCAATGGTGTAGCAGAGATAAAGCTAGGGTAGACCAATTGCCATACGACCCACATTGATAGGATGGAAACCATCCACATCTTTGCGATAGTCAACAGCCATAATGATCTTCTGCTCGTCAATATGCTTTTGGCAAAGGGAGCTGAACGATGAAGCCATCAACGTCCTCATCCTTATTCAGCTTATCCACACAAGTCAAAAGCTCTTCTTCTGTCACATCAGCCTCAAAACGAATGAGCGTAGACTTGAACCCACACTGTTCGCAGGCAATTACCTTATTCTTTACATAGAGTTTTCACTCTCCCCATCATGTCCCACCAAAACGGCAGCCAGATGGGGTTGTTTGCCCCTTCGAGCGACAATAGCCTTCACTTCTTTGGCAATCTCCTGCTTTATTGCAGTTGCGGTTGCCTTTCCGTCTATTAACTGATATTCCATAGTAATGATATTATTTGATAAATATGTGTCTTTTACATCTTTGGCATATTTGGCATTCCCGGTATGCCCTTCATCTTGCTCATCATACCAGCCATCTTCGAGCCAGTAACCATCTTCATCATTTTACGAGTCTGGTCGAACTGCTTAATGAGTCGGTTCACCTCTTGTATATTGGTACCAGAACCCTTAGCAATACGCTGACGACGAGAATTATTGAGCAACTCAGGATTTGTGCGTTCCTTCGGTGTCATACTCTGGATAATTGCCTCAATACCCTTGAAAGCATTATCGTCGATATCGACATCACGGATAGCCTTGCCTACTCCAGGAATCATAGAAGCGAGGTCCTTTAAGTTACCCATCTTCTTGATTTGCTGTATCTGATTATAGAAATCGTTGAAAATCAAACTGGTTCTTCTGAATCTTCTTCTGCAGACGCTTTGCTTCTTCCTCGTCAAACTGCTCTTGTGCACGCTCAACAAGCGAAACAACGTCACCCATACCCAAGATACGGTCTGCCATACGACCTGGATGGAACACATCGATAGCCTCCATCTTCTCGCCCGTACCAATGAACTTGATAGGCTTTGTAACGACTGTACGGATTGACAATGCCGCACCACCACGTGTATCACCATCAAGCTTTGTGAGAACAACGCCATTGAAATCCAAACGATCATTGAATTCCTTAGCAGTATTCACTCGCGTCCTGACCTGTCATTGAATCAACAACAAACAGTGTTTCATCAGGATGAACATGATTTTTGAGACTTTCAATCTCGTTCATCATCTCCTCATCAACCGCCAGACGACCAGCGGTATCGATGATGACAACATCGTGACCCTTTGCCTTTGCCTCAGCAAGTGCGTGATCAGCAATCTCATTCACGTTCTTGTTCTCAGGTTCGCTATAGACAGCTACACCCACCTGCTCGCCCACAACCTTCAACTGGTCGATAGCTGCAGGACGATAGACGTCACAAGCAACCAACAAAGGATTCTTATGCTCCTTTGTCTTGAGCATGTTTGCCAGTTTACCAGAGAATGTTGTCTCACCAGAACCTTGCAAACCACTCATAAGAATGATAGAAGGACGACCTGATAAATTCAGACCGACAGCCTCACCACCCATCAACTCTGCCAACTCATCATGTACAATCTTAACCATGAGTTGTCCAGGCTTAACAGCTGTGAGTACGTTCATACCTAATGCCTTCTGCTTTACGGTATCAGTAAAGGTTTTTGCAACTTTATAGTTAACATCGGCATCAAGAAGCGCTCTGCGCACGTCCTTCAGGGTTTCTGCTACATTTATCTCTGTAATCTTTCCCTCTCCCTTGAGAATCTTAAAGGAGCGTTCAAGACGATCACTTAAATTTTCAAACATTGCTTTTAAACGTAAACTTATATTTTTTTATTCTATCTTACAAAAGATAATAAAAGGAAAATAATACTGCAAGCGAATGACTGCTATTTTAATGTATTTTTAAAAACACGCACCTTATAATAATGCGCATATAAATAGACTTTGTGCATGTAAAACAAATCATACAAATGCCCTACTTTTTATCCATTATAATAAGAAGAGAGGTTAGACAGAACTAAAAATCACAACTTATTAGATTTAACTTAGCCTCCGAATTTGATGTATAAAAAGTAATGAAAAGAGTATTCCCAAGTCTAATAAAAGTGTCGCAGTATTTACTCTCCGCCCTGAAAGAGAAACAGAAGACATACACTTTTGTCTTATTTTTTCACAAACCAGTTTTTAATTGATGCTTAATTGCCTTCGAAAAAGACGCCCTTTATGCGAGTTACTAACGCCCTTTTTGAACCCATACTAAGCACCCTTTTTGCATGCACATATAACTATCTATAATAGGACAGTTACAAGCAACCTAAAGAGTACTATTTTTTTAAGCTTTTCTATCACAAAAGAAGGGTTGAAAAAGGTATCTTAAATGATAATAAAAACAAGTGCCACCAACGCTCTACAAGAATGGTAAAATTCGTGTTATAAATCGAGAAATAAATCTTTTTCTACTCTCAATAACCCCTATGCTTATCAATGTACTTCTATACCTCTATACAAGGCTTATTTACTAACGCTGTACAAGTTTTCTATTTTCGTTCTTATCCATACTGCCCAGATTATCTCAAAAACAAAAACAAGATACCACAAAGAGCAAGAACGAGCCCACACAAAAAGTTCAATACGCGAAAGCCCAGCACTCCCCAATTCTCATAAACAAACCGCTTCCAAAAATTTCCGCATCAGCTGTACTACATTCGTTCATCCATTTCCAATTCAACATAGCACCAAGCATAAAAAACATACCCGATACGATTAGCACATATTCAAAATTAAGTTTCAGTACGTCGAGCAACTCTCCCATATATTACCTTTATTTTCAACAACTTACAATGGAATTACATTAGTCTAAAGGTCATTCAAATAAGCAAACTTAATGATTTCTGCTCCATAAAACTCGTTTTAGACGGAGATTTACTGCCTCCTTCGGAAGTTCTTTTAAGGAGTTATAAAAGCTACATACTTCTTCTTAAGTTTTATCACCGCTAATTATTTTATTAAAGTATTGCTCTGCCTTACTTTTCCCACCAAAGAAATAAATATAGTATAGCAGGCTGTGACTCTTAAGCTTTCCTGCTAAAAATCTTATCAATATTTGCTTTTGTATCTTCAAAAATCCAGAAACAAAAGGAATAATATGCACTCTATAAGCCTGCTCACCTCTGTCACCGTATTCCTGTAACTTTCTCCTGCAAGCTGCCACCTCTACAAGGCTTCCCAGCTTAGTTAATGTTCCCAAGTCTCCACCATATATTAACCCATCATTAATAATGGCCTTCTTTATGGTTTTGAATAAATACGGACGTGTGAATGAACTCCACACTGCCCTCATAATTATAGTGGCTTGCTTTGAAAAGGATATCTCAAAGTTAATATCTTCATTGTCAGCGTCTTCTTCAGCACCTGCCCTCTACCAAGTACCTTAAGTCGGGAAAATTGCCTGCAATTTCCAGCCATGCTTTTTCACATAGTTTTTCTGGTTGCATCCTTATCTAATAACTATTCAATAGTAACAAACCACATTAATCACAGACAAATCCACTTTCACTCTTGGTTACATCGTAGACTTTCTACCATATCAGTACAGCAAGATAACACATCTTAATACAATACATGATTGTATCATTGAAAAGGAATAATCAGCAGACAATCAGAGAGTCATGGTTTGAGCCGCAGTAACGACTCATCCACGAGGCTATACAAGACAATTGATAATTTCTGTTACAGACTTACAGCCGTGACAATCAAGCCAGTCATTAATGCCATCGCGCACCTTTATCGTAACCTGTGGATCAAGGAAATTCGCAGTTCCGATCTGAATTGCTGTTGCCCCTGCCATAAGGAACTCAATAGCATCCTCAGCAGTGGAAATACCACCTAAACCGATGACTGGTATCTTCACAGCCTTTGCCACATCATTAACCATTCTCACAGCAACAGGTTTTACAGCAGGACCACTCAAGCCTCCCGTGCGGATACTCAACTTTGGACGACGACGTTCTATATCAATCGCCATTCCCATCAATGTGTTAATCAATGACACAGAATCAGCACCTTCATCTTCACAAGCACGTGCTATACTGGCTACGTCAGTGACATTAGGCGAGAGCTTCACAATCATAGTCTTATGATAATGCTGGCGCACAGCCTTCATGCAATAGAAGCAGCTCCAGAACAGGTGACACCAAACGACATTCCACCTTCTTTCACGTTAGGGGCATGAGATATTTACCTCGATAGCTGGAATACCTTCCAATGCATCAAGTTCTCTGCGGTTTCTGCATACGATTCTGGCGAATTTCCACTCACATTGACAATCATATTCGTGTCGATATCCTTTATCTGAGGATAGATATGTCTCGATGAAGAGTCTACTCCTTATTTTGCAAAACCTACGCAGTTAAGCATTCCCTGAGGTGTCTCTACCATACGTGGATAGTCATTTCCCTCACTTGGTTCCAGTGTCGTACCCTTGACGATAATACCTCCAATTTCCTCAATGGTACGAAATCAGCAAACTCCAAACCATAGCCAAAAGGTGCCACTGGCTGTCATTACTGGATTCTTGAGCTGTAAGTCACTTATCTTTACACTTAAATCAGCCATATTATAATCATCTATTTTTACAAAACTATGTGATTGTATGCTTCCTTTTCCTATTTAGTACTATTAATATATAATAGGTGTAATAAAAGGAAACTAAGCTTCAACCACTCTTTTCTGATTTATTCTCCCACATCAATCTACGTGTGTCGAGACTGGACCCTCTGTACAAACGCAGATTTCCCCTGTCGTTTCTCTACGCAGCACAGACAGCACTCAACACCGCACGCCATCATATTCTCTAACGATGCTTCGCAAGGAATTGATGCCTTATGAGCATAACGTGCCACTGCCATCATCATGGGCTTAGGGGCCACATGTAGAAACACAGTCAAAACGCTCTGTGGACAGGATAGAATGATTTGTGACAAAACCTTTCTCACCTGCAGAACCATCCTCTGTTGTAATACATACCTTTCCATACTTCTCGAAAAAGCGATACTCTGCTAAGTCGGCTGCTGTACGAGCTCCCAACAAAAAGACAGGCGAACCACCAGCATCCTTTATCTGCTTACCGAAATAAAGCAACGGAGCAACGCCAACACCACCGCCTACAAGCAACACGCGTTCTGACGGACTTGCCAAAGGTGCAAAACGTATTACCCAAAGGAAGCACGAGTTTAACATATCGCCTTCACGTAGACGTGCAAGCGTACGTACCTTCTCCTACAGTTGCAACAAGCAGCCACAACTCATTACGCTCTTTATCAACAAAAATTAATAGAAATAGGACGGCGAAGAAAGGTAGAAGGCGAGCCGTCCCACTCACCTCTACAAACTGACCGGGCAGCATCTCTGGAAGCGGTTTCTCATCTGTCAGCTTAATAAGGACATTCCTTGCATTGACACGTTCCACTAGAAGATACCTTTCAAGTCGAGGACATACTTCTTCATCTTTGCTTTGCTTTTTTTAAAACTATGCAAATATAGATAAAAATATCCGATTATAGGCTGATTGAAGAAAAACAGAAAGAAATCCTTTCAAAATAAGAGTTAGCAAGTTATTTATCCATCAAAGACTCAAGATACTTGTTGCTTTCAGACCATCAATATAACAGAATCATTTGGCTTACAATATAGAAACACATTAACCTGAAACTGTATATGGAACTGCCTTATGCTTTCATCTACAAAATATTACACTGAAAATGAACTTATAAATCAAAAATAAATATGTATCTTTGTCTTGTCTCCTATTATGAGAGGAGTATTCATATTATTTTTTTAACCTAAAGATAATAACATTTCTCATGAGTAAAAATAAGAATTAACCTCAACTGTCTGACAAACAGGGCATTCAAAATTCCTAAAAGTCATTATAGTGTTTAGTGAGTTTAATTTCCAAAAGGACACACATACTGATCATACAGCTATCCTAAAATATGGTTTATAGACAGAGTGTTCTGAAAATTCAATATATTTGCTATAAATAGAGAATAAATGGTGAAGAACGATAGCAAAAACGAAAAGAGAAGAAACTCTTATGGTCTGAGAACACCTCAAAAATATCGAGTTCGAGAAAGTATATTTAAACTATTGGGATTAGATACCAGTTTGGATTATCAATGAAACTTGGAGTTGTCTAAACAATAGGTTCTATCTACCCCATAAACTCTTTTGTGTCTATTTGAGTAATTTTATACGGAACAATATTGGAAAAAATAAAACAAACAAAATTATGAAGGAAAAAATAGATGCCTTTGTGGCAGAATTTAAACAAGAAGCATTGCTTGATGCTATTCGGATAAAGTTATCACCCAGTATGACTCTGGAACTTACCCAGAGTAAGGTTGGAGGACTTTTCTACTTGCCCAAAACGACAGAGATTCCAACCAACAGTAAGGGTGAACAACTGATGTTCCTGGCACAGATAAATTGTGAGGAACTGCCAGAGAATACTATCTATCCAAAGAAAGGGATTATGCAGTTTTGGATTTTTGGTGGCAATTATGATATGGGGAACGACTATGACAACCCTTGCTCTGATGAGAACAAGCGGGTAATTTATTATCCTATGATAGAAGATCATTATGGCTCAGAAGAATTAGCGGCTATTTATAAACCTCAGAGGGACGAGGACGGAGAACTGATTACTCTATCTGTATTGACAAGCCTTTTATCTATGTCGTTTCAACTTGAAAAACAATGGAGAACGACATCAGATTACCGTTTTCAAGATGCTTTCATAGAAAAATGGAATGAATACTTCCCTGAAAAGCAGACACAGAACTTGTGGGAGTTAGACGAAGACCTTGCTGAACTTGTATATGAAATGCTGGATATCACAGAAAACACCCAGATTGGTGGGTATGGTTATTTTACACAAACCGACCCACGTATCTACGAGACATTATCTGAATATACAGAAATCCTATTTCAACTGGATTCCTGTGATGACGATAACGGATGCGAAATTATGTGGGGCGACTGTGGAGTAGGCAACTTCTTTGCGACAAAAGAACAACTGAAAAAACTCGACTTCACGAATTGCCTTTATAATTGGGATTGTTGCTGATAGTTTTCTCTCGCTTGTACGATAGCATAGGCGAGAGAAGTTCTTAACTTCAGACCGGTCATTAGAGATATCGGAAAGCAAAAGTGTTATGAATTACTGTTGGTTATTGAAGAAAACATATTACTTCAGCCACTATAATTACTACACATCTGGATTTTTCTGACAAAATGAAAGCAAAATTTTCTAATGCTCGATTTGGTTTAAGTTCATTCATAGAATAATGAATACGATTTTGGTTGATACAAAGATTTAATTAAACTGTATGTTTTCACACTAAAAACAGAAATGAATATGAAAAATAATCAGGGATTTTTGGCGAATATTTCAAGTATTCGCTTCACGATGCACACATTAACAGAGTTGAACATAAACAAGAAAAATTGGTTTTGTTTTTTTAATTATATTTTTCGTATACTGAAAATACAGAGCAAAACCCATAAAGCAAAAGATTATTTTTGAGCATACAGATATTGATGACATCCGTGTACTTGTGTTCAACAAAAGATGGTTAGATGATTTTCAAAGGTGAGTGTATCGATTTAGAGACATATCAAAAGAAGTATAAGAACTATGAGTTTGAGGTTATTGACAGAGTTATAACTGGGGAAAGGCTGTATATCAAGGCTGGCTTTGGATACAAGAGACACCCGTATACTGCATAATGAATATATATTTTTAAGGAGCAAAATGATATATGTAATTGATGAATAGATGAGTTGCTTATCAAATAACTACACATCAGAAATGGAGAACAACATTTATGGTATGACTGATAACAAAGATAGTTTGCCCCTAATCACAGTTTTGTAGAAGAAAGGTGCTTTATTTCTTCAAGAAGAAATGTTGAGTACGCGCAAATGGTTAGCTGTCCATACACATTTAAGACAACAAAAGAACAGTTTATCCGTGTTTGATAACGTAAGTCCTTGAATAACAACTATTCGCAAACGCCACATTCTAATGACGGTCATTAGATATCATTTAACCTCGATAGGATAACTTATTCGTAGTTAATATCGTAAGACATTGACTATCAATCAGTATCAAACTTTATTTTCTAATAACTATTATTAGATATTATTCAAATTTTTCTGTTTTTAGTACCCAGAAGACTAATTTGAGACAAATAACTCACCATCAAAATATTCTTTATCAATTTACACTTTCCTGTCACTACTGTCATCCAAAAAGAGTTTATAACTCAATTAGTTTATAAGGAGTTTGTACTAAATGTTAAAATGACAGCAAACTAAATCGAAAATAGTTTTGTAAGTAAACGCTTAAATTTAAGTCTAACGTAGCACTTCAAAACTCTATATAGACATGATAAAAACGTAAGAACCCTGTAGTATAAATAAGAGAAAAGATCTTGTGGGCTTAAAGTTCGTTTGCATGCTATAAACACCTATTTCTTTTATTGCTGTCCGGTAAAACTTAAATAACATATAAATCCTTGCGGAATTGCCTTTATATAGGTGATTCTGCATTCTTTTTTGAAATCCAAGCCCCCTAATCAAATAAGTCAAGTTCTTTTGGTGGTGAATTTGCCTTTTCAGCTATTATGATGAGTTCATCATTTTGTGGATTTTCCATGAATGAGATGAAATCAGTGTAATACATCAGTGTAAGCCTTATCATGGTTACCAACTGCGAGAAGGATACATGTCTTTTTATCATTCTGGAGATAATGGTACATAGCAGATTGGCAATGAGTACCACCCATGTCTGTATCTGTATGGCATTTACACTGTCACCATAGAAGAAATGCAGTGGAAAGTTTTGTTTGAGCTGCTTGTAAAGGGACTCTATAGCCCATCTTCGCTTGTATATCTCCTCAAGGTCTTTTACATCAAGTTCAAAGTTATTGGTCAGTAGAACAACTGACTTATGGGAGTTATTACTCCACAGTTCCACACGTCTTGCCTGGTGTCTTATCTCCCCCTTCTCAAAGACAATCTTCTTGTCTGTATGTGTAACCAATCCATCAGGGCTTACATAGGTTACTGAGGACAACTCCGTATAGGTGAGATTCTTCTTCATCTTGGTCACATAGCATACCCCTTCCTCTGTAAGTCGCTGGAACTGTGCATAATCAACGTATGCTCTGTCCATGGTAAGGGTAGCATCCTTAGGAAGATGCACTTCTTTAAGTAGATAATGATCATGCGTGGCGGCAGAGGTAAGCTGTACGACCATGGGAACGCCAACATGATACTTCATCACCGTATGAACCTTCATACCGCCTTTCTTCTTACCACTCTTGGGGTGTCTGCCTACACCCTTGAGTATGTTGTCAAAAAGGGGTAATCGTAGTTGAATCCATCATATACAGAAGCTTTTCCCATGTCTTCTGTTCACCTTTAGGGCGGCTGTCCGATAAAAAGAACCATAACGCTCTAAGAGGTACGCATAAACGCTTGCAAAGAACTCTTGGGGGCGACGCTTGTTGGCATCAGCAAGCGTACTACGACGGACGACATAGTCGATGCCAAGATGATGCAGTTTGTTTACTTCTCAGCCTTCATGCCTATCTCCCACTTCCGAAGAGAATCAAAGTGTTTGAGAACACTGAAAAAGCATTATGACAAGGTGAGTCCACCCATCAAGACGCTTCACATAAGCTTCACTTCGGGTGTTTCAAGGCTGATTTGTTTGATTTGTTGCTTATCGAGTAATTTTATTACCTGATTATAGACCGGCTGTCCGATAAAATGTGTACTTTTGCCCATGTTATTGAAGCTTTTATCGCAGAAACAAAAGTAACAAAAAGGGCTGAAATCCAAATACGGATTTTAGCCCTTAACTTTTATTATGTGGAAAAGGTTTACCGGACAGCAATATATTTCTTTATAGTAAGAGCAAATACATCAAAATTGAAACAAAGGCTTGTATGAAAGACTACATAGATTCTTATAGAATAATGTACGCTACTTAGAAGTTGTTTTAAGAGATATCTAATGTAACTTTGCACTCGGAAGTTAACGAATACGTTTACAAACTCCGAGTGCTATTCTTTGAATATCATTTTCACATTCCGAAGACTTACTTCTTTGGAACAAAAGTCTCCCATGTTTGGTCATCAAAGAAGATACGAATCTCTGTGATACGACGCTGCGGTTTGTCAATATATTTTACCTCTGTACGAGATGGACTTTTGTACATATTATCACTATATGGAGAGTTTATCTGTTCCGTCTCTGGCAGTGAGGAGGGGGTAGGATTAGGAAAGTCAAGTATACCCTCAGAGACTCCAGGAGACATGATACCAGCTTCTCCAGTTGAAGAATTAGGTTCAGAAACCTGATCCTTAAACATAGGTCCTTGTCCGTACAGAAGCCAATCAAGATTAATCTTTGTAAACTTACTCTTGATAGCCTCAACAGTATTTAGAGTCGGTTTTGTTCTACCAGTAAAAATACTACTAAGAGATGCTGATGAGATTCCTATGAAATCTGAGAAAGTTTGTTGAGTCATGTGCTGACTCTCCATGAGCTGTCTGATTCGATCTTTCATATCCAAATTCTATCGTTCGTTAGCAAATAGAGAAGTTTTTTAGCTGATTAGCCACTTCTCTAAGAACTTTACAAAGGTAAACATAATATTTTAAATATCAAAATAATGAGATAATGATATTTCATTTGTATATCTAACTTTTGAGATTTACATTTTACAAATATAAAGAACTAAGTATGTGCAATTCTAATATACATTTACAAAACAACTATATACAAAATCTATATGATATCAAAGAAATAAATAACAGAAAACTCTAAATTACTGGCTATAAACAACCTTTATTGGCATATACAAATCTAAAATAGCTGAATATGCAATAAAAAGGGAGATAATAAGAGTTTAAGCTGATAAAAGTATCAATAAATTATAATAAATATCTGATTAACAATGTATTATATATTAAAAACTACTTAGTGTATAAAAATGCATATTGATTTATAAACACAAATATTCTAATTTTGATTTTGCAAATATATTTCCGTATGCGCAATTTTCAATATAAAAAACTATCCGTATTATTCAACATATACAAACATAAAAGTATAAAAATAGCTGTTTTTATTTCACAAAACTAAAACTAAAATAATGTGAAACATAAAACAATTATTACGAAAAAGTCCCATTTTTGCGTGCTTAAAGTATTTACGAACAAGGCTAAAGAAGGCGAAAAATACGCGAAAAATGAAGAGGGTAAAATGAGCTAACTACACTATTAATCAATAGGAAACATAAAAAAAGCACCCTTTTCAGAGTGCTCCTTTTAGCTTAAAATATCATGATTTCGGGTAAAAATAAGTGAATTTTATGCCTCAATAGCATAAAAAGTCCTTCTATTTTTAGTGAAGTATGAAGAAAATTAGCTCTTTCATCAAATCTCCTGCACCAGTATTAGGATTATCTAATCCTTTACTCTTTCCATCGATATCTCGAATCTTAGAAATTATGTCCATCGTTTTGCGAGCAGAATAATTCTTTTGCCCTATTACGAAATCTTTAGCTCCCCATGTATTACGCAAATCTAAAGCAGCAGCGATATCTTGCTCTGTATTTTTTCGAGGAGAATAATGAACTATCATCAAACTTTGGAAATAAGAAAAGAGTAATGGAAGAAAAGAATAAAGAGAACCTGCCTTAGGATTATTGTCAAAATATTTCACAATCTGATTTGCCTTAAAACAATCCTTCTGTACAATCGCATTTCTAAGTTCGAACGCATTGAAATCTTTACTGACACCAATCTCTTTTTCCACTACTTCTGGTGTCACCATAAGATTGTCTGCAGGAAGAGAGATAAGCACTTTATCCAACTCAGAAGTAAGACGACTAAGATCTGCACCAATATGATCAGCTATTATCTGACACGCCTTTGGATCGATACTAACTTTCCTCTCCTTCAAATAACTTTGGATAAAATCAGGGAGCTGATAGTCTCGCAACTTCTTACTTTCAAAAACAACACCCACTGCCTGTGCTAAACCAACAGTTTTCTTACGTGCGTCAATTTTCCCGTTTTTATGGCACCATACAAGGATGGTTGATTTTACGGGATTTTTGAGATACTTCTCGAGTGCTTCCAAAGAACGGATATTCTGTGCCTCTTTAACTATGATAACCTGATACTCCGCCATCATAGGATAACGTCGTGCCATATCAGCTACCTGAACAGCTGTAACGTCTGATCCAAAACAGATAGTCTGATTAAAATCTCGTTCCTCTGGAGACAGAACATGCTCTGCTATATAACCAGAAATCTGATCGATATAATAAGACTCTTCCCCCATTAGCATATAGATGGGAGCAAAATTCTTATTCTTCAGATCCTGCATAATACTCTGAAATGTTGGTCCTTGCTTTGGTGGCATTTACTTTTTTATTAACTTTGCATAAAAGATAAACCATATACACAAGTAAGAAATATAAGGATATAAACCTATATTGATAGAAAAACTATCTAAGGAGATACATCTCCCAAAGTCTTACGGTATGGTCTTTCATGCAAAGTTAATAGAAAAGAGATAGAAAACAAAATTTTCATTTGACTTTCAACATACACTTTACACCTTATTATATATAATATATTTAGATATGATGCAGCTTAACCTCCCTCCTTACCAGATTAGAGTAAGAGAGGAAAACGGACGAAAGCAGATTTTTGACATACTTCGTAGGAAATATGTAGCACTTACTCCAGAGGAATGGGTACGCCAGCACTTTATTCATTATCTCATTGAACACAAGAGTTACCCTGCTACCCTACTTGCTAACGAGGTTCCGCTACAAGTTGGCGAGAAGAAAGTCCGCGCTGACAGTGTACTTTACGACAATCACCTTCGTCCGAGGATGATTATTGAATATAAAGCCCCTACCATACCATTGACGCAGAAGGTTTTTGAGCAGATATCTGTTTATAACCTCCTACTCCACGTTGATTATCTGATTGTATCAAATGGCTTAGAAACTTATATCTGTAAGATGGATTATGAGAATCAAACATACGCATTTCTCAAGACGATTCCAGACTATCAAAACATTTAACAATATAGTTGTTTTAAACCTCATATATTCGTTCTATTAATCTTTACAATCAATGAAATAATATACTTTGGCATTATCTTTGTTTATAAGTCCGTATAAAACTATAACCAGAAGTTATTTCATATAAATAGAAGATGATATGGCAATAGGAAAATGGATTGGTGGCGCATTAGGCTGGATACTTAGCGGAAGTATGCTGGGAGGCTTAGTAGGCTATTGTATAGGAACAATGCTTGACGAAGCGATTACAGGCGATAATAAAGATGATAGACAAAATGGATATGGAGATCAGAGCCATTTTGGAGGTACACGTCCTTTTGAAGAAGACCGCAATTCCTTTTTGTTCTCTATGCTTGTCCTTTCCTCTTACATTATAAAAGCCGATGGAAAGATAATGCACTCTGAGATGGAATATGTACGCCAATTCCTTCGTCATAACTTCGGTGAGCAGGCTGTAAGCCAAGGAGAATCAATTCTGCTAAAGTTATTTGATTTACAGAAGCAACAAGGACCTTACCAATTTAAAGAAACAATCCGTAAGAGCTGCATAGAGATCCGTTTTCATACGAGTGATAGTCAACGCCTACAACTACTAAACTATCTTATCATCATAGCAAAAGCAGATGGCACAGTAAGCCCAGAAGAAGTTGTTGCACTAAAGGAGATTGCCCAGTATATTGGACTTTCAGCGCAAGATGTAGAGTCTATGCTCAACTTAGAAAGCGGAGCAAAAGCAAGTAGTAACATTGAAGATGCCTATAAAGTATTAGGGGTATCTTCATCAGCAACAGACGATGAGGTCAAGGCTGCTTATCGCAAGATGGCACTTAAACATCATCCAGACCGTGTTTCTACGCTTGGAGACGATATCCGAAAGGCTGCTGAAAAGAAGTTCCAGGAGATTAACGACGCCAAAGAAAGAATCTATAAGGCAAGAGGACTATGAGGAAAGTGGACAGGTTAATTGACAAGTAAATACTAATCAATTCACAACAAACATCTTCATTAAGAAACAATCATAAATTGCACTATGGCAACAAGACTTAAAATAAAAACAACAGAAGGTGATATCATTATTCGCCTTTATGACGAGACTCCAAAACATCGTGATAACTTTTTAAAGCTCGCAAAGGAAGGGTATTTCAACGGTACGCTCTTCCACCGAGTAATAAAGGACTTTATGATACAAAGTGGTGATCCAGATAGCAAAAATGCACCTAAGGGTAAGATGTTAGGTACAGGTGGACCAGACTATACCATTCCTGCTGAATTTGTGTATCCACAATACTTTCACAAACGTGGTGCCTTAAGTGCAGCCCGTACTGGTGATGAAGTTAACCCTGATAAAGAAAGTAGTGGTAGTCAGTTTTACATCGTATGGGGAAAGACCTATAAACCTGCAGAACTGAAGCAAATGGAGTATCAGATGGCAATGCAACAAGAGCAACAAGTTTTCAACCAGCTCACGAAAGAAAATCACGAGGAGATAATGAACTTAAGACGTAATCGTGATCGCGCAGGCTTACAAACGTTGCAAGATAAGCTGATAGAGCAGACAAAAACAATCTGTAAGGAACAAGGTAAGCCTTCCTTTTCAAAAGAACAAATAGAGGCTTATACGAGTATTGGTGGTACCCCTTTCCTTGACAATCAGTACACTGTCTTCGGTGAGGTGGAAGAAGGTCTTGATATCGTTGAACGTATACAAAACTACGATACTGACCGCAACGACCGTCCTACAGAAGATATTAAAATTGAGGCAATAGACCTATTATAAGCCCGTTTTATAAGACTTAAGAAAGCGCAACATCCTTATATAGTCATTTCTATTAAGAGATAACTATATAAGGATGTTTTATAAAAACCAATTAAGCCTACCTTACTTTAGCGAAGATAGTATGACAACTGCTCTAAATTCTTCTGCTTAGTAGCATCCGTTATCAAAAAAGATATCTATAAGCCACCAGATACCACAACCACCAGCTGTCAGCAACTTACCAATACCTAAACCAACATCTCCTATATAGAAGCGATCAATACCAAGTGATCCTATAAATATTGACAAGAGGATTGACAATAAAGGATCTTTCATCTGAGACTGGAGGGTCATTACTTCTGAGTCACTGATTTCAGTGTTTTCCAATCTTGTACGAACACTCGGAATACTTCCTGCAGGGATTTTTGATGAAAGCATCATCAATATATGATTCACCTTATCTGATTCCATAATGATTACCTTAGGTTTAATAATTTATATAACTTTACATGTTCCCCAAACCCATATCCACTATATCTTTAGGATATTTCTTACAATAAACCAAATGAAAAAGAGGATTATATACAACCATATAAGCCGCTTATCCTCTATTACCTTTGTGAGACTATCCTTAGCCTTCCCTTTAGGAAGTAAGGCGCGTACTCCAAATGATAAGATGTATGGTCCAGAAAACAGAAGAAAATAATTATAGTGGATTGCTTCTGAAAACCGTCCTTGTAATAAAGCATGCAACGCACGTTGAATGCCACAACCAGGACATTGTAACCCTGTCGCGACCTTAAGGAGACATTTAGGCGCCCATAAAGTCGTAACAGGGTTATAGAAATAATATAGAATTAATAGAAAGGCCACCAAACAGAGCCAACCTATATTCTTTATAGTACGTTTCAAGGGCTTAGTTAGCTCCTGTCATTGCGCTCAATGCAGCTAAACCACCAAAGCAAACAAAGTAAAGGATAGTGCCAATCACACCTGCAACAATACCAATAAGACTCCACTTCTTAGCGTCATTAGCAGCTAAAACAGCTTCATCGTATTGCTTCATCATATAAAGCTCATTCACCTTCATAGCGCGAATGATTGCATAAATACCTGCTGGCAAGCAGCAACATACAGTTGTGAAAATCGCAAGAGCCAAATTGTTATTTGGCTTAGGAGTATTCATTTCTTCCATAACTTTTTTTGAGCCGACTCCCCATGGCATTCTTTTTTTTGTTTTATTAATCGAACCACATTGCTACTAAGGTGGGGAAGTCTTAGGTGGCACCTCTTCACAAATAGGTTGTTTTTTTCAGTTGATTATTTAACCGAGGACAAATTTAAGTAATTTAGATTAAATATACAAGTTAAAGAAAAAACTTTTCTTTCTGACATAAACAAAAATCTTACAATTTAAACAAATATAACATCTATAAATATACTACGGAAAGAATCTCATATAAAGAACAATCGGATTAGAATCTACATAGACTCTAACCCGATTCTTTTTTATATTCTCTCAATTATTCTTCTTAACTACATGCGAATCGCGCAAGAATAAGTCTGTTTCTGATTTATGCCAAACAGTTTACACGACCTATATTGTATTCACGAATGACATCTGTCATATAATGAAACATCTTACGCATTACACTCATATTCTTTACTTTCTCTTTCATAACGTTTCCTTTCCTCTATTGAGTTATACAATCTTTTACCTATGTCCCTATTGAGACTGAAGCCCTTTCAGTGGCTACCTCTTTGTTATCCTATTGAGGTGCCGTTTGTGTTGTTTTGTGCTTGCAAAGTTAGTACACTTTCCAAAATCTCACAAAGGAAACTTACACTTTCACTTTGTTTTTCTATTAAATTTTGACCTGCGTCAATAAGATTGACACGTATCAATCCCGCTATTTGACATATATCAACACATGCGTGCCTTTATATCAACATCCTCTAAACGAATATATTATAATAAAAAAGAAGACGGAAAGACAAGTATCACATTTTCTTTTCTTACCTTTGCACTATGAACACAAACGATAATCATAGCTTTCGATTACCTGCTGAGTGGGAACCACAAAGCGGAGTTATACTGATATGGCCGCATGAGGATACCGATTGGTGTCCTTATCTTGAAGATATTACCGAGGTTTATCTCCAAATGGCAGACGCTATCACACGGTATGAGGCATTGCTTATTACAGCAAGAGACACTGAACTTGTACGCTCTTTACTGGCTGAAAGGCTGACAGAGGAACAGATGAAACGTGTAACGCTCTTTGCTTATGATAATAATGACACTTGGGCACGAGACGTTGCACCGATTTCGCTCATATCAAACAAGACATCGAAGAATAGTTCCCAGCCCCTTCGTCTACTCGACTTCTGTTTCAATGGATGGGGTGAGAAGTTTGCAGCAGAAAAGGATAACAGAATCAATCGTCAGCTTTATGAAGCTGAACTCCTCCAAGGAGTATTAGAAAGCCACAAGGATTTTGTATTGGAGGGTGGTTCAATAGAGAGCGATGGAAGCCATACACTCTTTACAACAACGAGTTGTCTGATGGCACCACACCGTAATCAGCCTCTCACACAGGAGGATATAGACAAACGATTACGTCTATTCTTCCCAAATGTAGAGCGAGTTATATGGTTAGATTATGGTCAGTTGGCAGGTGATGATACAGACGGACATATTGATACCATCGTACGTATTGCACCTAATAACACCTTATTATATATAGGATGTGACGATAAGGAGGATGAGCATTATGAGGACTTCCGACTCTTAGAGGAACAGTTGAAGCAACTTCGCACACTGGATGGTAAGCCTTATCGTCTACTTCGCCTCCCTATGCCTGATGCTATCTACGATGATGACGAGCGTTTGCCTGCAACACATGCAAACTTCCTTATCATAAATGGAGCAGTAATTGTCCCTACCTACGACCAGCCTGAAAAGGATAAAGCAGCATTGGACACAATCCAAGAGGCTTTCCCTGACCGCGAGATTATCGGTATTGACAGCCGTACTATTATCAGACAGCATGGTTCAATACACTGTCTGACAATGCAGCTGCCATTAAACGAATAACACCACCCATCTTTTTGAGTTGGCAATAGATGTAATGGTAATAATTAGAACACAGAACAATAAACATAAACAAGGTAAAAACCTTTATTATGAGAGAACTTAAGATAGGTTTCTTGCAGCAACACAATGTTGCAGATATCAAAAATAATATAGAACGATTGGCTGAGGGTATTACAGACTTAGCACAACGTGGCGCGGAACTTGTTATCCTTCAAGAACTGCACAATTCACTTTATTTCTGTCAGACAGAAGATGTGAATAAGTTTGACTTAGCCGAGACAATACCGGGTCCATCCACTGGTTTCTATGGCGAGTTGGCACGCGAACTGGGTATTGTCATCGTGACATCGCTCTTTGAGAAACGTGCACCAGGACTTTATCATAACACTGCCGTGGTAATAGAGAAGGATGGTAGTATTGCTGGTAAATATCGCAAGATGCATATTCCAGACGACCCAGCTTACTATGAGAAGTTCTACTTCACACCAGGCGACCTCGGATTCCACCCAATCGATACAAGCGTGGGACGCCTTGGTGTACTTGTTTGCTGGGACCAGTGGTATCCCGAAGCAGCCCGCCTTATGGCATTGCAAGGTGCAGATATGCTTATCTATCCAACTGCTATCGGTTACGAAAGTAGTGATACGGAAGAGGAAAAGCAACGTCAACGTGAGGCTTGGACAACAGTCATGCGTGGTCATGCCGTTGCTAACGGTTTGCCAGTAATCGCTGTAAACCGTGTCGGTCATGAACCTGACCCGAGCGAGCAAACTCAAGGTATTCAGTTCTGGGGAAGCAGCTTGTTGCTGGACCACAGGGAGAACTACTCTATCGCGCTTGTGACAACGATGAGGATAGTGTTATCCTCAACATCGATCTTGACCACAGCGAGAATGTACGTCGTTGGTGGCCTTTCCTACGTGACAGAAGAATTGATGAGTATGGGGAAATAACTAAAAGGTTTATTGACTAAAAACCTCCCCTAACCCCTCCAAAGGAGGGGGATTCCCCTGCTCCTCGCCTGAACTAACGGTCATCAACCGAAGGGATGTACTGGGAGAGGGAGTCCTAACAGGATAAGAGATTCCCTCTTTATTAATAATTACAATTTAATAGGACTTAAACAACATCGTTTTCCTTACGGAATCTGATAATAAGTATAGCCTACCTAACAAGATAGTACAACTAATATGCCATCCGCACCATTGGTGCTTACCATGAGCACCACACGTGCTGAGCACCAACACGTAGATTGGATATGGATTGAGAGTTGCAATTGTTATACAAAAAGAGCCATACCAAACTCATTTTTAGAGTTTGATATGGCTCTTTTTAATTCTATAAATATAATATGTAGGCTTCTAAATCAACGGCATTCCCGCTGAATCACACGCTCTTCTCATTTCTTCTGGCCAAATACTTGCTTGTATCTCACCGATGTGCGCTTTATGCAACATTATCAGACAAAGACGGCTCTGACCAATACCACCACCAATACATAACGGTAATTTGTTAGAGAGTAACTGCTGATGGAAGAAGAGTTGCTCACGTTCTTCTTGCTTCTCAATCGATAACTGACGAAGTAAGGCTGTCTTATCCACACGGACACCCATAGACGAGAGTTCAATACTACGTTCTAAGATAGGATACCAAATGAGGATCAGTTTGATACTCTGCTCCGTCTGGCGTTTATCAAGTACAGCTTTATATCCTTCTGGCTTTATCAGTTGACTCATTATGGTTCCTTTCTATTAATGTTTTATCAGTTATTCAATTGCACACAAAGGTATATATTAATTATCGGACTGAGAAACAAACATCATCTCAATCTAACAAAAATAACATATTTCCTCTACAATACAACTTTATGACAGCTTATATCTAATGTTCCCACTTGTTATAAAGGATTGGCCTAAGCCTTGAACCCCACACTTCTATATCATAAACTTTAACAAGAATGTTTACTGTTCGTTTGGAGTTATGCAAACTTTACTGTATCTTTGCACTATCATTAGGCTCCGTAGCTTAGCTGAATAGAGCGTCAGATTCCGGTTCTGAAGGTCTTGGGTTTGAATCCCAACGGAGTCACTAAGAAGAAAAGAAATACTCCCTAAAGAGTCTCTAAAAAGTGATAATCCCTTGATGTCATTTAGCTGAATGAGGTCAGAAAAATGTTCTGAAGGTCTTGGGGTTGAATCCCAACGGAGTCACAAAAAGAAGAAACAGAACTCCCGATGGAGTCATAGATTGTAACAAAGGATGTATGGTTGTTTACTGTTCATCCTTTTTTTGTTCAACCGAGTTAACTCAGAAATAGATTAATTTATCCTAAAAGAATAGAGTATGCAGAAGAAGATCAGAATTGGACTACTCCCACGCGTTATCATTGCCATACTGCTTGGATTATTCCTTGGTTATTATCTACCAGATCCAGCAGTAAGAGCGTTTCTGACTTTCAATAGTATTTTCAGTCAGTTCCTTGGCTTTATGATTCCGCTGATTATCATTGGATTGGTAACACCTGCTATTGCTGGAATTGGTAAGGGCGCAGGTAAGTTATTGCTTGCAACAGTAGCGATAGCCTATGTGGATACGATTGTGGCAGGTGGACTGTCATACGGAACAGGAACATGGTTATTCCCCTCTATGATTGCTTCCACAGGAGGAGCAATACCACATATTGACAAGGCAACAGAACTTACACCTTACTTTACTATCAATATTCCCGCAATGGTTGACGTGATGAGTAGTTTGGTATTCTCATTCATCACAGGTTTGGGTATTGCATACGGTGGTTTACGCACAATGGAGAACCTCTTCAATGAGTTCAAGACTATTATTGAGAAAGTGATTGAGAAGGCTATTATCCCTCTCCTACCACTCTATATCTTTGGTGTATTCCTCAGTATGACCCATAACGGACAGGCACGACAGGTACTTTTGGTTTTCTCACAGATTATCATAGTTATCCTCGTACTGCATGTACTCATCCTTATCTATGAATTCTGCATTGCAGGTACAATTGTGAAGCGCAATCCCTTCAGATTACTATGGAATATGTTACCAGCTTATCTGACGGCATTAGGTACAAGTTCGTCTGCTGCAACAATCCCAGTCACATTGAAGCAAACTGAGAAAAATGGAGTAAGCGACGAGGTGGCAAGTTTTGTCGTGCCACTTTGTGCAACCATCCACCTCAGTGGTAGTGCAATGAAGATTACGGCTTGTGCATTGACAATCTGCCTGCTGACAGGTTTGCCACATGACCCAGGACTATTCATTTACTTTATCCTCATGCTATCCATTATTATGGTTGCAGCCCCAGGTGTACCTGGCGGTGCGATTATGGCAGCTTTAGCTCCCCTATCAAGTATCTTGGGCTTTAACGAAGAGGCACAAGCTTTGATGATAGCCCTGTATATTGCAATGGACAGCTTTGGCACAGCTTGTAATGTAACAGGTGATGGAGCAATAGCCCTTGTTGTCAATAAATTCTTTGGAAAGAAAAAAGAGTCATCTGCCCTTTCTTAGAAAATGCAATAGATATGAAGTTTGGGAAACGAAGCTGTATAAAACAAGAGTTACTGTCACTTCTGTCAGGTATAATAATTGTTTAACTAATTAGTTTACAACAAGTTCTCTCCAACTGTTAAAATGACAGCAAAGAGAATTAAAACTAAACTCATAGAATATATAGTAATATTCCTATCAGCATAATAAGAAATCCTAAAAAGAAATAGCAGACGACCTATCATTAGGCATTATCAAAATTAAATAGTATCTTTGCAAATGACAGACTGCAATTAGCAGCACTGATTTAGTAAAAAGACATACAACTAAATATCCGTAACATCATGGAAATAGTAGAAAGATTTATCAACTACACCAAGTTTGACACACAGTCAGCTGAAGATTCAGAGACAGTGCCAAGTACACCGAAGCAACTAATCTTTGCAAAATACCTCAAGGAAGAACTTGAGCGTGAAGGCCTGAAAGATGTTGAAATGGACGAGATGGGCTATATCTATGCCACTCTTCCTGCCAACACAAAGAAGAAGATTCCTACGATCGGTTTCATCTCTCACTATGACACTGCACTCGACGCAAGTGGTGCCAATGTTAATGCTCGTATCGTAGAAAACTACGATGGCGGTGATATACAACTGAACCCAAACATGGTTAGTTCTCCACGAATGTTCCCAGAACTCTTAGAACATAAGGGAGAAGACCTCATCGTAACAGATGGTACAACCCTACTGGGTGCCGACGATAAGGCAGGTATTGCTGAGATTGTACAAGCAATGTGCTTCCTCCGCGACCACGACGAGATTGAGCATGGTGACATCCGTATTGCTTTCAACCCAGACGAAGAGATTGGTATGGGTGCACATCACTTTGATGTAGAGAAGTTCGGTTGCGAATGGGGCTATACCATTGATGGTGGCGACCTCGGTGAGCTTGAATATGAAAATTTCAATGCTGCTGGTGCTAAGGTGTTTATCCATGGCGTAAGCGTTCATACAGGTTATGCTAAGGGAAAGATGGTCAACGCCAGCCGTTTAGCATGCGAGTTCAATAACATGATTCCAGAGACTGAGATTCCTGAAGAGACAGAAGGTTATCAAGGTTTCTATCACCTCATCGGTATTGAGAGTCGCTGTGAAGAAGCTAAACTCAGCTATATCATTCGTGATCACGACCGCGAACATTTCGAAGACCGTAAGCGTTTCATGGAGAACTGCGTGAAGAAAGATGAATGAGAAGTATGGCGAAGGAACTGTTGAGTTGAAGATGAACGACCAGTACTATAACATGAAGGAGAAGATTGATCCTAACATGCACGTTATTGAGTTAGTTCTCCAGGCTATGCAGCAGGCAAATGTGGCTCCAAAGGTACAGCCTATTCGTGGTGGTACGGATGGTGCACAGCTTTCATTCAAGGGCCTTCCTTGTCCAAACATCTTTGCAGGTGGCGTAAACTTCCACGGCCCTTACGAATTCGTTTCTGTTCAGGTAATGGAGAAAGCCATGCAGGTTATCATTAACATCTGCCGACTGACAGCTGAGTTTAATGATTAATCACTGAAGATTAATTAGTTAAAGATATCATACTGGAGTTAAACCAACACTTTTATGGATTATATATTTATGTTGGTTTAACTCCTTTTCTTTTAACTATAAGATTTTCAGCTATAGCCCTACCTCTCCCACAAACAACACCTACAAAATTACTCATAAAAAGGTATTGGTTTAAGTTCCAACTACCCCACTAACTCCTCTAACTCCATAAAAGATTTATGTCAGAACTACCCGAATTGGTCCAAGACCTTGCTCTTATTCTCGTTGTAGCAGGATTTGTAACACTTATTTTCAAGAAACTTAAGCAGCCATTAGTATTAGGATATATCGTGGCAGGCTTCCTTGTGTCACCCCACATGCCTTATACCATGAGTGTTGTCGACCAAGGCGACATACAGACATGGGCAGATATTGGTGTCATCTTCTTATTGTTCTCATTGGGATTAGACTTCTCCATTAAGAAGATTCTCAAGATGGGAGCCTCCCCCCATCATAGCCGCCTGTACCATCATCTTCTGTATGATGGCATTAGGTATCATTGTTGGACACAGTTTTGGATGGAAAGAAATGGACTGTATCTTCCTCGGAGGTATGGTCGCGATGAGTTCCACAACCATTATATACAAAGCCTTCTCAGACATGGAACTCACACAGCAAGGCTTCGCCTCTACCGTGATGAGCGTACTTATCTTGGAGGATATCCTTGCCATTGTTATGATGGTGATGCTCAGCACCGTAGCCAGTGGCAACAGTCCTGACGGCGTACAGCTTCTTGGAAGCATCATGAAGATTGGATTCTTCCTCGTTTTATGGTTTGTTGTTGGTCTCTTTGCCATTCCACTCTTCCTTCGTTCTGTTCGTAAAATCCTTAACAACGAGACCCTGCTTATCGTATCATTAGGCTTCTGTTGTCTTATGGCCGTTACATCAACGCAGGTAGGCTTTAGTGCTGCCTTCGGTGCCTTTGTTATGGGCAGTATCTTAGCAGAGACAGTTGAGGCAGATAAAATTATCCGCCTTGTAGATCCTGTAAAGAATCTCTTTGGAGCTATCTTCTTCGTCTCTGTTGGTATGTTAGTAAAGCCTGACGTTATTGTTCAATATGCTTTACCTATTCTTTTACTTGTCATAACAATTCTTGTTGGACAAGCTTTGTTCGGCACCTTGGGTTATCTTCTCGGTGGACAGACCCTTAAGAACGCTATGCGTTGTGGATTCTCAATGGCACAAGTTGGCGAGTTTGCCTTTATTATTGCGACATTAGGAAAGTCCTTAGGTGTAATCAGCGAATTCCTCTATCCTGTTGTCGTAGCTGTATCAGTTATCACCACCTTCCTTACTCCGTATATGATTCGTGCAGCAGAACCTTGTTATAACTTCCTTGTTAAGCATCTGCCAAGCGATGGGTACGCCGTCTTACTCATATTCAGACAAACAGTGCTGGAGAGAGTGCATCATCTGACAACCATTGGAAAGTTCTTATGAAGAAAATGATACTCAATACTCTTATCTATGGTATTCTCTCTGCTGCTGTCATCGCTATCATGTTCTCTGCTGCCCTCCCTATATGTAGGAACTTATCCATAAAATGGACTGGCAGTCACTGGATTGGTAATGCTGTGTGTGGATTCCTTACAATCGTCTTTATTGCACCTTTCCTACGTTCTATCGTGATGAAGCAGAATCATTCAGAAGCGTTCAAAGCACTATGGACAGACCGTCGTATAAATCGTCTACCCCTCACCGCTACCATCCTTGCACGTGTCCTTATTGCCCTCAGTTTCATCTTCTACGTATGCAACTACCTCACACGCTTTAAGAATGCGCTGATGATTGCCGTTGCTATAGGCTTGTTGATATTGATGCTTCTCTCTCGTTGGCTTAAGAAAAGAAGTATTACACTGGAACGTCTGTTTATTCAGAACCTTCAAAGCCGTGACATCGAAGCACAAAAACAAGGAAAGAAGAAACCACTATTTGCCAATCACCTGATTGATCGTGATATTCATATTGCCAACCTTGAACTGCCTGACGACTCGCTGTGGGCTGGTAAGACATTGTATAGTTTGAAACTCCGAAATCGCTTTGGTGTGCATATCAGTAGTATTCTTCGTGGCTCCAAGCATATCAATATTCCGAATGGCAGCACGATTCTCTTCCCTGGCGACAAGCTGCAAGCCATTGGTAATGATGAGCAGCTAACAAAACTTTCTAAGGCAATAAATGCTGAGTTACAGCCAGAGGTTACTAACATAGAGAAGCATGAGATGAAACTCCGCAGTTTCACCATCTCTAAAACAAGTCCTTTCATTGGAAAGACGCTCAAAGATAGTGGTATCCGCGACGAATACAACTGTATGGTTGTGGGTGTTGATGAAGGCCAGAAGAACCTCACACTCATCACTCCTTCCCGCTGCCTACAGGCTGGTGACGTCCTATGGGTAGTAGGTGAAGAAAAAAACTTAGAACGTATCCTTGCATTAGGATAAACCCTTTCAGGCTTATTAGCCCTTATTACTCGATTAAGTAATTGGACTAATAAGCCTAAATTTTATAGAGACAAAAACTGGATTAACGTTTTTTTTATTAACTTTGCAGTTGATAAAAGAATGACTATTTATAAATTTTAATTATATTGTATATGAAGAGAATCTACTTATTACTTATTACCCTCATTGTGTTTGGTCAGACCATCAGTGCACAGAACGACAGAAAGTTGTTGAAGATGACCGATGACAATTATTACTTTGAATTAAAGTATGATGAAAAAGGAAGAATTATAGAGTCTGTTGAATATTTTGCTAACGACCACTTAAAACGTAGTAGCAAGTATGCTTATAGTAATGACAAAGTAGTTCAAACTTTCTATGAGAATGAAGATATCAAAAATAAAGATATCCGAACAACTGTTCTCCAGAATAATAGAGTTCTTTCAGAAAAAATAAACTTAATTCCGTATGAAGGAGAGCCAGAATATTGGGCAGATTATAACTATACATATAATACAGCTGGAGAACTAACAAAGATTGTAATAACAAACAATGAACGTACCGGAACAGAGTATAAATTGACATGGACCGACGGAGATATTACACTCGTAGAGCATTTTCGGGATAACAAAAAAGTAGGACAGGTAGCTTATGAATACAACAAAAGCATTACCAACAAATATCTTTCTCTAATTGTTAATCCAATTACCTCAATTGCCGATTATGAAGGCATCTCACCACACGGACAACTTTTAGCAGGATACTTTGGTAAAGTATTCCAGCATCCAGTGGCTGCTGTGCACTATACGGTGATAGATAAACACTATTTTGGTTGGTCAAGTGATGATGATTTCACAATTACGTATAACCAGAATGCAAGTGGTATTGTAGAAAATATCAAACAATCAGGAGGAGAAGGAGCGACAGCTACGCTTATTTGGGAAGAAACCCCTACAGGTATCAGTGTTTATAAGCAGGAGAAAGAGAATACAAAAACGATTTATGACCTATCTGGTAAACGTCTTGAAACGATGCAACATGGTGTGAATATTATCAAGGAAACGAATGGTAAGACACATAAGGTTATTGTAAGATAATATTCTACTGTTTATCAAAGAAATAGCATAATAAAAGGGGGAGCTACATAAGTTTCTCCTTTTATTAGTATTTTTAATATTTAATCTGACGTTTCCTCGCATAATTAGAGTATCTTTGCATTGTCATTCGATGATTATACAGATGAAACGTATTAAATTAACAGCTCTGATAGCATTTGTAGGTGTTGTAGCTTTCACATCTTGTGAGGATGTGAAGCGTCCGACTCCTGTCAGAGAACGTATCAATGTAACTCCTCCATCCAGAGAGGCAGAGGCGATAAGTCAGCTGACAGCATCAATAGATGAGATCTCAGCTAATCTTGACGCCATATCTTCTCAGGAAGCAATGCTCAGCAAAACTACTGAGCACGCTAATAAGAAGTCGAAGATTATACAGCAGATTAGAGGGCTCGGTGCGCTCCTAAGAGAGAAGCAGAACCAGATTGATAAACTGTTGAACGAGAAGGTTAAAAAAGTGGATGCACCAGCAGAGTCTAATCCCACTGTAGAAAACCTTTACAAGATGATAGAGTTCCTTTCATCACAGCTAAAAGAAAAAGGAGAACGTGTAACTCAGTTGGAACAGGTTGCAAGTCGCAAGGATGTCACTGTAGACCAGCTTAAATACATCGTTATGAACCAAGCTAACAGCGTTGATGCAATGCGTTATAGATTCAATATGGCTGCTTTAGAGCGCGAATATGCTCAGTTAAAGGCTAAGGAGAAGCAAAGAATTAAAGAAGAGAAGGAGTCAAATAAAGTCTACTATATCATTGCTAATAAAGAAACACTGAAAGAGAAAGGCCTTTTGAAGACATCACTTTTCTCAAAGAAAGTGGATAATAACAACATCACAAAGGAGCAATTTACAGAGGCTAACAGCAAGGAACTAACGACACTGACGATAAACTCATCGAGTCCAAAGCTCTTATCTCAGAACCCAGAAGGTAGTTATACACTCACAGAGAACGAGGATGGAACAACAACACTCACCATTACTGACGCAGAGAAGTTTTGGAACGTATCGCGTTACTTGATTATCCAAGAGTAATTCTACTTTAAAATAGAAAGAAAATAAATTAGGCTGCAAAGGTTGTGAAAATCGAATAATTTTCTTATCTTTGCAGCCTAAAACTATGCGTAGCGTGAAAATAAAGGAAGTAATTGATGCCCTTGAACGATTCGCGCCTTTGCCCTTGCAGGAAAGCTATGATAATGCTGGCCTACAAGTTGGATTGACAGAGGCGGAAGTATCAGGGGCTTTATTGTGTCTTGACGTGACTGAGAAGGTGGTAGACGAAGCTATCCGTCGGGGGTGTAACTTGATTGTTGCGCACCATCCACTCATCTTCCGTAAATTAGCACAAGTGACAGATGCCAACTATGTGCAGCGCACAGTGATAAAGGCTATTAAGAACGATATCGTCATCGCTGCTATGCACACAAACTTAGACTCAGCTGTGGGCGGTGTTAACTACAAGATTGCTGAGAAGTTAGGACTTAAGGACCTACGCTTCTTCGGTCGAAGCAAGCAAGTTGTGAATCCACAGACTGGCGAATCCGTAACAGGTGGCGATGGTGTCATCGGCGAGTTTGAGGTGCCTTTAGCAGCAGACGATTTGATACTGTTATTGAAGAAGAAGTTTGATGCAGAGTGTGTTCAAACCAATGAGTTACTACGTCGTGAGATTCGTACCATTGCTCTCTGTGGAGGTTCGGGGTCATTCCTCTTGCAGGATGCTATTGCAGCAGGCGCAGATGCCTTCATGACAGGTGAGATGAGCTATCACGAATACTTTGGTCATGAGCAAGAGATACAGATTTGTGTCATCGGACATTATCAGAGTGAACAGTTCACCACTGAGGTGTTACGTGACGTTATCGAACGGGAATGCCCAAGCGTAAAATGCTACTTGTCCAAGATTAATACGAATCCTATCGGGTATTTTTAGTGGACGAGTTGACAAGTTAGACAAGTAAACAAGTTAATTGTTAAGAAGTTGGACGAATGGAGTCTATGGTGTTGTCTTAACTCCTCTCACTCCTAAACTCCTAAAACAACAGTAATCATAATTATGAATTTTGAATTCTGAATTTTGAATTAAACAAACATAAGAACTATGGCAAAGAAAGATCCAAAAGAGTTACCAGTAGAGGAGAAGTTGAAAGCCCTTTTCCAGTTACAGACAACCCTGTCAGGAATCGACGAGAAGCGTGCTTTGCGTGGTGAGTTGCCACTTGAGGTACGTGACTTGGAAGACGAGTTGGAAGGTCTGCACATTCGTATTGAAAAGATTGAGCAGGACATTAAGGACTATCAGAGTGCTATTACTCAGAAGAAGGGTAACATCCTCGATGCTCAGGCAAGCTTGGAGCGTTACAACAAGCAGTTGGACTCTGTTGCAAACAACCGTGAGTACGACACATTGACAAAGGAAATCGAGTTCCAGACACTGGAGATTGAGCTTTGCAATAAGAAGATTAAAGAGGCTCAGATTAAGGTTGAAGAGAAGCGTAAGGACTTGGAAGCCAACCGTGCATTGCTCGAGGATCGTCAGCACGCCTTAGAAGAGAAGCGTAACGAGCTCGACGAGATTATGCAGGAGACACGTGAGGAGGAAGGTTTGCTCAAAGAGAAGGCTGCAGAGCTTGAGACTAAGATTGAGCCAGGATTGCTCCGTAGCTTCAAGCGCATTCGTCGTGGTGCCCGCAACGGTTTGGGTATCGTTTACGTACAGCGTGATGCTTGTGGTGGTTGCTTCAATAAGATTCCACCTCAGCGTCAGTTGGATGTAAAGATGCACAAGAAGATTATCGTTTGTGAGTACTGTGGTCGTATTCTTATCGACCCAGAGTTGGCTGGTGTAAAGGTTGACAAGACTGAGGAGAAGCCAAAGAAGCGTAGAGCAACTCGCAAAAAGAAGGAAGAGGAGGGGAGAGTAATCAATCTCTTTATTCCAATAGAGGAATAAGCTCTTTCAACTTTGAAAGATAAAAAGAATAGCCTCAATACATTTGAAGTGCAAATAAAGCATTCTTATGTATTGAGGCTACTTTTTATTATCTCTCTATTAATACTGTTCGACGAAACACAAATAACATCGTCTTCCTAACAGAAACTAATCAATAATAGCACACTCCTTGACGCTATATAACAAGACTTTGAGTGGTCAACACAATATGTGCGGGAGCATCAGCACCAATAGTGCTTACCATGAGCACAACATGTGCGGAGCGTTAACACATAGTTTAATGACGTAAAAGAAAAGTCTGCTTCACCTTATTATATATAGCAAGTCAAGGGTGATTAACTTATACAGGCATGTAAATCCAATAGCGATAAGTCAGAGCCTTACTTCACATAGAAGATGCGATTTGCCTTACGTGGTGCAGTTTTACCCTCCTTTGCAGCATAACCAAGAATACAGAAGCCGATACCTTCATAATCGCCTTTTATACCCCACTCTTTCAACATCTGCTTACCATCTTCACGCTCAAAAGTTTGCTTGGCACGATTAATCCAACAGCTTCCTAAACCAACGGCATGAGCAGCATTCATAAGATTGCCCATCATCAACGCACCATCATAGACATGATTAGGACTACTCTTATCTGCTAATACTGCAAGAACGACAGGTGCACCATAAAAAGGGTCGCTCGTTACGCCCATTATCTCAGCATTTATCACAGACAAACGGTCGCGTACTTCCTTATTGGTTACTTCAACGATGATAGCTGTCTGCATATTCTTTCCACTTGCAGCGTAAAGACCAGCCTCCATTACCTTATCTATCAAGTCCTGTTCAGGCATACGCTCTTCATAAGCACGTGCGCTACGACGTGTTAACAATGCTTCTAACGCTTCCATAATAATTCTGTTTTATAATTCATTCACCGCCTCAGCCAACTGTTCCAATGCCTGACGAAGTATAGAACGCGGCGTACCGATATTCAAACGCATAAATCCTTCACCACCAATACCAAACATTCTACCATCGTTCAATGCAAGATGAGCTTTATCAATAAAGAGGTTTAATAGTTCTTTATGCTTCAACCCTAATCCACGACAATCCAACCAAACAAGGAAACTTGCCTGTGGGCGGAGTGGACGAATACCAGGAATATGCTCACGACAGAAGTCTTCTACAAAGCGAACATTCTCTTCTACATACGCCAACATCTGTTTGCGCCACTCTTCTCCCTTCCGATAAGCCGCTATCGTGGCTATTGGAGCAAAGAGTGTAGGCTCATCTAATTCGTTTGCCTTCAACCAACCATAGAAACGATTACGCAGTTCTTCGTTTGGAACGATAGCAAATGAACTGACAATACCTGCCATATTGAAGGTCTTTGTCGGTGCTGCAAAGGTGATACTGATTTGTGCTGCACGCTCTGACACACTGGCAAACGGAATATGACGATTACCAAAGAGCGCCATATCACTGTGTATCTCGTCGCTGATAACGATAATATTATGCTCGTAACAGAAGTCTGCCAAGCGACGTAATGTATCTTCTGACCAACACAGTCCTGCAGGTTATGAGGATTGGAGAGTATCAGTACACGGCATTTATCATCGCAAACCTCTGCAAGATTATCAAAGTCCATGTCATAATATCCATCCTCACGGAGACGAAGCGGATTGAAGACCACCTTACGATGATTAGCCTCTGGCGTCAAACGGAATGGATGATAGACAGGTGGTTGTATAATAACCTTTTCGTCAAGTTCCGTAAAAACATTCACCACAAAGCCGATACCCCTAACAATACCAGGAATAAAACTCAACCACTCTGGCTTTACTTCCCAATCATGATGAGCACGTATCCAGTCGATGATAGCAGGACGATAGTCAGCTGGCTCGACTGTATAGCCAAAAATAGGATGAGAAAGACGATCCTTGAGAGCATCCACAACAAAGTCTGGGCAAGCAAAATCCATGTCAGCCACCCACAGAGGCAGTAGGTCATTACGTCCCCAACGTGGAAGAAGTGCCTCATGCTTCAAGTCACCACTCCCCGAACGATCGATTATTTCATCAAAATTATAAGTCTTTATCATGCTTCCAAAGCTTGCTTAATATCATCGAATAGGTCATCAACACTTTCCAAACCTATACTGAGACGTATGGTAGTGTCTTGCACATCCATTGCTGCACGCTCCTCTGCAGTGAAGAGTCCGAAGATAGTGCTTGCTGGATGGATAGCCAATGTACGATTATCAAAGAGGTTAGTTGCCCGATGAATGAGCTTCAAGTTATCGAGCATTCTGAAGCAAGCCTCTTGACTCTTTCTAAGTCTATTGTGACCATTGCTCCAGCAGTTTCACCGTACTGGCTCACCGCCAACTGATGATAAGGATTATCCTCCAAGCCCACATAGTTTACCTTATGAATAGGCTTTAAGCGTACGTAATCTTTGTGCCAACTCCAAAGCATTACCTGCTTGAGCGCGATAGCGTACGTCCAAAGTCTCTAAGCCCAAGGTCTGCATATAGGCAACCTGTGGTGTCATATAAGCACCAAGGTTAAAGAGCATCTCATTCAAGAGGCGCTTACCAATGAAAGGATAGGTGCCATAATCAATAACAAGACCACCCAAAGAGGTTGCACCACCACTGATATACTTCGTACTTGAAACGACCTCCAAGTCAATTCCCAAGTCCTTTGCAGAGAACTGTGTGAATGGGATAAGCGTTGTATCAGCAATAACAGGGATACTATGTCGGTGTGCAATTTCAGCCAAAGCACGTACATCAACCACCTCAAGTTGAGGATTTGACATTACTTCAAGGAACAGACAACACGTATTATCATCTATCAATCGTTCTACAGCCTCAACATCTGTAAGGTCGCAAAGTCTTGCTTCCACACCTAATCTGCTCAGTGTCGATGTAAGCAAAGAATAAGTATTACCAAAGAGATGACGTGATGTAATAACGTTCTTACCCTGTTCAACAACAGAAAGGAGTGTATTGCTGATAGCAGCCATACCCGAGTTGAAAGCAATAACATTCTCAGCACCTGTCAAAGCCTTAACACGCTGTTCGAGATTCGTCACTGTTGGGTTCTCCACACGTGAATAATCAGGAGCATCAATACGACCACAAAAGGCATCAGCCATCACTTTTGCATTATCAAACTCAAAAGCAACAGCATTATATACTGGCATACTTAACGCATCGTATGCATCTCTACGCTTGTAAGGCTGATGAATAGCCTGTGTCTGTTTCTTCATATCTTTCAAACGTTTGTGTTGTTTTAAAAGCATTTATAAATCAAGGACGGACGGCAAAACCGTCCGTCATCTGAAATGTATTTAATCTTATTAATACCACTGTACGGCATTAGTGATACCGCTTCGCTTATCATATTTCAACGCATCTGTCAGCGTTGCTGCATTACAACGGAAGGTGAAGTTGTAAGAGGTATATGGTGCTAAAACTACAGAAGCACTCATATTAAAACAGTGGAGGTCACGTGACAGACTTGCTGTTGTCATACTCATCGCATGGTTTTCAAAGTCATAACCACTTGAGAAGTTAATGTTCCAACCATCACTGATGCGAATATTACCAGAGAAATTCAACGTCTGCGTGAACTTATAAGGATAACGCATCGTCTTAGTATTGAACTTACCAGCTGTATTCTCACGCATCGTAATACCATAACCAATTGTCAATGACCATGGCATATTGAAACTCATGTAACCATCATCGTCCGTCTCAGCAATATTACCACGCTTCTTCTTAGCAGCATATTTCCCCTTTTCAAGATCATCATCCATGTTTGACTCGATGTTAGTATCTGGACCATCGCTATCTACTGACACCTTATCATCATCTTTATCATCCTTACGTCCAAACCACTTCTTCAACTTCTCTGGATTCAAAGTGAATGAGAAGTTCTGCGACATACCCTGAAAACGAGGCAAACGGCCGAATCCCCACTCAGTATGATTACCTACATAAGGAGTACCATTGGCATCAAGTTCGTAAGCGTAGGTAGCAAACTGTGCATTCATTGAGAAGGTATAGTTCTTCCACCACTTCAAACGTAGACGCATACTAAGGTCACTCCAACGATGATAGTCAGCTGCAGCATTGTAAGACATACTTGCTCCCAACTCATCAATGATACTTATCTTCTTATAACCAGTCGTATCCTTATCGCTCTTAATCTTCATTTCGATGTTATTGCTAACATCCCAACTGATCATCTCAGTCTTATACTTACCCGGCACACTATAAAGTTCGTCCTGATAAGGTGAGTACTCAACAAGTTTCACGTTACCGCTTGCATCTGTGTACTGATAGCTGTCATAGTAGCCATAACGACGTGCACCGAAGTTTGGTGAATATGAGAAAGAAACCTGTGGAGTGATGACATGGCGGATAGCCTGAATCTTATCACCGAACAATTTTCTATTAGGTGTCCAGAAACCATACAACTTAGTGCTGGCACCAACATTCATACTCCAGTTGTAAACATTATGGAAACCATACGTAGTATCTCTTACCACCTCTTTCTGAAGAGTGTTATCCCATCCACGTGTTACCTTCTTAGAATACATACGGTCCGTAAAGTTGAAAGAAGGTGTCACATTGATATAATTAAACAAGGTGAAGTTTGCTTGTACAGGGATTGTATGCTGGAAAGCATTCTTCCAATCCTTAATAAGGTTAGAACGTAAGAGTTTATCCTCTTTCGTAGAAATAGAATTCGCCAACTGACCCGTATAGCTCATAGAAATCTTCTCATACCAACGTTCCTTACCTACAAGATGCTTACGCTTGAAAGGATAGAATCGGCTCAAACTAATGTTCAAGTCTGGCAATGTTATCTGAATAGAAGAGTCACGCATATTCTGTGCAAGGTTAGTAGTAGCACTCAAAGAGAGCCCAATACTTGAGAAACCTGTGCTCCAGCTAACAGAAGAAGTTCTCGTAGACTGTGTGAGTGTCTGCGGATTATACATACTATTGAGGTTGTTACGCTCATAGCTTGATGTCGCAAAGTTCACACTTGCTGATAGCGAACTATATGGATTCGCCTTCGGATCTTGGCGATGATTCCACTGAATCTTAAAGCTCTCCTGTTCAGCAAAATCTGGTAATCCTTTATCACCCGTCTTTGAATCCTGATAACTAAAGAGGAATGAGCCCGAATATCTATAACGCTTGCGATAGTTGCTGGCTGCAGATACACCCCAAGAACCCTTAGTATAGATTTCTCCTAAGAGTTTTAAATCCCACTTATCACTAATAGCAAAGTAGTAACCACCATCACGAAGATAGAAACCACGGTCGCTTTCATCACCATAACTTGGCATAATAAAACCACTTGAATACTTCTTTGAGAATGGGAAGAAGCCGTATGGAATAGCCAATGGTAAAGGAACATCAGCCACAACGAGGTAAGCTGGTCCAAAGACTACATCTTTACCAGGGCGAACCTTGGCACGAGAAAGAGCAATGTAGAAATCAGGATGTGCTTTATCACAAGTAGTGTAACGACCATGCTGCAAGTAAATAGAACCAGAAGAGTCACGCTTTCCAACCTCTCCACTCAAGAAACCATCTTGCTGTTCGGTATAAACACCTTTAATCAAACCCTTCTTTGACTTAAAGTTGAAAGCCATTGTATCACTCTTATACTCATCTTTACCCATTGTAAAGACTGGCTTCCCCTTAATTCCACCCTCCTCTGTAGAGTCAGCCGTACCCGTTGCACGCACTGTACTTTTATCGAGATTCATGTGTACCTTGTCACTCGTAAGTTTCATATTCTCATAATCAACTTTCGAGCCACCATACAGATATGCTGTACCCGACTCTGCATCATAAACGAGAGAGTCCTCTGCTGAATACCTAACAGGTGCATCAATTCCATTCGAACGTGCACGCATCATGCTATCAGCACGAATAGAATCGTCTATTGCTTTATTATGATGATAGATAGCCAACTGAAGAGAATCCATCTTCGTGGTATCTGGAATATTCTTATCGACCGCCTTACTATCCTTTGGAGTTTGCCCTTTCAGTAAAGTATCAACAACAACCGTGCTTGCCTTTGCCTTCTTGGTTTTCTTACCTTGAGGCACAGGCATATTGACACTTGCCATTGCAAAGACAACAACAAAGGATAATAGGAATATAATGCTCTTATTTCTCATTGCCTAAATAACGTACAAAATTACTGAATTAATGCCGAACATAAACACCATTACGCTATTTTAACTTTTATAATAATGTACGTATGCGATACTGAAAATATCTATTTCTAATTTGCTGTCCGTTAAAACTTGAATAGTACACTCACATTTGCTGCATGTCATCAATAACGATAATCCCGCAATACCTTTGGAAATATAACGTTTTTAACCCTACAATGAATTAGTGTTTGCCATCAGCACCAATCGTGCTAAGCATCAACACCACCCGTGCTGAGCATCAACACAACAACTAAAAGCTATGAAAGCCCATTAAGAACGCTTCTTATTCTGCAAAGAAAGAGGCTTTCTTAATCCAAACACAAACCCAACGTATCAACAAGTTTCTTTACTGGACGATTCGTTTTCAACAGTTTATCGAAAGACTCACGAGGGGTAAGTATCCGCTTAATTTCCTCATGCTTAGCAAGACGAATTTCTACTTCTATCTGTCCATTGCGCAATTCCTTTGCCAAAGTTGCACGAATACGCGACCTGATAGCTAACATTTCGTTGAGTTGAATATTGTTACCAGCAAGCACTAAGATTGTAGGATATTCTGTGATAGTTGGCGTAATATTCTTCATGCGCTGAGCCAAAGCTTGCATCTTCTCTGGCATTCGTGAACACATAGCACGCCAACTCACAACAAGGTCTTGCTGTGTAAAACCTTCGCTCTCATCCTTATTGGTCACCTCAACTTCCTCTTCCTGCTTATTTTTCTTATTGGTTTTAAGCAGATTGTCAAATGACATCGTCAATGAACCAAGATTAACAGAATTCGGAATACCAGAAGATACATTCATTTTAGGGCGTACACCAGAAGTTTCTGCAACAGACTTTTCTGGTGAAGACACAACCTCAACAGACACTGTTTCGGCAACGTTAGAACTACGAACAGTGTCATCATCACGTTTCAGGCTCCCGACCACCTGCGGAGTCGGTTTCTGTTGAGCCTTCAGAATAAGATTCTTGAACAGGGATTTTAATCGTTTAGGGCTGCGCCCCGAGGCAGGCACATCATCATCCTTCTGCGTAATCTGCGCCACTTGGATGAGCGTAAGTTCCACCAACAAACGTTTATTAGAACTCTGACGATATTCTACATCACAACGATTCATAATCTGCAATGCAGTATAAAGGAAGTTGACAGGGCACTTCTGCGCCTGCAACTGATAGCGATTACGTAGTTGTTCGCTCACTTCAAGCAGTGGTAATGTCTGCGCATCCTTCGCCATCAACACGTTACGAACATGAGATGCCAAACCATTCACAAGGTGTCCACCATCAAATCCTTTATTGATAACGCTGTTCAAAAGAACCATTATCTCACTCACTTTATTCTCTAAAGCAAGGTCGATAATATTAAAATAATTCTCTGCATCAAGTACATTCAAGTCCTCTATCACCTTCTGATAAGTGATGTTTCCTTGTGAGAAACTTGCTGCCTGATCGAATATAGAAAGCGCATCGCGCATTCCGCCATCCGCTTTCTCTGCAATCACATTCAGAGCCTCTTCATCATACTGTATGTTTTCCTTTTCAGCAACACGTTTAAGATGGTCGATGATATTAGGAACGGTCATACGCTCGAAGTCGTAAATCTGACAGCGAGATAGAATCGTTGGGAGAATCTTGTGCTTCTCTGTTGTTGCAAGGATGAAGATAACGTGTGCTGGTGGTTCCTCCAAAGTCTTAAGGAAAGCATTGAAGGCTGCCGTAGAGAGCATGTGAACCTCATCGATGATAAAGACCTTATAACGTCCTACCTGTGGTGGGATACGTGTCTGATCCATCAATGACTTGATGTTCTCAACAGAGTTATTGCTGGCAGCATCCAACTCGAAGATATTATAGCTTCGTCCTTCGCTAAACGCCTTACAGCTCTCACACTCATTACAAGCCTCGCTGTCAGCCGTTGGATGTTCGCAGTTAATAGCCTTCGCAAAGATACGAGCGCAAGTAGTTTTACCCACACCTCGTGGACCGCAGAAAAGGTAAGCATGAGCCAGCTTTCCACTCTTCACAGCATTCTTCAGCGTAGTAGTCAACGCCTGCTGTCCAACAACCGAGTCAAAGGACAACGGACGGTACTTTCGCGCCGAAACAATATATTCATCCATAATTCTAAAATCTAATTGTATATGCAAAGGTAATAAAAGTTAAGAAAAGAGGAGGATGGTAGGGAAAATTAAATTGTTAATTTGCTGAAAATATATATGTTTAATGCGCCAATATGCAATCTTTTCCTTACTTTTGCAAAAAAGAATGTAAAGAAGTGAGTAAAATAACTGGACATATTTACAAATTTTTCAGTCGGTTTAAGTTTCATATCGTCATCATCCTGGGCGTACTCATCGTAGGCGTACTGGATGAGAATAGTTTTATGAAACGCATAGAGTATGCTTATCAGATTGAAGACCTAAAAACTGAAATCCAAAAGTATAATAACCAATATCAGCATGATATGCAACACCTTAAGGAACTAAAAACCGACCCAAAGGCTAGTTGCACGTGTAGCTCGGGAACGTTACTTTATGAAAGCTGATAATGAAGACATCTTCGTGTTAAGCGATGATGAGCATCAAACTGAAAACACAGCCAAAAATGAAACAGCTGAATAAACTCGAATCAATTATTTATCTTTTGGGAGGAATCATAATGGTTGCAGGTGCAGGCTTGTACGCTTTCCTATTGATTCAGCCAATCGCTTGCTGGCTTATGCTTGCTGGTGCTATAGCTTTTGCACTCATGCAATCACGTCAGCGTTATCTTGGAACATCTCTTTCTATTCGCCGCTTACGCAAGATTATGTCACTTGCTGGCTGGGGTTTTATCCTTGCAGGATTCTTTATGGTAGAAGACTCTTACCATTTCCTTCGTCCTGTGTTCGCAGGCTCATTAGATGGTTATAGCAGTTATGTAAGTATTTTCCATCACAATTGGGTTATACTCCTACTTATTTCTGCTATCGTTGAGATGTACACAACCCATCGTATCAGCTACGAACTAAAAAAGGAAACAGAAAGCCCAAGTACCTAAAAAAAGCTAAAAGCTTAGAGATAGTTTTAATTTGAATAAAAAAGTTTCTCGACTTCAATTATAGAATGTAATTTTGTCTTAGAAGAAACAGAACCAGTTTAATGATCTATGAATAAAATTCTTTACGCACTTCTAACACTTATCGTGTTTACGTCATGTGCCAATTCATTCAATATACAGGGAACATCTAACGTGTCAAGTTTAGATGGAAGAAAGTTATACCTGAAAACAGACCAAGCAGACTCTCTGATTGACTTAGATTCATGTGATGTGGTTCATGGTCAGTTTGCATTCCATGGAACTGTTGACTCTACTAAGATTGCGCAGATTTTCATGGATGACATCAACTTGCAATTCCCTGTTGTTATTGAGAAGGGAGATATTACCGTTAAACTGGACAACACACAGCAACGTGTTAGTGGAACACCACTGAATGACAAGCTAAATGATTTCTGGACAAAGTTTATACAGCTCCGCAATCAATATGCAGAAATAGATCATGAGGAAAGTGCTGCCATTATGAATGGTCACGATGAAGAGACTGTAAATGCTCAACTTATCAAGAAGGCATTGAGCGTATATGACAAGAGCGATAAACTCTTTACTAAGTTCATAACAGAGAACTTCAATAATATCCTTGGCCCATGGTGCTTTCCTTACACGTATCAGCTACGAGACTACACCTAATGCTTATCCTATATGGATGAATGATTATATGTATACCAATGCTATTAATCAGTTGCCATCATGGATTGAGTACATTATGACCAAAGCTACAGATACCTTTAAGCAGAATCCTCAGATTAAAGCATTCTATGCAGACTTCCAACAAGCACAAAAGGAAATGAATGGAATGGTTGACCCAGCAGGAATTGCTGATGCTGCAGGAACTACTCATAACTCAGCTGTAGCACCTCCTACTCCTGCACAGATGGCAGGCGACTCTATCCCAGAGTAAAGAGGGGGGGCAGACCTACTACTGTTAGTTCTATGCGCTACGCTGACGGAACTGCTACATGATAAAATTCTATAGGAGTGTTTTGAGGTTTGGATAAAGAGTTCACAATCAACGAGCCTATCTATTAAAACGAAAGTTGCTGTCACTCCTATCACTCAATTTAGTTATTTAACTAATTGGTTGACAGAGCATTGAAACAAAATGTTAAAATGACAGCAAATAAAAATAAAACTACTATTCGTAATAACCCCATCTTACTTAGTAGATTTTATCACTCCATATTTCGGAAGAATCAACAAACAACCTCTAACAATAAAGAATATAATATATGAGGAAACTCATTCAAGGTGGAACTATCGTCAATGAAGGGCGAAGCTTTATTGGTTCGCTCATCATAGAGAACGATTGTATCATAGAGATTATAGAAAATAACGAAACGCCCCGTGGAGAATTTGACGAAATCGTCAACGCCACGGGGTGCTTTGTCTTACCGGGTGTTATTGATGACCATGTTCACTTTCGTGAGCCAGGCTTAACGGAAAAGGCTGACATTGAAAGTGAGAGTCGTGCGGCTGCATACGGCGGTGTCACCTCATACTTTGAGATGCCAAACACGAACCCACAAACGACTACGTTAGAGGCTTTGCAAGACAAATGGGAACGTGCAAAACAATCAAGTTATGTTAACTATAGCTTCTTCATTGGTGCAACAAATGCCAATTATAAGCTATTCTCTCAACTCGACATCCACGCTATTCCTGGAATAAAACTCTTCATGGGAGCCTCAACAGGTAATATGCTTGTCGATAGACGTGAAGCATTAGAACAGACCTTCCGTACTGCCGCTGAATTAAACCTACCAGTGATGACACATTGTGAGGATTCTGGTATTATCAACGAGAACATGAAAGTTGCCAAAGAACGATTTGGTGATGACCCCGATATTACACATCATTGGGAGATACGCAGTGCTGAGGCATGCTGGGCTTCCTCTCAGTTAGCTGTAGAATTAGCACGAAAATACAAAACACAACTTCACATAGCACATATCTCTACTGAGAAGGAACTTTCGTTGGCTAATCAAGCTGAAGATGAAGGAAGGATTACTTTAGAGGCTGTTATTGCGCACATTGCTTTCTCCAACGAAGACTACCTTACGAAGAAAGCGCTTATAAAGTGTAATCCCTCTGTCAAAACCAGTACTGACCGAACTGCAATTCGTAAGGCACTCACAGATGGACGTATTTCAGTGATTGGCACCGACCATGCTCCACATCTATTGTCACAGAAGCAAGGTGGCTGCTCTAAGGCAGCATCAGGTATGCCAATGGTTCAGTTCTCACTTGTCACAATGCTTGAATTGGTTGACGAAGGAGTACTTACAATCGAGCAAATGATAGACCTGATGTCACACGCACCAGCACGTCTATTCCGCATTGACCAACGAGGTTTCTTACGTAAAGGGTATAAAGCTGACATAACTATTGTTGCACCTAACCAACCTTGGATAGTGAACGAAGATTGTATTCAAAGTAAATGTAAGTGGAGTCCTATGATGGGGCACACCTATCAATGGCGTGTGTTACATACCTTCTGTAATGGGCATCACGTATTAAACAATGGAGAGTTTGACAACACCGAACATGGTGAAAGGATAACTTTCCGAAATAAAGGATAATTTATAATGAACGAAACAAAAGTAGATAACAAAAGTAGGATAATAACATATAATATCAGTGACATTACTCCTTACATCAACTGGGCATTCTTCTTTTATGCATGGTCTATGAATGGTAAGGCTAAAGATGCACAGCAAGAGCTGCGTAATGAAGCAGAAAAGATGTTAGCTGATATGGAAGGGAAATACCACACACGTGCAGTCTTTGCGCTATGTGAAGCTAATAGTGAAGGCGATGATATTATCATCAATGGAACACGTGTCCCTATGTTGCGCCAGCAGAAAGTAATTCCAGGGAAACCCAACCTCTGCCTTGCCGATTTCATACGTCCAGCCTCATCAGGAATCAAGGACACAATTGGTTTGTTCGCAACTTCTGTCGATGCAGCATTTACAAGCAATAATGAGGAAGATCCCTATCAGCGTATGCTTTCTCAGACCTTAGCTGACCGATTAGCTGAGGGTACTGCAGAGAAGATACACGAAGATGTACGTAGGAAATATTGGGGTTATGCACCTGACGAGCAGCTTACTTTAATGGAGACTTTTGCAGAGAAATACCAAGGCATACGACCAGCTGTGGGCTATCCATCTATTCCTGATACAAGTATGAACTTTCTTTTATATGAACTATTGGATATGAAAGGAATAGGTATCAACCTTACAGAAAGTGGAATGATGGTACCACATGCCAGCGTATCAGGCTTATGTTTGCACATCCTCAAAGCAAATACTTCGATTTAGGAAAGATAGATGATGACCAATTAGAAGACTATGCACGTCGTCGCAATAAGCCTGTCGAGGAGTTGAGGAAGTATCTTGCTTCTACCCTATTGAAGAAATGATAGCCAGAATCGTCATATATCTTATATTAATAATAGTGCTGTCCGACCTCTATATCGACATGCACTATTTCCGCAAACGTTACCCCCTCGCTTGGTGGCAACGCCTGCTGTGGTGGTTGCCTTGTATCAGTATGGTTATCTATACCTGTGCGATGGCATCTATTCGTGACTTTGCACCTGACAACCTAACTTGGCTGAACACATATATATTCCTTCTCGGTTTGTTTGTAGGACCTAAGGCTATCTTCACTCTCACATCCTTTGTAGGGTCGATAATCCGTAAATACATTATTCGTACAAATCGAAACTGGGGACATTATATAGGAATACTCTTGGGCTGCTTTGCTGTTGGTACATTTATCTATGGACTCACATACGGTGTTTCAAACATACAAGTAAAGCATGTTTACCTTTATTTCAAGGATTTACCAAAATCCTTTGATGGGTATCGAATTGTGCATGTATCTGATTTACACCTTGGTACTTTCAACGGATGGCGTAGTAAGATTTTAAAAGCTGAGATGGATAGCATTGTAAAACAGAAAGCTGACCTCATTTGCTTTACTGGCGACTTACAGAACATACGTCCAGAAGAGGTTGAGAAGATGGCTTCTGTAATCCGTCAACCTATGAAAGGGACTATTTCTGTCTTAGGAAACCATGATTATACGGAATACATCAAGGGTGAAGCTAAAGAGGAGGCTGCACAAGAAGCACGATTGGTAAATGCAGAAAAGGATGTCTTAGGCTGGACTCTCCTTCGTAATCAAAACATTTGTATCACAACACCTGCAAAGGAGTCTATTTATATCTGTGGCACAGAGAACGATGGTAAACCACCTTTCCCTAATTATTCTGACTATAAGAAAGCTATGAAAGGGATAGGTCCTAATTCGTTTGTGATTATGCTACAGCATGACCCATCAGCATGGAGACGTTCTATTCTCCCTAAAACTACTGCACAACTTACACTAAGCGGACATACACACGGCGGACAGATGCAACTTTTCGGTTGGCGACCAACAAGTATCCGACAACCAGAAGACTATGGTCTTTATGAACAAGACGGACGTTATCTGAATATTACAGCAGGCTTAGGTGGACTTGTTCCTTTCCGCCTTAATATGCCAAACGAGATAGTCGTAATAACATTACATGTTAAGAAATAAAATAAAAGGATATATCTATGAGCAATACTACATCTCAACAACAACGGCAAGATTCGAGTACTCTGCACTCGACAGCCATGCTGGTTATAACCTTTCTGTATAGAGTCTATACACTATTCATCGTCTTTCCACTCTTCTTCATTGCCTCTATCCTAACAGCTTTGGCAACAACAATTGGCAGTCAATTAGGGCAATGGACACTTTCTGGGGTTATTACCCAGGAAAATGGTGGTCATGGTTTACCATTCGAATACTGTTCCTCCCTGTAAAGATTGAAGGACGCGAACATCTTGACCCAAAACAGAGCTATGTCTTTGTGAGCAATCATCAAAGGTGCCTTTGATATTTTTCCTCATCTACGGCTTTCTCTGTCGTAACTTCAAATGGATGATGAAAAAAAGGCTATTCGAAAGATTCCTTTGATTGGACTTGCTTGTGAAAAAGCTCATCACATCTTTGTTGATAAGAGCGGTGCAAGCAAAATCAAAAAGACTTACGACACCGCACGTGAAACCTTACAAGAAGGGAATGTCTGTTGTCGTATTCCCTGAAGGTGCACGTAGTTTTACAGGCCACATGGGGAAATTCCGTCGTGGAGCCTTTATGTTGGCAGATGAACTTCAACTTCCAGTCTGTCCACTCACCATCAATGGATCCTTCGATGTAATGCCTCGCACTAAGGACTGGCATTTTCCTGTATGGCACCAACTTAGTCTCACCATCCACGAACCAATCTTCCCAAAGGGGAAAGGTGCTGAATTTGAGAAGGAGACTATGAATGATGCTTACAATTCTGTTATGTCTGGCTTAACTCCCGAATACCAAGGCTTCGTAGAGAACCCAGACCAATAAAAACAGACAAAAACTTGTCAGTATCATATTTTTATACTACATTTGTCCTAATAAAAACAAAAAAATCTATGACAAGCGATAGCATTGTAATTATACCTACATACAACGAAAAGGAGAATATAGAGAAAATCATCCGAGCGGTATTTCAATTGGAGAAGTTTTTTCATATTCTGGTAATTGATGATGGTAGTCCTGACGGGACAGCACAAATTGTACATAAGCTGATTAAGACGGAGTTCTCTGACCGACTCTTTATCATTGAGCGTTCAGGAAAATTAGGTTTGGGTACAGCCTATATCACTGGCTTTAAGTGGGCTTTGGAGCATGGCTATGAATACATCATTGAGATGGATGCAGACTTCAGTCACGATCCTAATGATCTCCCTCGCCTCTATGCTGCAACCCATGACGAAGGTTACGACGTTGCTGTTGGCTCACGCTATGTTAGTGGCGTAAACGTTGTAAATTGGCCTATTGGTCGTGTATTGATGAGTTATTTTGCCAGTAAGTATGTTCGTATTGTAACTGGTTTCCACGTGCATGACACGACAGCGGGTTTCGTATGCTATCGTCGTCGTGTTCTTGAAACAATCCCATTGGATTTGGTTCGTTTCAAAGGTTATGCTTTCCAGATAGAGATGAAGTACACCTCTTTCAAGATTGGTTTCAAAATCAAGGAGGTACCAGTTATCTTTGTCAATCGCCGTGAAGGAACCAGTAAGATGAGTGGTGGTATCTTCTCCGAAGCCTTCTTCGGTGTCATCCGACTCCGCATGGATGGTTGGTTCAGAAAAGTATCCTAAGATAAAGAACTAAGATTTATACCAAATAACAGTAACAGCCATGACCTACTAAGGTTATGGCTGTTACTATTTACACAAGTGACTTTATCTTATACAAGTTGAGAAACTATGGTAGTACAAATCAATTGTATAAAACATTAGAAAATAGATACGGGAGATTCAGCTTTAATTTACTTTTTACTAATTAAACTAACAAACTTGTATCTACGTTCATACAAATCTTGCATCTCATAACGTGGACTGTATATTTTTACTATGATAAGGTATTCGTGTCCCTCTTCATAGATACTATCAAATCCATCAATATGAGATACAACAGATTTTCTCATATCTTTGTCTACTATAACATAGCCTTTATTTTTCGATTTAATAGATGTACCTGGATAGAAGTAGTCTTCCTTATGCGATAATACGCTTATCGTATCTGTTTTTTCATACTTGTAGTCGCCGTCTACGTCTTCTTCCTTTGTACATCCCACAAAGAGAAATAACATTAAAGATGCTATAATGTATAGATGTTTAATCATAATAATATGAATTAAAAAATATTTTTATCATTACTAAACTCACTTAAATGAGACTGTTACTATAGAGGACTGCCTTTCTCTACTTTATTTTGACACAGTCTACTCTGTTTCATCCAGTCCATTCCTACCAACACAACCAACATGTATGTACACCATGTTTTAATAAAAACTAAAAGGAACATCATTCCCTGCAATAAAAGCCTTTAGAGAAAAGAGTCTGCTACTACAGAGAACAACGTTCCTTTGCTACTATATCTTGACACAACTTATTGTGTCATAATCTCAAACTTATGCTTCCTTATCGTACTCGAGGTGGAAGTGGATGATCGTTTCAATACCCTTCATCCAAAGGTCAACAGGCATATTCTCATTTGGAGAGTGGATAGCGTTTGACTCTAAACCGAAGCCCATGAGAACAGTCTTCACGCCAAGCAACTTCTCAAAGGTAGAGATAATAGGAATACTACCACCGATACGTACTGGCAATGGACGCTTACCGAATACAGCCTCAAAGCCACGCTCAGCAGCCTTATAAGCAGGGAAGTCAATAGGACAAACATAACCATGACCACCATGATGCTTCTCTACGTTCACTGTAACATAATCAGGAGCAACACTGTTGAAATAATCCACTACCAACTGGCTAATCTTTGTATGATCCTGATGTGGAACAAGACGTGAAGAAAGTTTTGCGTATGCCTTTGATGGGATAACGGTCTTAGCACCATCACCTGTGTAACCACCCCAGATTCCACATACATCAAATGTTGGACGATAACCAGTGCGTTCTATTGTACTATAACCTTCCTCTCCGAAGAGTGCCTTAACACCAAGAGACTTCTTATATTCCTCCTCATCGAAAGGAATAGATGCAACAAGTTTACGCTCCTCATCAGAAGCCTCCTCAACATCATCATAGAAACCAGGGATACGAATCTTACCATCAGGACCAGTCACATCAGCTATCAACTTACAAAGTACATTGATTGGGTTAGCTACAGCACCACCGAAGGTTCCTGAGTGAAGGTCACGGTTAGGACCAGTAACCTCTATCTGCCAGTAAGACAAACCACGCAAACCAGTTGTGATAGAAGGAGTATCAGGACCAATAAGACCAGTATCTGAAACGAGGATTACATCGCAAGCCAAGAGTTCCTTATGTTCCTCAATGAAATGGACCAAGACTACCAGAACCAATCTCTTCCTCACCTTCAAAGATGAACTTCATATTATGCTTCAACAAGTCATTCTTATTAAGATACTCAAATGCCTTTGCCTGCATGAATGACTGCCCCTTATCATCATCAGCACCACGAGCCCAGATATGACCATCCTTAATAACTGGCTCAAATGGTTCGGTCTTCCAAAGTTCAAATGGCTCTGCTGGCATCACGTCATAGTGACCATAAACCAATACAGTCTTTGCATTAGGGTCAACCATTCTCTCTGCATAAACCATAGGATTACCCTTTGATGGCATCACCTCAGCTTTGTCAACACCTGCCTCAAGCAACAGTTCCTTCCAACGTTCAGCACAGCGTACCATGTCCTCCTTATGAGCAGGTTGTGCACTTACGCTTGGTATGCGTATCAGACTGAACAACTCCTCGAGCATTCTGTCTTTATTCTCTTCTACATATTTCTTAATCATAATTCTTTATTTATTGATTTTCTAATGTACGCAAATTTAAGCATCATTTATGACTTTTTGCAAGTTTTTCTGTGCTTTTATTATTGTTTACATGACGGAAACGATATAATCGGATATATTTACATACGATATCAATAAACTTACAGAAATATTAAGATTTGGCGTTAACTAATGAATAAAGGAATAAAAATCTATCATTGATTCCACTTTCTCTTAAACTTTCAATAAGGAAGCTTTCAATGAATTATTTTTCATGAAAAGAAAGAATTATTATCGTGAAGAAAAATAGTTATTATCATGAGAATAAATATTTATTCTCATGATAATAATTTGAACTCAGCGGCAAATAGCATATAACCAACACCTTGCCTAACACTTAAAGTTGCGGTCATTCAACCTCATAATGGGACTTATAAAACAGGAAATATACGATGTATATCTCCATTGATTAACCGCAAAGCAATCACACTCCCCCACTCCACTACACCATTTCAGTCAATAGCTATTGGATGAGAGAGTGAATAATAAAACAACCCTCTGTCAATAGTTATGACCGAGAATGTTCAATATCACGCAATACCATTACACCCTCTCCTACCGTAGCCACATCACTGACCACCATAGAACGCTTGCCATTTCGCTCTTTCAGATTGCAACGGCGAGGATGATAACCAATGTAATTGAGAACCTTATCAAAATCAGCACTCTGATAGTAGACACTGTTTGGGTTAGAAACAAATTGCATCTGCATACGTCCCTGCTTAAGAATAATCTTCTCACAACCCAATCGCTTACCCACACGACGGAGTGCAACGACCTGCATCAATTCCTCACCTTGACGTGGGACAGGACCGAAACGGTCTTGCAGACGCTTACGATAGGCATCAAGATCCTCGTCTTTTTCAATATTATCAAGTTCACGATAAAGTAGCATACGCTCAGAACTACCCGGCACATAGTTATCAGGGAAGTACATTTCAAGGTCGCTCTCTACAGCACAATCATCAATGAAGTCATCACCCGTAATCTGCTTTCCTTCGTCCATCTCCTCTTCAAACAGATCTTGGAACTCATCATTTTTCAGTTCCATCACCGCCTGATTGAGGATTTTCTGATAGGTTTCATATCCCAAGTCCTCCATAAATCCACTCTGCTCAGAGCCTAAGAGATTACCAGCACCACGGATATCAAGGTCTTGCATGGCAAGATTAAAACCACTACCAAGGTCAGAGAAGGTCTCTAAAGCCTCCAAACGGCGACGTGCCTCTGGTTCAATGCTGCCAAAGGAGGAGCGAGAAGATAACAGAAAGCCTTTTTATTAGAACGCCCTACACGACCACGCATCTGGTGCAGGTCGGAGAGTCCGAAACGATGGGCATCGTTGATGATGATTGTGTTAGCGTTGGAAATATCAATACCATTCTCAACAATCGTCGTTGAAAGTAGTACATCATAGTCATAGTTCATAAAGCCCATAACTATCTCCTCCAATTCTTCAGGCTTCATCTGCCCGTGTCCGATAGCAATACGGCAGTCAGGCACGTACTTCTTGATAAGCTTTGCTATCTCAGGAAGATTGCTGATGCGGTCATTTACAAGTAAACCTGTCCATTACGGCTCATCTCAAAGTTAATAGCATCTGCTATCACTTCATGTGAAAAAGAAGCTATCTCAGTCTGAATAGGATAACGGTTGGGTGGCGGTGTACGCATAATACTCATGTCACGTGCACCCATCAGAGAGAACTGGAGCGTACGTGGGATAGGCGTTGCCGACATCGTAAGCGTGTCAACATTTGTTTTTAGCTGTCTGAGTTTCTCCTTTGTCGACACACCGAACTTCTGTTCTTCATCAATGATAAGTAGTCCGAGGTCATTCCACTTCACCGACTTCCCTATCAACTTATGCGTACCAACAAGAATATCTATCTTTCCCTCTGCCAAATCCTCCAACACCTGTTTTGTTTGTTTAGCACTACGAGCACGTGAGAGGTAGTCAACACGCACAGGCATATCCTTCAATCGCTTCTTGAAAGTTTGGTAATGCTGGAAAGCTAACACGGTTGTAGGTACTAATACAGCCACCTGCTTATTATCCACAGCAGCCTTGAAAGCTGCACGGATAGCCACCTCGGTCTTACCGAAGCCCACGTCACCACAAACCAGACGGTCCATTGGACGTGCACTTTCCATGTCCTGCTTGAGTTCCTGTGTTGCCTTCAACTGATCGGGTGTGTCTTCATAAAGGAATGAAGCCTCCAACTCGTGCTGCATAAACGTGTCAGGAGAGAAGGCAAATCCCTTTTCACGACGTCGCTTAGCATAGAGTTTAATGAGATCGCGTGCAATATCCTTAATACGCTTCTTCGCCCTTTCTTTCAAGCGATCCCAAGCACCTGAACCAAGAACAGACAATCGTGGTGGTTCACCACTGTCACCACGCCGATACTTACTAATTTTATAGAGCGAGTGAATAGATACGTCCACAATATCATTATGCTGATAAACAAGACGTATCATCTCTTGATAAGATTCGCCAGCAGGTACACGAACCAGACCAGCAAACTTACCTATTCCAAAGTCTACGTGCACTAAGAAGTCACCTGGTTCCATCTCCTGCAGCTCTTTCATTGTCAAAGCCATCTTACCTTGACGAGCCTTATCTGACTTGAGATTGTACTTATGGAAACGGTCGAAAATCTGATGATCAGTAAAGAAACATACTTTCAACGTACTATCAACAAAACCTTCATGTAGTGTTCGATTGACTGGCGTGAAAGGTAAAGTTTCTACCATCGCATCCTTACCCTCTCCAGACAGTTCGGCTACAGATAGATTTTCTGATTCGGGTGAAACCTTCGTATCTGACAATGAATCAAAAATATCCCTCAAACGTACTGTCTGTTTCTCACTATCTGCAAAGATATAGAGTTTATAACCTTGCAGAAGATAGTCACGAAGGGTCTTAGACAATAAGTCAAAGTTCTTGTGAAAGAGTGGTTGTGGCGAGGTACTAAAGTTTATCGTAGCCCGTGAACCATCCTTCTTCTTTGCAAGGTCTGAGGAGGAATAATTGATACCAAACTCTATACGACGGAAGTCAAGCGCATCGTTCATCCAACGAGAGGCTGGTAAAAGTTGTCCTTCCTTACGGAAAGCCACTTCCAATTCACGCTGTTCTAACTCCGTCTTACCCTCTAACTTCTCCGTCAATGCTTGATTAGTAAAGCCTTCTTGATAGATATTATCAATCGCATCACGTACATAGAGGAAGTCCTTAAATGCCAATACGGCATCTTCTGGTAAAAACTGAAGGAATGGAACCTTCTCTTCTGACATCGTTGTCAGTTCTGGAACAATCTCAACACGTGTCAACTTCTCTGTAGACAGCTGCGTCTCCACTTCAAAGTTGCGAATGGTTTCAATATCATCACCGAAGAAATCGATACGAAAAGGAAGTTCATTTGAGAAGGAATAGACATCAATAATACTACCACGCACAGCAAACTGACCTGGTTCATAGACATAATCAGTCTCTGTAAAACCAAAAGAACGTAAGGTTTTCTCTACCTCTACAATATCAATATGCTGGTCCACAGTCAATGTCAAACGACGTTCATCTAATTGCTTTTTTGACACAACAAGTTCTGATAGGGCTGATGGCTCAGTGATAATATAAAGCGGTAGAGCGTTGTCAGCATCCGAAGCAAGAGCTGAGAGTCGTGTCAGCACCTCTGTACGCAGGATTTCATTACCCGCATCACGCTGTCCATATTTCACTGCACGACGATAAGACGATGGGAAAAACAGCACCTCTGCTACCTTCCCTTCACCGTCAGCAGGCATAGCAATCGTCTTGAGGTCATTGTAGAAATAACCCGCCTCGTCATTGTCATTCAACACGAAAACAGTCGTAGTCTTCCATCGTTCAGCTATTGATGCAAAGAACATCGGGGCAGCTGAAGCCACGAGTCCTTGCAGAAAAACAGTTCTTATCGACTTATCTTTCTGTATCTTCTGTATCGCTCCCTGCCTGTGGCAGCATAGCGTATAATTTCTGTATGTCTTGTATCTTCATCGCAAATGCGTTGTGCTTGCAAAGTTACAACAAATTTCAGACAGAGGGCAATTATCTATGAAATTAAGCAGAAAAGTACTTAAAGATTTGGTAGTTTCGTGAACTCTCCTTATATTTGCAGTCTGATTCGGTGGAAACAGAAGAGGATAAACATAGGGATAAAGGCGAATAACATCGACTAAAACCCATAAAAATCCTCATTGTACTATGGGCTTGTTTGGATTTGACGGCAAGACGAGATGGTACGTAAGCACGCGGAGCATCGTTGACTGGCTCCTAAATCTCAGTTATCGAAAAATTAATTGGCGAAAACAATTACGCTCTCGCTGCCTAACCGAAGTACAGTAGGTTACTGGCTTTATCCGACTATTAGATAGTTGGACGAGACATCGCTCCGAGGATGTTGTTCCGAATCCAGAGAGTAAGCGATGCAGGTTCAATCGGAAATAGTCAGTGTATGCCTCGCTGCACTGATGAAGATTTAGAGGATAAGATGTCGGTTGGTGGTCCAGGTCTTGCCGACATACGAAAATCGAAGGCTGGAATAAACGTGTAGAAAGCGTATGGTTTCCTTGTGCGGACGTGGGTTCGACTCCCACCAGGTCCACTTGAAGTACTCTTAACAAGAGTTTTTAGGAATTTGATTAAATCAGATAATCGCCGTAATCTCAATGAGTTACGGCGATTATCTGTTTATAAACCACTCTATTTAAGAGTACATACAGATACCGCCGAAACGCTCAAAATACTCCCAACTGGCTACAATATGGCTACAGAAAAAATCGACTTTGTAAAATTATAGCCAGTGATACCATACAGAGTACGCATAGATACCGCATACTTCATTGTTATTCAAATAATTATGTCGAACTTTGCAGCTGTAAAAATAATGCGTAACTCATCCTTAATCGGGTCGAAAACACGATTTACTTCTGCACTAAAAACTTGCATGTATGAAGAGTATTTTCAGAACAAGCTTCTATTTACGAAGCAATTATTTGAACAAAGATGGGAAAGCATCGATTATGATGCGTATTCATCTTAATGGAGAAAGAATGGCACTCGGCACAACTGGCGTTCCATTGCAATAGATTGGGCATAGCAAAACAATTACATTGCTTTTGCCCTCCAAAAGCAATGCAATTGCACCCTAAAAGCATAACTATTGCAATGTAAAAGCAATGCTTTTATTTTTAGTTTCATTTAGAACGTATCTCGAAGGCAAAATAACATAGATACAGTTTCGTATAATCTCTTTGCGCATCTCACAACTATTGGGTATTTGTTTTATCGGTCGCATTTGTTACCCTCAATATCTTTTTCATAATTTTGTATTCTGAAATGAATATCAAGGCGTTCATTCTCTCAAATACTATAAATGAAGAATTATCTCTTAAACTTACATAAAGCAATATTTGCCTTTTTAAGTCTTATCTGTTCTTTTGTTGCAGTGCATGCTCAACAAAAAAGCAATTTAAACGACACCGTTATATTATTGGAAGAAGTGTCGGTTAAGCCCAAATTCAGTCTTACTTCACCCGATATGATGCAGGCTTTAGCCCATCAAAGGCGCATTGCAGGCAGCACATCTCTTGTAGAAATACGCCCAGATAATCAGCGAATAGCCACGATAAAAGATGCCTTAAAGATGCAACCAGGCGTTATGATACAAGAATTCTTTGGCTCAAACGATCAGCCCCGCTTAAATATTAGAGGCTCAGGAATACAGAGTAATCCTCAAAGACGAGGTGTTTATCTGCTTCAAGATGGTATTCCTGTGAACTTTTCAGATGGCTCTTATGTGGTAGGTATAATGGATGCGATGACCGCTCGCTATGTAGAAGTATTTAAAGGAGCGAATGCTTTTGAGGTTTGGAGCAGGCACATTGGGTGGCGCATTGAACTTTGTTAGTAGAACAGCGCAAACAGATAGCACCACAAGTGTAAAGCTCGAAGGAGGCTCTTACGGAACAATAGGCTTAACATTCACCACAGGAAAGCGTATGGGTGCATGGGATATGTTTGTTGCTTCTACCTATAATGCTCAAAAAGGCTACCGTATTTATAACGAAAACAATCGTCTAACCGCTTCTATTAACGTAGGGTGGAAAAACCAAAAACACACTATCGAGAACCGAACCTTTATGCATTTCACACATCTTTACTTTCAAATGCCAGGTCCATTAACCCTCGATCAGCTTTTTAACCAACTCCCAAAACAAGTGAGCGTAGGCGTTGACCTTCCCTTCTCAATGGGTCCTAATATCTTGAGAGATAAGCCTCATCGCAATGTCGATATGTTTCGAATTTCCAATCAAACAGGTATTGTTCTCAATGCAAAAAGCAATCTTTTAGCATCGGTCTACTATCAATATGCCGACGATAGGTTTGCCTTTCCCATCACCATCTCAATACCTCATTCTTTTTAATAACGATCTTGGTGCAACCCTTTATTATAACTATTCCACCTCAAAACTACAGCTGGCAGGCGCTTTAGCCTCTTTAGGTTGGATGAATCGACGCCATTACATCAACAAAGATGGCAAAGAGTCGTTTATGTTTGCATGGGATAAGTTACATTCTGCCAACTTTACCGCCTTTATTGAAGCCGATTATGCCTTGAATAAACAGCTACATGTGGTGTTAGATGTGCATGGAGTGCATAATATTCGCAATAGTAAAGACGTGTTTAGTGATCCAACTCTTCGCCCATGGTATAGCCTATATGTCGAGAAAAAATATCGCTATTTCTATTCAGAAAAACAGTACACTAAATCAGCAATTCACTGCCTTTAATCCTCGAATAGGTGTGGTTTACAATCCTATTCAACAAAAAGATATCCAGCTATTTGCCAATATTAGTAATAGTTATGAGCCTCCAACGTTCGACGAATTGGTAGGAACAGAGGTGACATCGAATATCAATACCAGTCCAAAGAAACTCTTTTCTATCGCTTTAAAGAAACAAACAGCCACCACATTTGAGGTTGGTAGCAAGGGACGTTTAACGCAATTGTCTTGGAATGTGGCTTTTTATAACTCGTGGGTAACCAACGAAATACTCGAAATAAAAGACTATGTGCGAGGCTTAAAGCGTACAGAAAACTACCCAAAGACCCTTCATCAGGGCTTAGAAGTAGGGCTTCAGGTGTCAAGTAAGCCCCATGTTTTAGGGCATAATATCGGTAGTTTCACCTTAGGAGCAGTGTATAATTATAGTCGTTTCATCTTTAAAGGTGGCAAATATGATGGAAAGTATCTAGCAGGAGTTCCACAACATTACATCAATAGCTCGCTCGATTATCAACATTCTTGTGGTTTTAATGGTTCTATATCATTAGAACTGAAACCAGGAAACACTCCAATCGACCACACAAACACCATATTTCAGCCTGCTTATCATGTGTGGAACGCCCGTTTGGGCTATCAGTTCAACTCAAAATGGCATATCTATGTCGAGATGAAAAAAATATCGCAAATAAACGCTATTCATCAAGTTATGTCATCAGTGATGAGATACATAACCCCGCAATACCATTCCCAAACTTCACCGCAAAGCAACTAACTTTCTTCATTCCAGGGCAACCTCGAAGTGTATTTGCAGGCTTAACGTGGCGTTGGTAGAGGACAATTGCATAGCAACTAATCAATAAAAACAAGCAACAATAATCGAAACTAAAACGAAAAAACAATGGTAGAGAAACGCATGAACATGGAACAAGGTCACTGGGTACTAGCAAAATTAGGTAAGAAAGTGTTGCGACCAGGTGGCCAAGAGTTAACTCACGAAATGCTAAAAGCAATGAACATCACTTCAGATGATGATGTAATAGAGTTCGCTCCGGGCTTAGGTTACACCGCAAAGCTTGCTCTTTCTCATCAACCTCATAGCTATGTGGCAGTAGAACTTAATGCAGAAGCAGCCAAACGAGTTGAAAATAACGTGCAAAAACGATAAAATGCAGATCGTAATAGGAAACGCTTCAGAAAACAGGTTTACCTGCAAATAGCGCCTCAAAAGGTGTATGGAGAGGCCATGTTAACAATGCAAAGTAAACCACAAAAAGCAAGCTATTATAGCCGAAAGCAGCACGTTTATTGCGTCCAGGAGGGCTTTATGGCATTCATGAAATAGGTATATATCCCGACAATACATCACAGAAGTGCGCAAAGAGATAGAGAGTGATCTTGCAAAAGGAATCAAAACCAATGTTCGTCCCTTTAACTCTTGTAGAGTGGAAGGACATCTTAGAGGACAATGGTTTTCGACATTTCGTATGTCGAAAGCAGACCAATGCACTTGTTAGAGCAGGCTCGTATGATTGCAGATGAAGGCTTTTTGGAATTTCATTCGCATTTTATTTAGAATGTTAAAGAATAGCCATGCTCGTAAAAGAGTATTAGAAATGCGACGCATTTTCCGTAAACATGGCAACCACATCAATGCTATTTGCATTGTAGCACGTAAGCGATAGAACCACAAAACAGGCATTATAATGATAAAGAATAACGTTTTTAAGGCAATAACCTCATGGCAGTTAGTAGCAAAAAGCATTTTTATTGGCTTGGTGTTGCTATTGATGTCGTGTGAAAAAGAATCATTTCTATCAGACGATTACGCACGTTATAAAGAGCTATTGCCAAACAAAAAAGAGTATGTTGATGACGATTTAGGCACTCAAGCGTTAGCAAAAGCCATCGAAGGACATTACTCTTCGAAGTTATCTATGATTTATTATGATGCCGAACGCATCAAACCGCTTCTTTATTTCACTGCAGGTAAACATCAAGTGCATTGCACCACCAATGCAAATGGGTCGTTACATCTCAGCATTAGTAAGTTTCATACCAACTTTATGCCACTTTATGTGAGTGTAGAAATGGACGTATTATTATCTGAAGGAGTAGGAGATACCATTCGATTGCAAGGTCGTGACGGCATAGTTCGTACGTCGGACGAAGGCAAACATATTGGTCTTGAATTGCCAGAGAGCGACGATGCTGAATTAGAAGGATATTTCTTGCGTTCTAAAAACGAAAGTTTCTGCCCTCATAGATCTTATGTTACCCGTTGCAATGAAGATGCAATGGCAAGGCACAAAGTAATGACTTGAAGACAAATAACATTACAATTAGCATTCAATAACCCCCAAAATAAACCATAACTTAAAGATAAACAATATGTATTTAAAGACAATTCAACAGTTGAAAAGTAGCGTTTTATTACTCCTTTTCATGGCTTTTATGGCTGCATCGTGTAGTAATAACAATGAAGAAACAGGCGGTTCGTCTGCCGTTGGCGTTGTTACTGGAACCTATCAAGCCACAATAACCCCCACAATGGGCACCAAACAGATGGCTCAAGGACCTCATATCGTTGTTTTAGAAGCCCTTAATAACAATCAACAAGTGCGCTTTCATTTCGAAAAGTTCAATGCTCCTATGTTCGATTCAAATGGAAAATTGAGTGCAACAGCACGCATGCCCTTTGCCGTTTCGGGTGACTTTGTGATGGATGTAAAGCGTCAAAAAGATGGAAGCGTTCAGCTCCAATCAGTAAAAGGCACATTTAAAGCAGAGCCATACGGCGCAAATGAGGTCGATCCTAATAAGATTCCAGAGGGCGTTTTGCCTCCTAATCTAAAAGGATTCGATACAGATAGAGCACAAGCAAGTGGTGTTTTCAAAGACGGAAAGCTTGATTTAAAGGTGTCACCAAACATCCTTCCTGTTACAATTGTTATCGAAGCCGTTCGCAAGTAAATGGTTATTGAAAGGCGAAAAGCGCAGAATAACAGTGTTTTAACTTAATAATTTATTCAGATTTACTTTATTAATAACATGAATTTTAATATAAAAAGACAACTAAAAAGAACATCTATTGCAACGAATACTATGCTTGTTGCGTTGTGTTTTGTTGCCGTAAGCTGCACAAAAGCAGAGTTAGATGAAAAGGAAAGAGCTTTAGTTGCAAAGCAAGAACTTGCTAATAACTTTGATAAGCTATTCGAAGAGGCATTTGAAAAGCCCGATGAAACAGAGCAAAAGCTAAGAACTTTTGTTTTTTCAGATTTGGTTTCAGATGGCAAGAACTTATTAACCGACCAAGATATACGTGTTAATGAGACGCTAATAAAAATGGCTATTCGATTAAAAAGAAATCAAAATACATTAGAACAAGAGTTGAATAAGGGTAGCCTTTACGATGGATATGTGCGTAAAAACCATATCATTATCAATTGTAAAAGCGTGCTTCATGAGTTGCCTTATCGTGCAAGACAAGGCACAAAGTATGAGCGTTTGCAGGCAAAGGTAGCCGAAATAGAAAGTATGGTGGGCGCTATCCTAAAGAAAAGAGAAAGTGCTTTGGGTGCAATTCCTACCAATTTGTTGAATAAACAATGGAAATGGACTTTTGATTTGGCTGGGCATGAGGACGAATTACCCGACTTATACACTGGAGATTATAAGGGATTGAAAGATTTGAGCTTTGATTTTCATTTCAATAAGAATAACACCGTCACTGCAAAACGCTTTTTCCTTGCTCCTGTAATTGTAGACTATTCGCTTAATTTCGATTCTGCAGGCGACTGGAAACAAGAGCTTATGACAGAAAATAACATCAGTTGTTTTGTTTATAACAACAAGATTTTCTTCCGTGTTCCAATGAAAGACAATGCCAATACCTTTACAGGTCGTGGTAATGTTGCGCACGAATGGTATTACGAATATACCTATTCTGTAAACCGTAACGAGCTAACTTTGTCTGAACCTCGCATCACATTATACGTAATGGTGAACCTACGAACATCTGATTACAACTCAGAAATGTTTGAAAATGGTTATTATGCCGACTTTAAATCATTTACATTAACTGCACAATAATAATGACTTGCTTTGTAAAACCAAAACATTGCCTATTCTTTTGTATGTTGATTGCCTTGTGCAGTTGCATCAATCGAGAATTTGATAGCAATGAAGAATACACCAAAAGCGAATCTATCCCGCTCGTAGGGGATAACGATCGCCTGCTATCTCGTATCTTTATCATCAACAGTAATCATTCTTATTTGTGGTTTGATATCAACAATGAGGTGGCAAACTTTTCGAAACCCGAACTCACTTTGCCTATGAATGAAGGTAGTGTAGCGAGCTTTCGACGTATTCCTTTGCGTGGATTGCTCTACGAATATAATGCTTCTGAAAATGAGATTACCTTTAAAAATATTCCAGAACAATTCGTTCAAATCAACAATGAACGACTATCTCTCACCTTTAAGCTAACCCCTGCGGATAATAAAGAAACTCTATTGCCAAATAAAAGCACTGTAATTACATCGAAAAAGCAATGCTTTTTGACCCTAAAAAGAGTGCTTTTTGATGGTGATAGCAATGCTTTTGAAATTGAAGAGAAAATAAAGCGTGGAGGAAGGACATACGAGTTCTTACCTTTCAAGGCAGAACTTACTCTTATCAACTGATGATTATGAATAACAATAGTTATATTTTAATGCTGATTTTGTCGGTTGCTGGAGGCACAAAAGCCTATGCACAGCAAGCGAAAGTGGATACCATTAAAACCCAAAAGATAAAAGAAGTGGTTGTAACTGCCGACAAACGAAAACAAAAAGTGGGCACCATTCAACGCACTGCAGAGCAACTTAAGGTGGAAATGCCAATGGATATGAACGACTTGGTGCGTTATATTCCATCGGTAGGAGTATCTGTTTCGGGCTCAAGAGGAGGTATGCGAGGCTTCGCTATACGTGGAGTTGAGGCCAACAGAGTGGCAATTTCCATCGATGGAGTGTTGCAACCTGAGATACAAGACAATATAGTTTTTAGCTCGTATGGGCTTTCTAACGCCTCAAGAATAGACTTCGACCCTTATTTTGCATCGTCGGTTGAAATTCAAAAGGGCGCTAACTCGTTTGTAAGTGGAACAGGGGCTTTGGGCGGAACGGTGAACTATTCTACCAAAGAAGCACGTGACTTGATTGAAGGAAACAAGCAATGGGGACTCTTAACTACCATCAATTACAATGGAAAAGAGAACCTTCGAACCTATCTTTTGGGTGGTGCTGTACGCTTAAAGTATTTCGATGCTCTGTTAATGGCGGCACATAGAGATGGTAATGAATTGCGAAATTTCTCGCATGGAAAGCTCACTCGCAACATCACTTCTACGCAAGTAGATCCTATGGACTTTCATCAAACAACGTGGTTGGGTAAACTTTCTTATGCACCTAACGACAATCACAAGTTCGTTTTGTCGTTTTATGCGATGAATAGAAAGACCAATGCAGATATTTGGACATTGGAACCTATTGATGCTTTCACTGCAGATGGAAAGCCATACTATTATTCTCACGACCAATCGCTATGTCGTTCGCTTTCGTTTTCTTATCGATTCTTAAGCGAAAAAGGTCTTGTGCGTAAGCTAATAGCCAAACTACATCATCAAAATTCTTATTTAGATGCCAGCTCTTGGACCGACTTTTATCGTCCAAACTTCGATCTTGTGAATAGCGAAATGACGCTTGTTTATGAGGGAAAGCACACTAAATACAGAGGACAAGCAACGAAAGACAATCTGTTTAAATTGGAATTAGATTCTAAAAAGTTTCAACTTGGAGCGTTGGGTCAACACATTCTCAATCTATCTACAATGGCAATGCAACGAGTTAACGACACTCGTAATGTGGATGTAGAGGCTCCTTTGGCGTCAGATCCATTGACTGGATATACTGTTAGAATGGGAAAAGTGTTTAAATATGGCGAACCTATGGGCGTATTTGCACAAACTTACTCGTTCTTAAACCCTATAACACGATTCAATTGGGGCGTTTCTTTAATGGACGATATTGCTTTTAACGAAAAGCTTACAATGAAGTTAGGTGCAAGATACGATTTGTTCTCTACTAAAGACGATAGAAAAGGCGGGGCACAAAACATGGGATATATTGACTATCTCTTGCGCAATATGCAAGGAGCTGCAATGAATTTCGACCCAATTAACGATAAAGAATCGGGCTTTTCGTTCCTTGGTGTGGTGTCTTATGCCCACAGTCAGCTTCTAAATGCGTCTTATCGCTTCTCAACAGGCTTTAGAGTTCCTAACACAGAAGAGAAGTATTTCCAGTTTTATAGCGCATGGCCATCATTCATTGTCTTATCAAATAGAGACCTAAAGGCTGAAAAGTCGTATAATCATGAATTGGAATTCAATGGTAGAGGCAAAGGATTTGGCTATTTATTGAGTCTTTATTATAATCAATATTCAGACTTTATAGAGCTAAAACAAGGTACTTTAGCGGTGAAAGAGCCCCTTATGCAGCTCCAAAGAATATCTCTTATGTGAAGAATGTCAATCAAACATCAGCTCATCTCAAAGGCTTTGATGCCGCATTGCAGCTTTATCCAGGTGAATGGATAGATCTATTAAAAGGCTTTATGGTGTCTTCTGCCTTTAGTTATGCCGAAGGAAGTTCTTCATCAGGAATGAGTATGCTGGGCATTCAGCCTCTAACTGGAAACATAGGAGTTGAATATACCGATCCCAAAGCACGCTGGCAGGTGAATATAAAGGCTAATCTTTATTTTGCAAAGCCTGTTTCTCAAACCACATTCTGGGACAAAGACGCTGCAGGAAAAGAGCTAATACGACGCTATCCCGCTTCTTTTATGAGTAATGCATACACCTTTGACGCCTATGGTTACTATAAAGTCACTCGTAATTTCACTGTAAGACTTGGTATTTACAATATTCTTAATAGCGAATATCTACGTTGGGACGACCTAAGACAATTAACAAACCCTGCTTTACTCTCTAATATTAACTACTTCTTTCAAGACGGAAAGAAGTCATTAAGTAGATTTTCACGCCCTAAAAGATATATCTCTTTGGCGTTAGAGTATAAAATATAAAACACAAAAGATCAATGAAAAATATAGTAATATTAGCAAGTTTGCTTGCAACAATTATCTTTTCGGCTTGTGATAAACGCAATGTTATTGACGTTTATGAAACAAGTAGCACCCCAGATCTAAGTAATCCGGTGGTTCAAAAGCTAACAAATGTAACGTGGTATAAGGCTGTTGGAATTGAAAATAATGTAGTTTGGACCACAACTCGATTCAAAGAGAAAGCTTCTTCACCCTTTGAAAGCATGCTATATATGATGGCTTGGATGGGAATGGAATTGAGAAGAGATGGTAGTTCCACTCTTTTATTCCGCCCACCACTAGGAGAAAGCTCTTATATTTTCTGTCAAGGAAAGTGGAAAGTCTCAACAACTGAAGAGAATACCATCATCGTTGACTCGAAAACTCCAGTGGGATACATTAACATGAAGGTAAAAGTTAAAGACCTACAAGCTAAAGATAATGTCAGTATTCTTACGGCATTGGTAGACGTTGGTGATCGAGTTTTGATGATAGACTTCTTTAATAACACCTCAATATATGGCGATGAGCCTGATAATGAGTTCCCAGGTATAGGCAAAACTGCACGTCAAGACTGGTTTGCAACAATGCCAGTGAATCACAATAACTTGTCATTGGCCAACTATGTGAATACCTCTTGGGAGACAATCTCTTATAAAGCAGAGAACAAAGAGGCTGTAGAAGATAACTCGCAGTTGGCTATTCGCTCTTTATTTATAGAGGACTTACTAACCAGAACACCTGCTTTCTTCTATGGATTAAAGATCTCTTTGGGCGAAAATAACAAGGCTTTTATTCAATCTAAGAACCTAATGAAGTCAGCATTTACCAGTTTTTCGGGTAGTTAGATGAGAATAATTATCCCGTTGTGAATGCTTCTTGGAGAATAGAAGGTAGTAGAATTATCATAGAAACAGATGAATTGCCTCAGGTAAGCATGGGAGAAGAAACCTTTAACCTCATCACTGACAAGTCGCAAGCAATGTTTTGGCCCTCAAAAACACCTTCAAAAGGAGTTTATACATGGCGTCATTTCTATTATATATTAGAGCTTGTGAAAGAAACAAGCAAAGGTTCTTGGTTTAGAGTTACATCTGATTTAGAAACACATTATGTGTTTATGCTCAAGACTTCGATGCCCGATACATCTCATTTTGTAGGAGTTAAAGACGCAGTTCGTGAACTTAATTAATGTAAAGAAAGACATACTGAATATGAAAAAGTTTATATATACCATCTTATCGCTATGTTCTGTAGCTTTATTCGCATCGTGCGAGAAAGGAGATATCTTAAATATTGTGAACCAAGATATCGACTTAAACGAGAATTCAAGCGAGTATCAAGAATACTTAAAGGAGCGAATTGATACCTATTTGGCTATCTATCGCTTTGAAGAAGCTAAACGGAGTATAACTAAAATCACCGATCCTACAATTAAAAAGGATATTTGGTTGAAGTATAATAGATATTATCAAGAGGCTTTAACGCAAGGATGTGGCTACATATTAGAAAGCGGTGACACCCTATTTCTAAAGGTAAAGAACGATGATAACATTGCTTCTAACCAGTTAAAGAGCCTTAGTGAGTTTTATGATTATGTGGGATTGAAAAGCACCAACAAAGATGTTACCTTGTGGGGATTGGCTAATTTCCCTTCATTAGAAACGCTATGGTTCCCTTCTTGCTTTGTTTCTAAGGTGCAAGACCTCGACAAATTGACAAAACTTAAAGTCTTTTCGTTTGAAGCAAACAAAGAAAAATACGACTGGTGGTTCACTAATAAGCCTTTTAAACCTGTGGATATGGCGGGCTACGACTTATCGAAAAACAATCAATTAGAAACACTTTCGTTTAAAGGAGCAGATCTAACCAACCTTAAAGTGCCTACAACCACTCTTCAATCGCTAAGTTTAAAGAATGGAGTTTATACCAATGCCAATCTTAATAACATTCATGCAAAGGTGATAGACATTGAAAGTTCGGATGCAGCCGACGAGCAATTGATTATTAATAATAAGGCTCTTCAATCGTTGTCGATATCAACTAATACAACAGAAAACAAGGCTTTTAAGCTTTTAAACGTTGCTAACACCTCGTTACACAAGCTTAATGTGGTTGAAAATGCAGACGAAGCGCACTCTTTAAAGAAGATCATTTTGAACGATAAGATAGACACTTTGACGGTAGGAGGATATCTTAATCAGATCGTAAGCTTACATAAAAGTGTTGAATTAGAGGGACTTTCAAAATTAAATAAGCTTAAATACTTTGCTTATAATCCTGATTTTAGTGCTGTGGCAACGAAAGATTTACCAAAGAATATAGAGTATTTAGAGGTTGATGGCTCTGGAAACGTGCCTTATAAAGATAACGATTCGTTCGATTATTCACATCTAACCAAGTTGAAAGTTTATTCAAATGGAAAGTTTTTATCGGCAAATATGAAGTTTCCTGAGCAGTTAGACTCTATCCATCTCTTTCCTTCTGTGGCGTTTGGAGATATTAAAATCATCGATTTTTCTAACACAAAGCTCACCGCAGGATATGTTTATATCGGTCAATTAGAGAAGAATGGTGAGCCTATACCAATGTTTAAGAAAATGATTTTCCCTGCAACTCTAAAGCGAATAGAATTATATAACTTGAAAACAGAGGTGCTTGATTTGAGTCGTTGCACACAACTTGAGAAATTAACTATTAATGAAACAGGTTTAGAAAAACCTGCATATAAAAGAAAAATTATCTTGCCAAAGAACCTCAAAAAGAGCCAATTTGTGGGAGAATACTCAATCAGCTTACAAAATATTTCTAATAATACGGTGATTGAAAATAAACCTTCTTGGTTGGTAAGTGATGGCAATGGCAACTATGTTGTGAGTGAAGATTAAACCCAATTAAACTATAAATTAACATTAAACCATTTTGATTATGAAGAAAATTACATGTAACTTTTTGTTGTCCTATATCTACTTATAGGCGCAATAAGCATTGTTTCGTGTTCAAAAAACGAAGATTTTCCTGTTGATAAGAAAGAACCTGCAGTGCAGATGACTCTTAATGAGCAGACAAAGACTGCCACGATTAAGGTGAGTGGACTTGCTGCTAAAACCCATTTGCAATTGGTTTATGCCACAGCTCGTGGTCAAATGTTGGGCGAAGCCTTAGTGAATGCCGACGGAACTCAGCAATTTGAGGTGGATCAGCTTGTGGGATTTGAACAGAATTTGAAGGTGGTTGTGAAAGAGAACGAAACCAAAACGACTTTAAAAGAGTTGAAAGTGCCTGCTGCAACACAAACACTTACACAGCAACAATTGGTGAATATGCTTACAAAACATGCATGGAATTCGGTTGTTCGCACCTCTCGTGTGCTTGTTGCAAATAGCGATAACAAGCCATACGCAATGTTTGTGACTGTGGCACAGAAAACTTTTAAGTTCGAACCCAATAACAAATTCATCTTTACAGTAACCAGTCCACTAAACTATACCTACGAAAATGGCTCATGGACCATCAACAATTCGGTGCTAAACATCAGCACAAGAATACCTATTGGACCATTAGAAATGAAGAATCTGCGTGTTACTAAGATTACAGATAGCGAGCTTTCGCTCTTAGTTGAGATATCAGATGGCTTGTTCTTAATAAGTTTCGAAGCACAAAAATAATCAATAATAAAGGAAGTAGAGAGCGTTTTTTTCACTTCCTTTTTCTTCTTTTATACCTCAAAAGGGTAAAAATACCTAAAAAAATAGGTATGGCAAAAGAATTGAGAAAGTGTGTATTTTTGCAGACGAAAGTTGGTGGTAACATGAAAAAAACAATTTTTTCGCAACTCGAATCGTCTGCTCTTTTTTCTGGATTAGATGCTAACGACATCGAAAGACACTTGAACACGCTTCGATATAGCGTGAAAAAGGTGCCTGCTAAAACTGTTTTTATATCAGAAAACGACTCTCTTTGCGAAATAATTGTGGTGGTTGAAGGACTTGTTTCGGCTGGAATGAGCACGGCAAAAGGCAAACATTTAATGGTAGATTATTTGAAAGCAGGCACCATGTTGGCTCCTGCTTTTGTGTATTCTGATGAGTGTGAGGTTCCTGTTGAAGTGAAAACGATAGAGAAGAGCGTATTATTTTGTATGTCGAAAGACGACTTTTCACTTCTAATTAGCTTCTGCGAGCCTGTTCGAAACAACTTTATTCATATTCTATCGCATATTAATTTCTTTTTAATTAGCAAGATTCGTATGGTGTATATGAGCTCTATTAAAGAGAAGATTGCCACTTTTTTACTTCGAAAGGCCACCATAATGCATTGCGATTCGGTACCTCTTAGTCTGTCGAGAAGGCAACTTGCCGATGTGTTTGGTATTCAAAAAAGCTCGTTAATACGCACTCTTAACGAACTGGAACACGACAATTTAATTTTTGTTCGAGAGAAAGAGATTGTCATTCTCGACGCACATGGCTTGCAAGAGATATTGAAAGGCTAATCCATCTCATTGCTTTTACACTCTAATCTCAATGCAATTGCACCCTAAAAGCATAGCTATTGCAATGTAAAAGCAATGCTTTTTTAAGGTTTCTTTTATTTGCTTTGATTACCATTTCCACCCTATAATAGACTCTACAAGATGAGGGTTATTTATGTGGCAATAATGCTTTCAGATGCTTAAAGTGCCTCATCATACTTTGTTTCGTTTGCTCATCACGCTCTACCCGACATGCCGCTTCTAAGTCAGATAAGAAGGGAAGATAGTCAGTCTCAACAATAAAGCGAGCCGCACGTTCTCTTACCGCAGGACTATTGTCAAAGAGTAAGCCTTGCACCCAACGCTTAGCATCCCATGACCGACATGCCTGCAACCAGTCGAGTGCAGCTATCTTCTCATTAGGCGAACCGTATAAAAATGTTCTATAATATCCACGTTCCTTTCTCAAATCACCCTTCGTCATGAGAATCTCACGATTGTATAAATCGGGATTAACGACCCGCTTCGAATAGGCTATAACTGGCATTCGTAATGTCCAACGCACCATGCGTGGTATCATCCACATCATGCCTGGTGTTGCCTCTGGGTGCGAGATACTACTAAAGACACGTCCTTTCCCATATTCATTGGCGATAAAGAATGGACGGTTATTCGTCATGTTAGCAGGGGCATTACCCTCTTCATGCACATCGGTCTCCATTATCGCCATAGTTGTGTAAGGAAGTGGAATACTGTCACTCTTGACAAGGACAGGACCTTCGTAATACATGACGTATGACTTATCACGCTTAGCAAGCTCAGGGAATAGTTTTTTACCTTCTGCCGTGAGAGAGAAGGCTGATATACCATGTCCACGATTATCATGCTCGATATCAATTGCCTTTCCACCATTGATGTGCATACAAGCATATCCTGGTGTGTCTGTAAAGAGATAGGCACCAGCACAGATACCCACAGCACCTTTTCCTGAACGAATAAAGTTTCTTATTCGTTCCATATTTTCCTCTCCAAGATTCATATACTGCGTCGCTCCCTCACCTCCTGGGATGATGATAGCATCCAAATCCCTCAAAACACCGTTCGCAATATCACCCGTAGTGATAGTTCTGACCGTCATATCAGGATCCAATTGTATGGATGCAATGGTCTCCCAAATACACGTTTGTGCACCGCCATTACCTTGGAAAACACCCACACGTACCTTGTTTCCTACTCCCATACTCCATGCACTCAGTCCTACCAAGCACATGGCAACGATGAAAAACGTTTTTCGTAGCATAATTGTTTATGTTAGTTTGTAATTCTTTTATAGTCAAGTTTGCACATAGTCAATCTACGATGAACGAAACAAAGATAGTATTTATCTTTGATATTTACATGTATACAAAAGTGTTTTAAGTATTTTTAGACTATCGTTTAGTACCTTATTCCACACACTTATAGGTTCACAACAGACCTACCCCACCCTTCCTTACCTATGTGTAGATGCCCAACACCATTGGTGCTAATGCTCCGCACATATGGTGCGGAGGGTGAGCACCATTAGTGCGGAGGGCATAAACGACACCAGCAATACCATAAGAATGGGATAAAGCAGTATAGACATTTACATGGAATGAGCCTTTAACTTACACTCTATTACGTATGTTTATAGAAAATGATTACCTTTGCACAGTAGTTTAGATCAAATCACAACGATATGAAAAACAACTAATCTTACTTTGTGCGTTAGCCATCTCAGCATCGTTACACGTCACAGCACAATCATTCAGAAAAGCAGATCAGTGAGCATCCTGAGCTTTCTGCCAACAATTACCTTTGCTTACCCAGCACCTTCGGGTAGGCTAACGCCTGCTCCTTCAGGCTATCTTCCTGTATATCTATCGCATTATGGGCGACATGGGTCACGCTATCTCATTCATGAGCAACAGTATCTCCGTCCTATAGAAACCCTACAGCAAGCTGATTCGGCTGGTGTGTTGACCAATGAAGGAAAGGACGTCTTGAAGAAATTACGCCTCATGTATACAGAATCTTATAAACGATGGGGAGAGCTGACACCATTAGGAGCACAGCAGCATCAGCAGATTGCACGAAGAATGTATCGTCGTTTCCCATCTGTATTCCGTGATTCTGTATGGGTGGACGCCAGGTCGACGGATGTTATCCGCTGTATTCTATCCATGGAGAACGAACTGCAGGAACTGATTCGGCATAACCCTCGTTTGAGAATTAGGCATGATGCGAGCGCACATGACATGTATTTTATGAAGCAGCCAGACAAGAAACTCTCTCATCAAAGGGATAGCAGTGCTGTAAAGAATACGATTGACGAGTGGGGCAAACGCAATATTGATACCAAACCATTGATGGCTCGTCTCTTTAAGGATAAGGAATACGTGACAAAGAAGGTGGATGCAGGACAGCTTACCTTCGACCTTTTCAGTTTAGCAAGCATTGTTCAGAACTCAGAGATACGCCATTCGCTCTCGCTATACAACCTCTTTACAGCCGATGAGTTGTACCAACTATGGCAGAGGAGCAATGCTTGGTGGTACTTACGTTATGCCAGTGCACCACAAAGCGGAGGTAATCAACCTTTCTCACAGCGTAATCTCTTGCGCAAGATTATCACTGATGCTGATTCTTGTCTGGCGCTCCCTCATCCAGGTGCAACCCTTCGTTTCGGTCATGACACAATGGTTATGCCATTGACGTGCCTACTGAATCTTAATAACAATGATATTAGGGTTTCAGATATAGACAGTCTTACCCTGAAGGATTGGAGTTCTACACGCATTGTCCCTATGGCTGCTAACATCCAGTTTGTTTTCTATAAGAATCCTAAGAATCCAAAAGCTGATGTCCTCGTGAAGGTTTTACTCAACGAGGAGGAAGCTACGCTGCCTCTTCCTAAGACCTCTACACCATATTACTATCGATGGAGCGACTTTAAGAAGTTCTATCTTTCAAAGCTAAATAGCTATCATGAATAAGGAGCTATGCCCCTAATTGTTATCATAGCTATATTCTCTTCCCCCTAACAAGACGCCTTTCTCGATGTGAGAAGGGCGTCTTGCCGTTAGGAGATACAACTCCTATCATATAGTACAGAAAGCAGAAAAGGTTGAACTACCAATGGTTAGTCCAACCTTTTCTATCGTATTATTAGGAGTTGAATTAAGAAGATGGAATATACAATCCGCTTAGTTGTCATAACAATCAGCATTTGTTACGAACAAGGAACATACTTCTTTATTCGTGCGTGATAAATCGTGCTCGGCTAACTGCTCATACTTCGTACCCTTACGGCCATAGTTCGCGTATGGATAGATGCTGATACCACCACGTGGGGTGAAGATTCCAGTAACCTCAATATACTTAGGGTCCATCAACTTGATAAGGTCCTTCATAATCGTATTTACACAATCCTCATGGAAGTCACCGTGGTTACGGAAACTAAAAAGATATAACTTCAAACTCTTACTCTCAACCATTCGTACGTCTGGGATATATGAAATACGAATCTCTGCAAAGTCTGGTTGACCTGTAATAGGACATAAACTGGTAAACTCAGGACAGTTGAAGCGTACCCAATAGTCATTATCAGGGTGCTTGTTAACAAATGATTCCAACACCTCTGGTGCATAATCCATTCTGTATTGGGTCTGTGAACCTAATGACTGTAACCCTTCTTTTTCTCTTTCCATATTCTTCTTTTTAAAGAAATTAAGCCAATAAGTTTAGTACTCTAATGTGCAATAAACCCTATTGGCTTAACTCTATGTTTCATTTAACTTAATGCAAATATCTTCCAAATACTATAGTTTACATCATTATCATAAGTATCCTCTCCCTCATGCTCCTTCAATGCCTTTACTATACGAATGGTGATTGGAAGAGCGATAACCTCATAAACTGTTTTCAATAATACCTGCCAAAGCATGAGTTTAGGGAGTTCTTCTGTTGGAACAACACCGCCCAACGCCAATGGGAAGAAGATAACTGAGTCAAAACTCTCACCCACAATAGTACTAAGAATTGCTCGTAATGAGAAGTTACGTCCCTTATCGCGAATCTTCATCTTACTCATCACGTATGCATTAGCAAATGAGCCGATAACGAAAGCTACGAAAGAGGCTGCTGCAACACGTGGAGCCAAACCAAAGATAGCATGGAAACCAGCTTCGTTTGTCCAATAAGGGGCACCTGGAATCCAATCACACAACGCACCCATAGCCACGAAGAAGAAGTTCATCGCAAAGCCTGTCCATATCAACAGACGTGCCTTTTGGAAACCCCACACCTCACATACACAGTCGTTGATAATGTAAGAGATTGGAAACACAATCAATCCACCTGTCAATGAGATACCTAACACAGAGATTTGCTTTGTCTCGAGGATGTTTGCCGCAATAAGGCAAACGCAAAAGAGGATGCTGAAAAGCATAAACAGCACACTCACTTGTTGTTTACTTTTTGTCATTATCTTGTTTTGTTAAAGGGGGTTAATCAAGTACCCCTATTCAATAAAGTGGCTGCAAAGGTACACATTTTTATCCAAATAGCCTTAACTTCTTTAGAAAAAGAAAAGTGTGTTAAAACACTGAACTACAATAACAGACGCCCTGTCTGTCGATAGAATCAGTATTCTAACACACTTAAATGATATACAATATAAGCTTAGGCGTAGCTAAAAACTATATTGCAAATTGTCTTATAGAAGCTTAATCTTCCCAAGGAGTGAATGCTATTTCGCCCCATTCGTTTTCTTTCGCTTCAAAACCATCTACTCCACCTGTTTCACCTTTGTCACCTGGATTAGGATTAGTTGGCTCTACTGGCACACCACTGTGGTTACCGAAATGATTGTCAAGAATGTCACCATTAACATTCAATACTACCTTCTCACTCTGAGGAGTTATATATATTTTCTTCATAATTGTACTCCCTCCTTACTTAATTACAACCTTCTTACCATTCACGATATAGACACCACGAGTTGGGTTCTCTACACGACGACCCTGCAAGTCATAGTAAACGCCATCCTCTGTGCTATTCTTTGAGCTTTCGATAGACTCAATACCTGTTGTACTACCATCCTCGAACTCTAAGACAAAGCTCTTAGCCTGTGCCTCTGCATTGGTAAGTACAAGGAAAGCCTTGTTACCTGGGATTGTTGTCACAGTGTTATTCAGCTTATAGAAACCAATTGGATTTCTGCTATCTGCGGTATTGATATTGAAAGCACGGATGTTATCACGTGTTACAAAGTGTGATTTACCTGCGCCGTCCTTTGCTTCAAAACCTTCAAGCTTTGCACCAAAGAAGATTCCACAGAGACGATTATCGCTAATCTCAGTTAACTCTTCACCTACTGGTAACAACTGATTATCCGCAGGATTAGTAGAGCTACACTCTAATACAACTGGAGTCTGAGCAGGAACTGTTTCGTTCTTACCAGCCAACTTCTTCACTTTAGCAAAGTAATAACCAGAAGCATTCTTAGCGTTAACACCTTCGATAGTATAAGCGACTACATCACCCTTAATTGTAAATGGGAAGTCTACATAGAGTGTAGTATAATATTTACCATCTCTACCCCTCATATTAGTAGAAGGCTTCACACCAAAGTAATTTGTATCATCAACCTTTTCAAGGATCCACATAGCAGCATCCTTTACTACTGGAAGCTCTGCTCCAAACCACTGGTCTGTAGTATTGTTATTGACAAAGTCGAACTTAGGAAGTGCGCCATCATATTCATTATGAGATGTATTAGCCAAGTCACTTGGATTATAAGCCTTACCCTTTTCAACCTTCTTGAGTGCACCAGACATCAAGTAGTAAGTACGACCCTGATTAATACGGTCTACACCAAAATAACGTCTAACAACGTCCATGATTTCAGTGTTATTATATTCAGTTGTTGCTATCTTTGCCAAAGCAAGTACCTGCACAACATCCCACACCTTATCAGGATTCTTTGTTTCTAAAGCCAAGTACAAGTCATTGGAGAGAGACCTCTTACAGCTGCCTTGATCTGTCCTGCAATACCAGCACCAAATCTTGCTCTAATAGCAAACTCATTGTAGAAATCTACAACTGGTTGCATAGAAGGAACCGTTGCAAATGCATAGTAAGCAGAACGACCATCAGGAGTAGTAACTGGCTGCATGTGCATCTTCAGATCCCACTTGCCAATAACCTCTGCATCGATAGCGTAATAAGCTGCAGTTCCTACAAACTGTCCGAGCTGAGCCTTCAGTCTATTCTTCAAGGCCTCGTTCACCTGAGCAATAGCTGGATTTAAGTATCCATTGATAACATCAACACCCTGTGAACGGAGTTTTGTCACATCAAGCCAGTTTGCATTACTGTCATTTACTTTTGTTTTAAGGTGAATAACTGTACCTGGCAACGTGGTAGCCTCAGCCTTAGTGGCATTAGGCTGTGCCGCAATTTTACCAGTTACATAAACATACTGCTTGCCATCTGTACGCTGACGAGCATTTACAATACGATAATAACCATCATCTGGTTTTGTCACAGTAGCTGGTGCTTGTGCCGACGCAGCCACAGAAAAGAATCCTAACACGAGCGTTAGGACTGAGTGTAAATGTTTAACCATAAAGTTTTATATAATGTAATAGTTTTTAGCTGATAAATCTATCTCTCTAATTCAGCTGTGCAAAAAAATAATACTTTATGCAAAAACAATACAAAAAGAGTACGTATTATTAATAAAAATTAAATATTAAACACTGAATACAACTTATATTTTCGATATATTTGCAATAGTTTTGTAGATAAAACCTTTTAAGACAGATATTAACGCATCATGTTTATATTTATAAAAATTCACTTATTATAACCAAATAAAGCTGCCATTGAATTTAAATTCATGACATTTCATCCTTCCAATTTAGACATAAAAAGGTCGCAAACGCATAAAAAATCATAATTTGCCATTGTGATAAGCAGAAATTCATTACTTTTGTAGCCTTATCAAAAGAATGATTAACATGAAGAAGATTATTTTAATGACAGCTCTGGCTACAGCTGTTCTCACTGCAAATGCGCAGGACATCAAGCCATACGAGGAGAAAATGTCTCAGATAGAGGCACAGTACAAGTCACTTGAGTCAGCTTATCAGGCTTTCGGCAAGAAAGATCCAGCGACCTTCACAGATGCAGAAAAGGCTAAGTTGAATGAGATTATGGGTAAAGCCGACTCTCTCTACAACGTACAAAAGACTACGGCTTTAGAGATTGCAAGAAAGTTTAAAGACACAAAGTTCCCAGCGAAATACGTTGCTAAGATTATGTATGACGTTGAGTTTGATGAGTTGAAAGAACTTTGCGATCCTAACACTGGCTACTATAATGAGCCTGAAATGACAAAGCCAAAACAGTTATTCGAATCTTACAAGTTGCGTCAGCCTGGTTCTATGTATAAGGACCTCACAATGGAAGACCTCAATGGTAAGCAGGTAAAGCTTAGCGATTGGGTTGGTAAAGGTAAGTATGTATTGGTTGACTTCTGGGCAAGCTGGTGCGGTCCATGTCGTGCAGAAATGCCAAACGTTGTAGCTGCTTACAACCGTTTTAAGGATAAAGGTCTTGAGATTATTGGTGTTAGCTTCGACAACAAGAAGTTGCAATGGTCAGCAGCTGTTGAGAAGTGGGTATGGCTTGGCCTCAGATGTCAGACCTCAAGGGTTGGGAGTCAACTGCATCAGCAGTATATGGTATCCGCAGTATCCCTTCTAACATCCTCATCGACCCACAGGGTAAGATTGTTGCAATGGACCTCAGAGAGCAGAGATTGCACGAAGTATTGGCTGAGAAGTTGAAATAAGAGAAAAGCAAAAAGACAAAAATGCTTTTACACTCTTTCGAGGAGCTGACAAGTTTATCATAGTCACTCCGAGAATTTACAACATTATAAACATAAAAAGAGCCATATCTAACTCTAATCATGAGTTCAGATATGACTCTTTTTTTTGCTATTAAGGGTATTGTTCTCCAATAAGTTTTGTTTACTTCTTGGTTATGCAACGTTTTTACTAATAAGAAACGAACCCCACTATTATTACATATTACATAATATTTAAGGCTCAACACCATTGGTGCTTACCATCAGCACCACATGTGCGGGGCTACAACACGTCTGTAAAAGATGGGTAGTTGCTTATAATTCAATCGTATCTTGCTTCTTTGCTTTAGCTCAGAAAGTATTTCCTAAGCTAAAGCCTAAGAATATATTATAATAAGGAGTATATATAACCTACAAACACTGCCGTAAGCACAGCTCCCTCCCAGCGTTCAATCTTATACTTAGTAAATGAGAAGAGCCATACAAGCATGATTGAGATAACAAGCATAGAAAGGTCGGTTACCGTAATTCCATTCAATGTCATTGGAGTTATCACGCCCGTAATACCAAGGATAGCAAGGATATTGAACACGTTAGAACCAAGTGCATTTCCTATGGCAATACCACTATTTCCTTTACGTGCTGATACGACACTTGTTGCCAATTCTGGCAGAGAAGTTCCTCCAGCAACAATGGTCAGACCAATAACAGCCTCTGAAACACCAAGGCTTGTTGCCACAGCCGTAGCACCCTCCACAAACAAGTTACTACCTCCTATCAAACAAAGCAATCCGACGAGAATCCATACAACAGACAGCCACGTTGCCATCGGCTTCTTCCCTTCAGCCTCACCAGCAGTCTCTGTATCCGCACCTTGCTTCTTAGCTCCTTTAAGTGTCATATACATAAAGATGAGAAACATCGCAAAGAGAATACCTGCATCAATCCTACTTATGTCTCCATCAAGCCCCATCATTAGTAACATAGCCGATGCTACAAGTGCAAAAGGGATATCCTTCCTTACCGTTGTCTCCATAATTGTCATCGGTGCCACCAATGCTGAAACACCAACAATAAGTAAAGCATTAAATATGTGGAGCCTACAATATTACCTACCGCCAAGTCTGATGTTCCTTTCAGTGCAGAAATAAAACTTACACAGAACTCCGGCATACTCGTACCCATCGCAACAATCGTTAATCCTATCACAATCTGCGGCATCTTCATCTTCTCTGCAACAGCCACAGCACCATCTGTCAAGCGGTCAGCACCCCATAAAACGAGGGCTATACCCACGACAATAAATAAAATATTCAGTAACATTAAATCTTAGAATATAGAATAAATAAAATATATTTGAGAGATAAAACTTTTATTTCAACATCTTCCTACGGTCAAGAATCTTGATTGTTCGGCCATGAATCTCTATCGCACCCTCCTTCTCAAAGTCTGATAGAACACGAAGCAAGGAGAACTTCTGAATACCAAACGAGTCTGCTATCTCTTGACGCGAACGCTCCAAATGTACCTCATTGCTACCCTGCTCTCCTACACGTTCCATCAGAAGATAAGCCACCTTCTCACGTACAGTAAACAGGCTAAGTACCTTCATCTTCTGCGTCAAGAACACATCAATATTTGAGAGAATACGAATATAGTTCATACGAATCGTCTCATCCATATCTATTAGACGTTTCAACTCCTCTGGACGCATACGGAACAGCTGCACCTTACCATCCGTTTCTACACTCACGGGCAGACTCCTATCCTTAGAAAAGATAAAGGCGGGAGCCACCATATTACCACTATGCAATCGACTTACCTCAACTTGCTTGCCTGATAAAGCAGCCATACGACAGATGAGAATGCCATTCACCACAATATCAACATACTTGCAGGGCATTCCTGCCAAGGCATATACTTCATGCGAAGGTAGGGAAACAAGCTGATGGCTAACGTTGCCTAACGTTAGTTCTATTTCTATCTCACTCATTCCTGCAAAAAGTGGACAGGAACGGAGTGCTTTCATCACATTATTATCCATGGTCACAAAGTTACAAAGATTCTCTTGATTACTACAAATTTAACTCGATTTAACTCAACTTGGACACATTTGTTACCCCACTTTCTCCTCGATTATATTTAATTTTGCACATAAATAAAACGAACAAGATAAAGTAAAGATAACAATGACACAAACATTTTCTCAAAAGCACTATCCTTTTTAAAGCATGGGACCTCGACCTGCTTGTCGACTATGTACTAAAAGTTTCATCATCGTTACATTCGCAAGCAGGGGTGAGGAACTTGCTATCAGACTGAACTCACTCACAGCTAATCATCCAGAACTTGACCGTGTGGTAGATCACTTCCGCAACAGTGTTGCCGACCTTGACCTCCACTGTCAGAAGGAGGAGAACATTCTCTTCCCTTACATTCTTGATATTTTCAATGCAGCTGAGTACGGACAGGAGCATGCGCCTTTCCATTGTGGCACTATCCAGCATCCTATCAATGCAATGATGGCTGACCATAGTGACGAGATGGAGCGTCATGAGCGTATAGCAGAACTAACAAATAATTATACTGCCCCAGAGGGTGCTGAGCCTGAATATGTGAAGGCACTTGCAGACCTTCGACAGTTCCGTGACAATCTCCTTGAGCATATCTACGTAGAAAACGAGATTATGTTCCCAAGAGCATTAATGATGGAATAAGACAATGAAAATCAAACGTGCTTACGCCCCAGTTGAAGAAACCGACGGTTATAGAATTCTCGTTGACCGATTATGGCCGCGAGGCATCAGTAAAGAAAAAGGCACAAATCGACCTTTTGGTTGAAATCTGTTGCGCCAAGTAATGAACTGCGTAAGTGGTTCGGTCATGACCCCGACCGGTTTGCAGAGTTCTCTGAACGATATCGTGCAGAATTAACTGCAAGTGGAGCTTTAGACGAACTGCGTGCTGTTCTCAAGGAACATCCAACCGCTACCCTACTCTTTGCGGCACACGACGAGGAACATAACAACGCGGTCGTATTGCAACATCTGCTTGAAACGGAATAATCCTTTATCCTTTTAAAGCAGGAGGAGCAAAAGAAACAAAGTGAGAAAGCAAAACAAAAGGGGACAGACATCAACGTCTATCCCCTTTCTTTTGTTGTTTTCTGATACACACACTCAGAGTATCAGAAGTTGAGTCCTTAACGCTTTAAGGTGAAAGACTTTACGCCTTCATCGGTGCTAAGCTTCAAGATGAAAACCTTTGGCTGAACACCAGACAAATCGATACGCTGCTGATAACCGCCTTGCTGCAAGAGACTACCGTCTGTTGAGAAAAGCTGATACTTCTGATACTTACCATTAACGGTCAGTTCTGAACCGCTAACAACTGGTAACAGTGCATCTTCATCACCACCAGCAACATTGCTGATACCTGCTGTGATAGGCTGCGCGAGTAGCTTCACGATGATAGGTTCTGCCCCACGTGTCTGAACAAGCAGTGCTGCAGCGTGCGTCTTTGAGTCATTACTCTTGAAACCAACGGCAAGCGCACCACCTTCAAGTGGCAACTTCTCACTTGAAAGCTTAAAATACTTCTTCTGAGCAGAAGGTGCCAAGGTAATTGTTACAGGTGCCGTTGTACGATCACTATATATATTAAGTGGTTGAGGTGTCATCTCTTGTCCTGGACGGAATACAAACTGAATGAAGTCATTATCAACACTCAGTTCAGGAAGGTCAGTACGTCCGAAGGTTACATCATCAATCATAAAGTTCAGAGAAGTAGCATTACCCCCCACTGGGCTATAGTAAGAAAATGCTACGTGGAACTTATCCTCGATAGTAAGACCTTCTACCTTTGAAAGGTCTATACGATAGTCAAACCACATATCAGGCTCCAACTTAACCCCTGCTGGGACATATTCAGATATGTCTAAGAAGTAAGGTGTAGCCTTACCATCCTTCTCTGTGATGATATAAAAGCCGAACAGTTCTTCGCCATTAGTAGTCTGATTACGATACATCAAACTGAATGTCAAATCCTTACTTTGTGCATTCTTATAAGATAGAGTTGGAGATATGAGCCAGCTTTCATGCTCACGTCTATCCTCAACGCCATATTTCAAGAAAGAAATCTGTGCTACCTCGTTCTCTACAACCGACTGATCAGCATTCTTCTGCTTCCATGCATAGAATGGGCGTTCACCACGAACAGTGAGGTTCTGCCAACCCTTCAAGCCGAGAATACGTGTATGACGTAAGTCTGAGAAAGTCTCATTAAGGACTGCTAAAGGTTCGGTATCCGCATTCTTCAACATTGCTTCTTCTATCTTATCGAATGTTTCTCGCTCATCTATTGTATTTGGAGTGATAGTAACACGCTGAACTTCTACACTCTCTGAAGATACAAAGCGTACAAGTGTAGGACGATGAGTACCTACAACATATTTACCTTCACCATCACCTACTGTAAGTGATTTCCAGTGACCACCACCATCAATAGAGTATTCGGTGGTACATTTTGCAGCACTACTCGCAGGAGTCAGCTGAAGCGTGTTCACACCATTAGCAATCAATTCATCATAATAGAGCGTATCCTTTGCAGCCAGTGTAACATTACTTTTACTATTCCACTTACCATTAAGTTTCCAATAACCTAAGTCAAACTTATGATAGTCCTTCCACGCATCACCTGTAAAGCGACCGTCCATCGTACGATTTTCCGTGAAATTCTCAACTAAATCAGCTGAAGTAGCTGCTTCAGAAACACCCTTAAGTTTGATAACCAACGTATCTGCCAAGACGCTTGAGACCCTTAATTCAGCCTCATATACACCTGCTTTACGTGGTGCGAAGGTCACCTTTACAGGACGATGATAAAGCTTACCAGAACTTGTTGCATAGTAATACTGTCCCACATCAATACGGAAAGGAGAATTTGCATCATGCTTCAAAGCAAGGTTAACATTCGTAATAACATCTTTAATATCAAAGTCAAGTTGCTGTTCATCAGTCTTGCCAGGCGTTGCTTTCATCTCACGAACCTGCTGATCAGCCTTTAGTGTAATCGTTGGTGTTGTTCCTGCTCGCTTGAAGTAACCTGTCAAATTAAGTGATCCACTATTATCTTCATCGGCACCTGAGAAGCGAAGTTTATAAGTATTACTACCTACATAAACACCTGCAACCTGTGGGGTAATCGTCAGATTAGCCTTAACAGTCCCATTCTTAGGTAATTTTTCTACGTCTAACTTCATCACAGAAGAAGACTTAGTCCCCCCCCCCAAAGTTTGGTGTCTGATCAGCACTAAGATGCATACCCTGCAATGCGATTGGGAAGGTTGTAGGCTGCCCTACCTCACCCATCATCGTACGATATTGTGGAAGAATGGCTACAAGTGGAGTCTTATCCTTCTCTGCCAAACGTAACACACTGAAGTCGTCCATGCGAACCAGACTTCCTGGGGCTACTAAAAGAGCAAACTCCAATTTCACTGCTCCTGCTGGACAAACCGTACGGAACTTCAAGTCGCCATACGCTTTCATACGTCCAAAGTAGATGTCAGGATTATTGATAAAGTCTTTTTCAGTAGAGACAAGTTCGTTGCCAGCAGCATCCAACCAGCGCAAAGCAAGACGGAATGGACCTTCTAATCGCTTACTCTCTATCGTACTATAATGTACAAGGCATTCCAACTCATCGCCTTGCACTACCTCCTTTCCCGTACGATTAAGGTCAATCACCTGCTTAAGATATCCATCCACATTGGCAGCTGTCTCAATACCAACACCGAAACCAGTATCACTACTGTATCGATCACCAGCCTTCAACTGCGTAACAGTGCCTGCAGTAGCCCAATGCGTAGGCTTACCATCATTAAATGAATAGAAAAAAAGGATCATCTAACAACTCTACCGTTGCCTTCTCAGTAGTACCCTGATCCAAAGGTATAACTACTCGAGGCGCATCATTTTGTGCGTACGCTGTATTTGTAAAAACCAGCTAAACAAAGGCTCACAAACAGCTTTTGCAGATAAGTAAAAATTCTTCATTGACATCTAAATTTTTGATTAACATACCGCAAATATAAAAATATAGATATAAAAAGCAAGTCAAAAATTACATTTTATTTTATTTTTAAGTACACAAAAGTTTCACATCGAACGAAAAAGTGTATAATCACACATTAATTATAAGCAAAGGTTGTTTTATTAGACTTATTAATCCAATAAGCCTAAAACGGTTCATAAGTCAAATTGTCCAGAAAAGAACAGACAAAATGACACAAAACCTCTAATGGTATGCTCCTTGCTTATTAGTCTGTACAAAACATTAACAAACAAATTAAAGTAAAGGAGACAAAAGTTATGTATAGAAATTCATGGTTACCAGAGGTTTTCAATGATTTTTTGAACACAGCTAATATGCCTAAGGCAAATCCAACAGCACCAGCAATCAACGTTCTGGAGTCGGAGAAGAATTATATAGTAGAGCTTGCAGCACCGGGCCTGAGTAAGGAGGACTTCGATGTGAATATTAACAGCGATGGCGATTTGACCATTAAGATGGAAAAGAAAGCTGAGGAGAACGAGCAGAAGGCTCACTACCTCCGTCGTGAGTTCGCATATAGCAAGTATGAGCAGACACTGATTTTACCAGATGATGTTCAGAAGGACAGTATTGCCGCACGTGTAGCAAATGGAGTGCTTACCATCACCTTGCCTAAGATTCAGGTTGAGGAGCAGAAGATTGCACGCCAGATTACAGTAGGCTAAACGCCTTCTACCCCCTGATGAAAGGTTTTTGTTCTGATGCTATAAGCTGAGGAACTTTGATGAAATGGATTAGTTATTGGTGAATGTGCCCCCAGACAGAATGTGTTTGGGGGCTTTTTAGATTCTCCCATTAAAAACTTAGATTGAAATAGAATAAGATTTATACAATTGCATGGTATTACTATCCTAAATTAGATGATCTTACAAAGGAAGATAAACTACATGATAAAACACAAATAGATACTATATCTATCCCTCCTCTACAAATAGTTCATCCCTATCAACTGATATTTGTAAACTATTTTCATGCGACTCAAAACCAACACATGCTCTTTTGGCTTCTAAAAGACGCCTAATTGACTTGCAAAAGATGCCCTTTTGAGGTCTTACTAACGCCCTTTTGAAGTCCAATTAAGCACCTTTCACTTTACTACTTTGTAATCAATTGACTTCCTGTTGGTTACAAACTCTCTTTTTACACGTGTTTTTGTCCTTATTTATAGCTGTTTTACTCGAAATTATGTAATGATTTTTCAAATCCTTGTCTACGGATTTTTGAAGTATTAAAACAAAAAAGTTTTCTATGTCGGAAGATAATAATAGAATAAGCTATTGAGAGGCTTAGCTATACTTTTTGTTTTATGATTAACTCCGTTTCTTTCGTTAAACCTATATGAAAAAATATCCACACTCGTCCTTTAAAAAGAAGATATACAAAACTTTTTATAACAACAACTTGACAAGTTAGCAGATTATACGTATATTTGCGAGTGAAGAAAATAACATTCATATAAGGAAGACAATGAAGACAACGCATACTATCCCCTATTATATTGGCTGCTTTTTTACTTTCTTGTTCGGGAAAGACTAATGGACAATCACAACAGTCAGCAGAGAAGACTCCCACTGTTGAGCAAGCAGCCACTGCTAAAAAGCAACGTTTAGCACCTCCCCCTGGCTACGAAAAAGTAAAACTGACAGAGGGAACGTTCGGTTCATTCCTACGGAATTTACCCCTAAAGCCTGCTGGAAGTGACTTACATTATTATAATGGTAGTATCAAACGGCGAAATTATGCTGGTGCGGTCGTAAACATTGACTTTGGCTATGGAGAAGCAGAACAGTGTGCCGACGCTGTTATCTACCTCAGAGCCTTATGGCTTTGGCAGACAAAGCAGTATGACAAGATTCACTTCAACTTTACCAATGGTTTTCGAGCAGATTACGCTCGCTGGGCAAAAGGTGAACGCATCCACATTGACAAGAAGACATGGCGGTGCTGGTATAGCAAGGACACAGCTGCAGACTATTCTTACAAAACATTCCGTAAGTATTTAAATCTTGTCTTCACGTATGCAGGGAACAGCCTCACTTGAAAAGGAGTTAACTACTATTACAGGCAAAAGAATTGCAAGTTGGCGATGTGATTATCAACGGTGGTCATCCCGGACATACTGTCATTATTGTAGACAAAAGCCGTCAACAAGAAAGGAGGCTGTCTACCTAGCTTGCACAAGGCTATACGCCAGCGCAAGAAATTGAGATTTTTAACCAGTGGTTCAGCATTAATCCACAGATCAAATACCTTGACACTCCAGACTGGTATTTCCGTGGTAACTATGCAAAACGATTTTAGTTAGCCGTCAATTACCCTTAGAATAGGCAGGAAAAAAGCACTGTGACCGAACTCACAGTGCTTTTATTGTTTCGTTTTCTGACTTGAAAGTAATATTACAATCTGTCATCAATGTTATCGCCCTCTGTTGGCTTCATATCCTCTTCGAAGTTGGTGATACCAGCCTTAACGAGATTTCATACCACTGAAGGAGCTTTTGATATCGCTTGTGTGTACACGATCACGATCGAAGTCAGGAAGAACCTCTGCAAAGTAGTTCTGCAACTCCTTAGCTGAGCCTTGCGCCAGTTCAGAGAAGCCACCTTGCCCTCTTCCTTGTCGCGCAACTTTACCAACACTTCACCCAATGGAACATCATCAGACTCAGTGAACATTGCAATATCAGCAAGACTCGTCACACGGTCTGTACCGAATGCTGGCTGACGCTTGTGAGTTTCATCAAGCGACTCAACAATAAGATTCATTTTACCACGGCTTACCAGCTTATAAAGACCTGGCTTACCTGCAATTGAAAGGATTGTCTGTAACATTTTTAATCTATTCTTGTTTATAATTTAATTATTCTGAAATAACGGAAAGCAAGTGGTCTCACCTGTGGAGCGAGAGGGCGTACACCATCGTTGATGATTTCACAATCACTACGTCTTAATACTTCCTCTGCAGGTAGTTGACGTGCCATCCACTCAAGGGTCTTTTTCCCTACTAATACCATCACGTGCCATCACACGACTAATACGTACTTCTTCTGGAGCCGTAACGCATACTACCTTATCTATATGAGTACGCTTATCAAAACCACTATCAAAGAGTATTGCACTCTCAAGCCATGACAGCCCCGATTGTTCAAAGTCTCGCGCTACAGCTGGGTGTATCACTGCATTGACTGCCTGTACATGTGTCTCACTCTGTAGGAGATAGGCTGCAAGAATGGCTTTCTGCAAGACACCATTGCGGAAGACATCGTCACCAACAAGTGCAGAGAGTTGTTGTTGTAGTGGTTGGGAGGTACGCATCAACTCCTTTGCGTGCGCATCACAATCGTAAACAGAGATTCCACGCTCAGCAAGAAGCTTACAGACGTAAGATTTTCCACTGCCAATACCACCAGTCAACGCTACTATCATCGCTGTTCTATGAGATAATCAACCGTATTTACTTCCAGTCGCACGTTGCGTACACCATTAGGAGAACTGATCACATAGACAGGACATTTTTCCTTATTACCTTTCTCTATCTCTTCGTAGTTGACTACAACACGGAAGCCTACAGGGAGAAGTTCTTTTGTCTCCACATTCTTTGGCATCGAACGCATACGATAGGCACCTACCACAAACTTCACTTTTATCTTGCTTGGGAAGGTACGTATCACCTTGTTGTCAGGCATATTAATAGCTTCAATAGGTACCTCAACAGTCTCCTCAGTAAGTACGTCTGGATAGAGTTTCATCTTTACCCTGGAAGGAACACACTTGGCATTCGCAAACTTACGAAGGTCTACTGTCAACTCCTTGACATCTGTAAAGTTGGTAATCTGCTGTCGCTCCGTATAGACTGTTTGAATACTATCCAACACATTACGAGCTGCATAAACCTGAACGCTATCTGGAGTAAAGTCAACACGAGCAAGATAATAGTTATCACCTGGTGTTACTGTTCCCAAAAGGCGTACAGGTACCTTTTTATGACGACCAAAGTTAAATGAGAAAGAGAACTTGCCAGCCTTAACAGAAGCTATCTTTGAACTCTTTGATAATTGAAGGTAAATCTGACGTTGAAGGTCCGCAACAGGTACATCTCCCCTACTTCGTCCGTCGCTATGAACTTTGTAATCGACATAGATTGGGCGGAAAGTATCGTCAAGACCATAATACGCAATCATATATCCCTTGTCGCGCACTGTAAAGCGGACAACAGAATCAAGGTCACTGGTAACAACCACATTACGAGGAACACCCGTCATACGAAGTGGTATACTGAACTCACGCTCATAAGTTTCGTTCAGTGTCATTATCAGCCAGAACCCTCCACTCAATACCAAGAAAAACATCAAACTCCTTGTTGAATATCCTCAACAAGAAGTTCCTGAAAGGTACTGAATGTATGAAGCGATTTGCTTGTTTTCATCAAATGCTTTCCGTCTTTTCTGTCAATAAGAATTACTTAGTCTGACCCTGCTGAGAAGCCTGGTACGTTTGCAAATACGTAGTTCTTATCAACAGTGATAAACACCACGTGCAACTCTATTTCAACCTATTAGTTAGTCATATCGATATGCTTTTAACTGTTCCATAGGGATTCCACCACCAGTAACAACAGAGTCACTCTGCTGAGGAGAGCATTTCTGAAAGCACGAATCTCCTTCTGTCTCTTCTGCTGTGGACGAATCATGAAAACCACATGATGGCGAGAGATAGCAACCATCATGATAATCATAGGCATTGGGCTGCCCTGGACCTGCAGCCTGTGCTAGGAGGATAAATGTTGTATTCATTATTTATCAGTTATTATGTTTCTTTAATTTATGGGCGTGAATAGGAGGCATTAGCAGCTATACCTTTCAAAAAGGCGTTTATAATTTGCTTATCTTTACAACGATTAACAAGCCTTTTTCATTACGCTCTTAGCTTCTTGCCTATATCTTTATTCCTTATTCTCCGCTTGATCAGTCGCTTGCATGACGATAAGCTACACACACGCTGAGCAGAAGTCTGCGCAATCGTTGGGCGACGTCCCTCACGACGAGGTGCTCTTTTCGTCTTGGCGTTCATTGCGAGGACGATGTTGGCGAGCTCTGGCATTGTCTTCATCATCTACCAATCTGCATGGCGAGATGACGCAATCGTATCAAGCATACCGTTGATATATCCACCACTTCTCGGTGTACTATACAACAGCCAAGTCAACATACTCATTGATAGTTACCGTTATCGGAATATTAGGGAATGTAGCATCTCAGCAATAGCTATCTGCATGATGACAACATCCATATAAGCCAAACGAGAAAATCCCAGTTGCGACTTGACTCACTCATATAACGCTGATAGATCATCAGCATTAAGGATTGTTGAGCGGAAGAGTTTGAGTGCAAAAATCGCGTCCTCCTCGTCACGATATTCTGGCAGGTTCCTGATCAGCTCCATTAGCAGGATCAAATCGTTTGATTGTCTTGATAACAAAGGTATCAACAACCTCCTTGTCATCATTCCAATAAAGACTCTTCTCCTCCAAGATAGCATCCAATTCAGGATTCTCTTGTATGAGTGTACGATAAATCTTACGCCACACCTCACGGTCTGCCTCTGTATAGAATCATCATCACTCGCCATGTATTCTTGGTAGATAGTGCTTTGTTCAATCTGATCACAGAGTTTACGCACAGCCTCCATATCATCTTCCCAACGACGTTTCTGTGATTCCATGAAAAGATTTAGCTGCTTGTTTTCCTCCAACTGAACAGCGAGACTTATTGTTTACAAAACGAGCTGGGAGCCTCTGTCCCTTCACGATTAGCACTGAGTTGCAGCAATCTCCACGCGATGGCGCTCCTCTTGCGTGATTGATACGATTAAGGCCAAGAGGTAATTGTAGAGGTCTATACGGCTTTCGCTAAGCTGAAAAGTATCCTTCTCAGCATTGTCCATATTCCTGTTACCGTTCTGATAGTATGCATGAGGTTAACTGGACAATCTTAATTTTATTAATTCCCTATTGATCATTGTCTGTTCTAAAAGATTGTGTTTTCGTATTGAATACTTTATTTTGCAAATGTAAGGAAAATTCCTTCGTACGTGCAAAGCATTAATATCTTTTTCTATGTTTTGATACTTGCTCAATCCGTTGAAAAGAAGTAACTTTGCAGCGCTTTTGCAAATTGAGGATTGAAAGTTGTGATATTCATTGAATTTCAATCACCTCATCTCTCAGTGATGTGATGGTGAATTTTCAAAGTTCATATTAATTTAGAGTAAACTACAAAATTATGAAACAAATTAAGTAACAGGTCAGAAGCGTACAGACCTTGGAAAGAAAAGCTTCAAAAGCAGCTCCGTAAGGAAGGTTTTGGTTCCATGTAACCTCTGTGGTGAGGCAAAGAAGGATGGCAAGCCAGTAGCATTCTCATTCACTCGCTTCAATGTCAGAGTCGTAAGTTGGTTTACACACCACATCTACGTTGTAGGGCTTGGTTATCGATGGTGAGGTTCGCAAGGCAGTTCTTAGGAGCTCCAGTTCCACCCAGTAACAGACGCCTCTTCTTCACGTAGACTTCTATGAGGTAAAATGAGCGAGGCCAATCGTTATGGGTGTACCAGTTAAGCTCGTAGGTTTGGCATAGGGGTGTTCGCGATGGTGGTCGTATGAACATGTCTATCCGTAAGATTAACGTTAAGGCTCCTTACACTCAGATTCTGAGCACCTCGACATCAACGTTACTGAGCTTCGTCTTGGTAGAGAGTATCAAGGTTGGCGAGTTGAGTGGCTTCGAGGGTCTTGAGTTGGTAACTCAAAGGAGGTTGTAGTTTGCTCTATCAAGGCTACACGTAACTCTATCCAGGCTGCAGGCTGCGCATGCTGCTGCTCATGTAATCAACAGAACCAATTAATTCAATATAAGAATTGGACAAGTATTTGATTTGTGGATTGGGTAACCCTGGTTATGAATACGAGGGAACCAGACACAATACAAGTGTTATGGTATTGGACGCTTTCGCCAAAGCGTCCAATATGTTTTCTGAGGATAAGCGTTATGGTTTCGTTGCAGAGACAACCATTAAGGGTCGCAAGATTATTCTTTTTGAAGCCTACGACATTCATGATCTATCAGGAAATGCCATGCACACTGCAGCTCAACAAAGAGAATATCGACCAGAGCCGACTCTTGGTTATCTCTGACGATGTTGCCCTTCCATTAGGTGCTTTCCGCTTGAAAGGAAATGGATCAAACGGTGGCCACAATGGTTTGGGACATATTCAGCAACTTATCGGACAGAACTATGCTCGTCTGCGGATGGGTGTTGGAAATGACTCATCCACGTGGTGGGCAAGTTGACTGGGTGATTAGGTCGCCACTCTGACGAGGAGATGAAGAACTTCGCCAGCTATCGACTTAGGCGTGAGACATCATCAAGAGTTTTGCTCTTGCTGGTATCGACATCAATGAGACCAGTTTAACAAACTCGGAAAGAAGTAATCGCACATCCTCTTTAACACATTATGAGACTATGAACGATATTGCGAGAATTGACAAATGGCTATGGGCTGCCCGCATCTATAAGACCCGCTCCATCGCTGCAGACGCATGCAAGAATGGTCGTGTCACGATAAAAGGTATCAACGTAAAACCTTCCCACACAATCAAAGCGGGTGAGGTGGTGAGTGTTAGAAGCTCGCCTATCACCTATTCGTTCAAGGTTCTCAAACCGATTGAACAGCGTGTTGGTGCAAAAACTCATCCCCGAAGTCTCACGAGAATGTGACCGATGCTAAGCAGTATGAACTCTTAGAGATGAGCCGTATCAGTGGTTTCGTTGACAGAGCACGTGGCACAGGACGCCCAACCAAAAAGGATCGCCGTCAGATGGATGCCTTTGTCGACCCTGCCCTATTTGGTTTTGATGAGAACGATGATGAGGAGGAAACATTCTAAAATCGTTGTCTGATAGGTTAAAAACAAACTGATGAGACAGCATAACAGGCTAGTGTCACACTGACATTGCAACAAATACTATTAGATATGGGAATGCACGACTCATACTCCGTTAATAACAATTATAAACGGATGTAAGGCCGTGCATTCTTACTATAAAACAGCTCATTATCTTAACTTAAAAAGCATATTCTACTACATACGAAATCCTGCGAAATATTATTACAGCTCACGTTATATTGTCTCAAGGATTGAAAAGCCCTTTTCACACACATCTATAACTTTCAATAAATCAACCGATTACAAAACACCATTTTAAAGATGCTAATTGGACTTCAAAGGGCGTTAGTAAGACTCAAAAAGGGCACCTTTTGCAAGCTAAAAGAGCATCTTTTTAGGAAAGCCAATTCAACATCAATAAAAATAGAGAGTGTGAAATATTATTACAAAAACACAAATATAAACATCCTAACACCACCTTCTTTACATCTATAAAAACCCTGACAACGACCAAATACTTATCCTTTTCTATAAAACCATAGTAAAATCCTTTTGCTACTGTTAGTTTTTATACCTTTGCAACAAACAATCATATATAACTAAAAGAATGAAGAAAGTACTAATTTTTGCACTGTCTCTCGGCTTTACAAACAGTGGCAATGGCTCAAGAATCTAACTGGTTAGAAAAAGAACAAAAGCCGTTTACTTGGGCTAGTTGGGCGCATCAAACCTTTGCCAGGTATCAACTATGATGCACGCTTTCAACGACCACACACGCTTTTGGGCTGGAGAGCCGGATTGAGCTTTCGGTTATGGTCATAATTCGAAAGCAGGCTCTGGGAAAGGTTCAGACGTACGTGGTTATGCTGTACCACTGGAGATTCGCTTTCTCTCTTGGGTAGCCAAAGAGACAACCTTGAAGCATGGTGTGGGTGCCAGTGTGGGTATATACAATACACACGGTATCTGTGGAGTCTGTGTAGATGGTCCGGAAAGCCTTCGTTGATCAGCTGACCAACAGAAAGCATGCTGTGGAGGAGGATAACACACTCCAGAAGGAACAACAGCAAAGACCTGGCTGAAACTTACAATGAAGAGTCGTGACAAATTCGGCTGGCTATCTTTGGAAACATCGGCTATCGTCACGTATCTAACGAGGGTTTCCTCGTCTCCGTGCAGGTTTCAGTCCTTCTTTACTATTGGGAGAAGAATGCAGTTAAGAAAGCGTTCTTCTATCCATACCTCGAAACTTCGGTTGGGCATTTTAATTGACAAAGCAGATAATAACAAGAAAGCTTGAGGGACGTGCGTAGCGTGCGCCCCTGCTTTGTGCGTTTACTAAAGCACTGAGAGGTGTGATTCACTTATCAATCATATAGTCACCATTATAATTCTTGACCTGACGCTCCTTCCAGCACAACACGTATTGAATCAAAAGGCTGGGTATTACCTGTATGAAGTAGAGAATCTTACCTGACATCCATCCTTCAAAGTTCAGCATTTCTTGGGAACGACTTTTCCTTATTCTTTCGAGCAAGCACCTCTTTGCAGGAAAGACAGCAATCCACTCTTCCTTTCGTCGGCTGTTCCACAAACGCAGGAGAGGCCATAATCTCCGGGCAAGTCTCAATGAGTGAAGCCTCATCTACAGGTTTTCAAGCGACACCTCGTGGATGTGCCCATAAAAATCTCGCTACCATATCTGATTCGTCCCACGCCATGGAACAGGATAAACCTTACTTACTTCCATCTTTTTGAGACAACGCGCCAACAAGAAGGTAAAACCATCATCCGTTTCTGGATAACAGATAGGAAACCGGCAAATAAACAGAAGTTGTTACGTATGCGTCGGAAAACCAAAGCAGCATAGACAGACCTGAAAATTCCTCGTCTGCACCTTTTCCTAAATATCTTCTCCGTGTAAAGACTTTCTTATTAAACAAAACTTTACCACCCTTGCGGAAATCGTCTACGATCAACTCATACAAACTCATCAGAATTCTTCACCTTAGCCTTACTACGACAGTGTATCAACCTGAACATGCCAGTCTCCACATAAAGCTGTTATCTATCATCGCATTACTCGTTAGAGAGATCTCTTCCTTCTTCAAGGTTTTATCCTCTTGAACAGCAGATGTATTCTCAACAGGAGCTGCTGCAGGGAGAAACTCGAACTCGGTGCACAACAAGCAGACAGAAGGCCCATACCCAAAGCGATAAGTAACAAAGCTTTAAAAGACTCTGTATTTCTATTTTCTCATCATATTTCTTTTATAATGTAGCAACAACTGATTTTATTGATTTATCCACAAAAGTAAATAAAAGCGCTTAACATTGCAAGTCGACTACCTTAAATACATGGATAAAGAACTACTCGTCTTCATATAGAAAGACGGAAAGCCAGTTCTGTTATCTATTCTTTTATTCATCCTCTATCCAGCTGTCTATGCACAGCCTCAGCTCAGCATCTACGAGGATCTCCTCCAAAGTCTGAACGAGAAAGTCTCCAGAAAGGCTCAACAGTTGCCTTATCTCAAGACGCTCCTTTCGCTGTATGTGGACATTGCGGAGAGTTGGACCAAGACTACAACATCGCATACTGGATACTTGCCGAGGAGTGACTGAACATTCAAGACCACTCCAGCGGTCTGCCTGCACAATACCCTCTACACCATTCTGCTCCTTATAAACCTTCTTCAAGAGATTAAGTATTTTCACCATCTGGATTTGGATCCCAACCAATGATATTGGGCACTGAAGACCGTCTTCATACCAGCCATATTGAAGCAGCTTTCCTCCAACTGAGTAGAGATATAATCTCTCATGTCCTCACGGCTTGAACGAGCAAGAATCATAATCGTTAGGCTCAGTTGGCTCAATATGTATAATTGCAAGGTTTAGACGAAGTCTCAACAACGTCTGCATAAGAAGGAATCATACGCAAAACACCGATTGTGACAAGCGTGAGATGGCATTGATAAGATTGTCCATGAATATCAACAGGAACGAGTGTAGCAGGTTTCTCAACATCCTCTACGAAAGAACTCAACATTTGGGCTCAATACCCTTGAACTCATCTTTCGATAAGTGCCTTCTGACGAGCTAAACCACTTATCCTTTCAAAGCAGCAACATTCTCCTGCTGGTAAAGTCACAAACGACCTCTGCCTTGAACGGAATAGCATTACGCATATTACCACCTTCCCAAGAAGCTAAGCGTGCACCAAGTTCGGTAACGCATTGCGAACAAGCGTACCATCTCCTTAGTAGCATGTAATGGCGACCTCAACAGATTTCAAGACCAGAGTGACCACCACGGAAACCCTTCACAGTTACCTTAGCCAGCATAAACTTTCCTCGTCGTTTTCAGCTCTCCTTATACAAGGTAGACGTAACGTCAACACCACCTGCAGACCAATCATCAAACTTGCATGTCTCAGGAGTCAAGGTTCCGCCAGGATGTCACTCTGCCAACCTCACCGCTTGGCATCTCTGTCGACACCCACACATACCCGCTTTCCTCGTCACGAGAGTAACCGACGCCTCTACAACACCATGCTTCAAGGTCTTATCATGCCGCGGCAGCCATGACAGCAGCAACGCGATACCCACCGTCAGCACCAAGTGTTGTAGTGGTGTTTGACATATGCCGGTCCATCCACGATAGTAGTCACGATTGGGTCAGTTTCAGTTATGATTGCTCAGCCCGAGCCTTCTGTGGAACCATGTCCATGTGCGCCTGCAGCAGAACTGTCTCACGAGTTTCATATCCCGGTGTAACGGAAACGCGCAGTACAACGACGCCACCAGCATCGATATATATGATTCAACACCAACTCTTGCTGCAGTCTAACAAGAACTTCTTAGCACTATACAGTGACCCTGAAGGCGACGTGGAAACGACGATCGTCAAAGTTTCCTCCAAAGGCCTTCTGGCTTAAGATTTCTGATTTCACTCATACGTTGATTTTAAAAGGTTAACCTCCATTGTTTATTGATCTCGCTTCAAAACATAATCTTCCTCTACGCACTTTGCAGGGCGGGTGAGCTCAGTTGGACCACTCTAGACATCATTCGGTGTCGTGGTGAAACTCAGTGATATCCATGCGTAAACACCTGCAAAGAATCACAGCAAGTGCTGAATGGTAAGTGCAATCAGTACGAAAATAGAGAGCCTGATTGTCTGCACAATTCCCATATAAAGTATATCAGCATTGTTTTTAAACAGTCAAGTGCCATGGTCGCAACGTTCGTTCAGGCGTTGGTACAATAACAGCTACCGAGCCAACGACAAAAGCTAACAAGCGCACAAGAAAGACCGAGGTCAGCTGTTGCATCAAAGCAAAAGAATGTCAAGTAATAATGGAAGGAAGAATCTTCCCATATCGCCAGACTCAGAAGATAAACAAAGGAATATTCTTTAACTTTTACCGCAGAGCTTTATTCCCGCCATATACTACTACCTAACATCTCCTTCACTTTCTTGTAGAAAGCAAGATGACGAAATACGCAATAGAAAGAGGGACAATAGATGCAACACCACAGATAGCCGTTACCAGCCAACCCGTTGGTGAGAACATTCCGAAGATATCATCAATGCGTGTACCCGTCCTTGCAGAGCCCCATAGCTCTTATCTGCATCAAAAAGCGCTGTGGCACTGATAAGTAGCCGATAAGCGTATCTACTGCACGCTCGGTTACTACCGTGCAACCAATAGCTTTTGGAAAGGCAACCTTATCACACCTATTCAACACTCCACAACGAGCAAACCCACCAATTCGAATAAGCAGACTAACAGCATACAAGAAAGGAAAATAGAGTTAACACAGACCGATGCGCGCGATGCTCACCGGTGGGTTCATGCGCTGCTTCCATCTCCGCCACGAAAAGCCTGCGCCAGTATGCAGTCGAAAGGGAGAGAGAAGAATCATCCAAGTCCAGTTCATCTCTCATGTAGCGGTACATGTTTTGATACTGGAGAAAGTCTGGAATCCCCATGCATCCAATATAGGATTGCACTTCCGGCAGTAACGGCAATGCAATCTTCTGCTGGTATTGTTGAACAGCTGTGCTCTCGTCCATAATGGAGCAAAAGATAATTAAATGTAATGCAAAAATAAAATGCTCATCTTTGTGGGCAACATATAGCAGAATTATGAAAGTAGTCAAGCAAAAGAAGAATTTGGGTCAGCACTTTCACTCACTTAACGACATAGCTCGTCAGATTGTTGACACCGTTGATGCCTATCGAATATCCCAGTGTTAGAGATTGGACCGGGTATGGGTGTCCTTACTCAATATCTTGTTGAGGAAGCCACGTGAGAGTGAAAGCGGTAGAGATAGACTCGGAAAGTGTTGCCTTTCTCTTTACGAGTTCCAAAGTTACATTGAGAATATTCTTGGACAGAACTGCTCACATGGATTTAAATGATCTTGATGGTAGTTTGTGTTGACAGGCTATCATGGCTCGTGCCAATTTTCTTTAAGATGCTTGGTATAAGGGCACTTATCCCTTGCTGTACGGTGTGATACAACATGAGGTTGCACAGCGTGGCGCACTGCTCCAGGCTCAAGACATACGGTATCTTATCCAGTATTGATGGCGCGGTGCGATGTTGAGTCTCTTTCACAGTTGACGAAAACATCTTAACCCACCTCCAAGGTTAAGAGTGCCGTTATCCGTGACTCTGGCAGTGACGGATATCGGTTGTGATGAAAAAACTATTCAAGCGACCAATGGTAAAGACTGTATTCAACCAGCGTCGAAAGATGTTACGTGTGAGCCTTCGACAAAATATTGTGTGGGTAAACCAGCAGATGGTTTCTATGAGCAGGACATCATGACCAAACGTCCAGAAACGGTATCAATACCACAGTTGTTGAACAACAAATATGGTTGAAGAACAATTAGCTAGTACACCAACAGCCATAAGTACATGACAAGAAAAGAGCAGTATGGTAACTAATACAGATAGCAGGGCTTATCAGGACGAAACAAACCTTGTAGGCATCTGCTTAAACGTGTCAACGGTCTTACAGGCCTTCCCTGAGCGTTCTTTTGGACGGGTTTCTATCTTTATAAGAGGAAAGGAAACTTACTCTCACATTGAGGACCATTCGAGCTCAGTCGCCTGCTATTCTATTCCATACGGTAAAATTGTCTGTGGTGAGGCATGGGAGAAAGGACGCACCCTCATTGTTCCCGATGTGAAATTCCCTGGACATTGCTTGTAGTAGTCTCACGCATGAGATAGTTGTTCGATGTGATACTTTCCGCCCGTGGTGTACTCGACATTGATGGCGCAACAAACAACGACTTTCAGCGAAGGCGATAAAGGGGTTTCGGGCAATAATGAACTACTAATGGCAGAAACACAAGACCTCTTTCAATAGAAAGGATAAGCTGTTTTTAAACGGAATAACGAAAACCGTCCCACCCTATACGGATGGTGCATAAGGGTAAAACCTTGTTTTGACAAAAAAGTAAGAAGTAAAATCTTGTGCATATCCAATTAGCCTATTTTTGTGGTAAAAGAAATTTAATATTACGAATATATATGTTGTTTGGCTTAGACATTAAATGATGCCAGTGACGCATGGAAATGGCAATGTATCTCAATGATGAGTTACAGCACATCCGTGCTGGCCATTAAACAACTAACCATCCTCGATATGGTGTACAGGCGAAATCTTATGGTTCAAAGGTTTCGCGCTTTGAATCCCCCAGGTTGCCTCAGTCATGGTGCCTGACGCATGCCATCGCTATCGCCATGGGATGGCTATCCGCGACGGTAATGTGGATAACGGATATTGGTATCGCGCAGGGGCTTAATGGTGAGCTGATTCGTCTGAACTTTGCTCCAGCCAACAGAGGCGTCGTCGCGACGGTAAGCAGTGTAAGATTGGCGAGCGCACAAGGTGAGAATTCGCAATGTTCGTTCGACATCGGAGGAAACGAAGAAAGCTATCAAGGACGGTCGCTTTCTGAAGATAACAGGAAAGGATGCTGAGGCTTGCAGAAGATTCGCGAAACAAGTTCATTAAGCAGGTTGAAGGTCACTACTCCGAATAAGCAGAGAATTATGACCGTTTGACCTCCCAAAGCCTCGAAAGGAGGGATGTAATAAACAAATGTTTCTGTTATATTATCTAATACCTCTCTCAAACCTTAGAAAACATAGCTTGATTATAATAAGCTGTTTATAAGCGATAAAATAAGCCATTCTTTGGGCTAAATTTAGGCACTCCCCTCCTTTTCGGAGGGTTGGAAGCTCACTGCTTTTATGCTGACAGTAATAAAAATTGCGGTAGCTAATTTTTGGTAAAACCGAGGAAGGCAAGAATAGACAGCAGATTAAGGGCAATTTCCGTTTGAAGAATTCGCTCTGATCCTGTGTGTTGGTGACCATGTTGTCATGCACTGTCGGGAGGAACGACATCACTGAGATGAAGACCGTAGGAATTATATTGTCAAAAGTCACTAACACTCTCAAACGAGGCCGCTATGTTTGTACTAACATCAAAGCCAAACGTTCTTGATTGTCTGTAACTGCTGAGAGACTCTACTAGCACATCGATAAACTTGCGCGGTTAGAGCTTACCGCATTCAGTAACACTTGTCCTTTAATAAGCACGACTTGCTCAATGAGATGGTGCGTTACCAGCATGCAGTAGGCGAATCTCGCGAAACGTCGGTTATCAGTGCGCTAGAGATACGGCGTTATGAACCTGAAGATGAATTCAGCGTAGAAGATGAGCACGTTATGGGAAAAGTAACTCTCTTGGTGGTAATAGTGGCGTAGGAAAATCAACGATTGATAATGCCCACCCTGCCCTGTCAACGCCGTACGGCGGGGTTTCTGATGTACATAACACAGGGTATGCACACAACAACGTTCAGCGGATAACAGGTTGCCAATGGGTGGATATCTTGATGACACACCAGAATCGAGAGTTTGGAACCTTTGATATAGAACGAGAGGAGTTGACAAGCTATTTCCGTGAGATTCCAAGTTTTCAAAGGATTTGTAGATTCTCCAAACTGCACACCTGCGCAGCAGGCCTGGCGGCATGAAGAACCTCGGTATTATATCGCGGAGCCGATACAATGGTTACCTTTCAATATAGAAGATAAGGAAGAAAATAATATCATTGAGGCGTTTTAACCTCACGATTTTGTTTATTTCAAGTCAT
>BNJS01003356.1_pt1 | contig 102551 bp, 194 predicted proteins | sample 8540461 | NCBI WGS metagenome assembly BNJS01 (sample SAMD00202454, study PRJDB9452) | human saliva metagenome | isolation source: human saliva | place: Japan | reverse complement strand
CGTTGATGTAATGCCCCACGAGGTTCCGCGGCCACGGCGTCTTTAACGGCGCGTCGGAGGACAATCTCCCCGTCCGATTTTCCGTGGGAGCTGACGCGGATACGATTGTGATGAACGGGGCAGAGCGAGGAGATCCACAGCTTTGCCCACCATGAAAACGGCATCATCGAGCTGGACGAGACGGGGTTCCGTCAGACGGACGGTTCTGTGACGGCGCGCCTGCACTACGATACGGCGACGCGCAGGCTGCGCGGACGTATGAATATGACCGGACGGATGTGCAGGCACTCCTCGCGCTCGCAAACCAGAAGGAGGATCGTCTCACCGGGCAGATCACGAGTGTGGTACCGTCTGGGCGGCACGCTCGATAATCCGTCGATTTCGCTGACGGGCGAAATCGCGGAGGGTCGCTTGCCTCCTATCCCGTGCGTGATGTTGCACTCGATGTCACACTCGCGGACCGCGTGCTGACCGTGCGAAAGCTCGCAGGTGAGCAGGGACGGTCGTTCCGCCGTCGGCACAGTGGATTTCGACGGCCTCGCGAATGTGGACGTCCGCAGGACGGACATTGCTCTCGGGATCTTCACGCTTTGCGGGGTGGAGGAGGACGTGACGGGGACGACATCGCTGACCCCGCACATCGGCGGTCATACGCAGAACCCGGAAGCTGATCTGAGGATGACGGCGAAGAATGGCGGCGCACGCGCATCGTCTGATGAGCTGACAGGCGAGGCGCAGCTGCGCTCCTCCATCATCCATCTGAACACCCCACGGTGACGAAGTATATCGACGGCATCGCTTAGCGGCGAGGCGCCCAGGGACACTCCCCCTGCGTGCACTCACGGCGGAGCGTAGTAATCTGAGTGCCTACGAGATCAATCTGACGATCGCGCTTGACAATGCGGACCTCTCCTTGCCGCCGGTCTTCTTCCGACTCGCGTGGAGTGGGTCTTGACGTACGGAGGGCAGCCTGAAGCCGCACGGAACCCTCGCCGCCCCGCGTCTGACGACGGACGGTGCGCGTTACGGGCGGCGCACTAAGGTCAAGTATCTCGAGAACCGGTGATGGATATGCAGATTCAGATCGATGCTCTGGACGACAGCGTTGTCGTGCGTCCCGTCACGGGACGCATGGGGGCGGGCAGCTACGACGACGGGGCACATGGAACTGAGCGGCGTAGAGCCGACGGACTACGACTTCTCGCTCGTGATGACATGATCTCGCGATCAAGACGACGTTCTTGACGACCGCTGAGCGGGATCGCTGCATCTGACGGAGGATGAGTACTGTGAGACCCTGCCGAAGCTCGCGGGTACGATCAACATCGACCGAGCCTCGTCTCCATTCCGTCGATTCTCGATACGAACGACGAGCTCCCGCACATCATCCTCGATGTGGGGCTGACCGTGGACCGCTGTACACTTCTTCAGCGCGAACCTCTATGATATCCATCCGTCGGGCTATGTGCATTTCGGCGGCACGACGCATCATCCCCGCACGACGGGCTCGATCGGCGTGCGGCGCGGCGACACGGTGAGCTACCTCCGAACGGTGTTCAAGATCCGCGAGGGAACAGCGACCTTCAACCAGATGGAGTCGTTCCTGCCGGAGATTGCATTCTATGCCGAGGCACGCCTCACGCATCACGCGTGTCTTCCTCTCGGCGCATGGACCGCCTGACCATATGGATTTCCGCCCCGGTCGAGCCCTGAGGATGTCCCAGAGGAGATCATCCGCATGCTCACACTGCGCAGTGCCTACCGAAATGGTGAGGGCGGCATTACGGCGGCAGACATTCTCTCCATTGGCCTGCAGATGAGCATCCTCTCGGAGGTGGAAGACTCCGTGAAGAACTTCCTGCACCTCGATGTGCTCCGCCTCTCGAGCGGAAGCGGTGCACTCTTTGAGACGAAGGACGATGAGGCGGTTCGCAAAAACGAGAATGAGTACAATATCGAGATCGGCAAATATTTCGGCGACCGTGTGCCCTGCGCTATGTACATGGGCTCGTGCGGCATCGGATACGCATACCGCTACGGCATACAGTATGATTTCAGTGACAAATTTGGGATCCTCGTATGACCGCGAGGGCTCTGACCAGCTCATCAGTCATGGAGTGCAAGGACTGAGGTTCTAAAGGAGGTGCGCCGGTGTTTTCGGACTATGTAGCTTCGCCATGCAGAAACTGACGCCGACAGAAGAGGAGGAGCTCTGGCGCGCCTACAAGGAATGCGGCAATGAGGCGGCGCGAAGCAGCGGATCATCGAGTCGTATCAGCCGCTTGTCTTCCGTGAGGTCATGCCCTATCGTGCCCCGTCTGCTGTTATGGATGCGCACAGGAGGGAACGGTCGGGCTGATCGAGGCGGTGGAGCGCTATGATCCTTCGCGTGGACGTTGCATTCAGCCCTGCGGTGCATCGTATACGCGGACGGATTCTGGACTTCCGCCGCGAGGGGCAGGTCGATCCGCCCCGCCTCGAGGTCGAGACGGAGACGCTGAGACGGCGAAGGATCTGCTCGTCGATGTGTGTCCATCTGTGGCAGAACTCGCAGAGCATCACGCTCTCGTCGGTGTGCTCGGCGCCGCAATGGAGCGCTGCCCGCGCGCGAGCGTCTCGTGCTCGAGGGCGTGACGACTGGCGGCGCGCGCGACAGACGATGGCAGAGGCGCTCGGGGTGACATCCGCACAGATCTATCGGCTGCACGGATCCGCTCGTACTCTGGGATGCTCTCCGATTTATGCATCATTGGCAGTATCTAACCATTTAGTACCACGTTTTAATTTTAACGAGCTTGAATCCATACCATGGACTGTAGTATAACTCCGGGAAGGGGGATACGGCGATGGATACGGATCGCAGAGAGCGGGCGAAGTCCATTCGTGCGGCACGAAACTGGCACTGCGGGAGCGGAAAATGCGCTCGCGGGTGAGGATGATCTCGCAGGAGACCTGAAGCTCATGCTTGCACGTGCAGAGCTCGCACGTATTGCTGCGGATCGTCGTGCACGCCTCCGCCGCTGGGCAGCGCGGCTTCTGCCGCCGCTGGCCTGCAGCGGTGCTCCTCGATGTGTCGCGGCGCATCGCCTGAGGATAAGATCCGCACATGGGCGCACAGGTGCAAATGTGCGGATGGAAACGCCCGCAGCTGTGCCTGCAGCGGAACCTCGCAGCCTGCTACACGGGGGAGGCACCGCTCTCAGCAGCGGTTCTTCCAGAGAGCCGCCCGCAGAGCGGGCAGCGCCGAAAGAAGCGGGATACAGCGGCGACAGGCCGCCGCTGCTGCACCTGTCCTCGTGCATACAGAGGACGCAGCGCTCTGCATCAGCCTTCGCGTATGCCCGAGTGGCGATCTCGCAGCGTCTCGCGCAGGTCGGCGGGAAAAATTTTTACGAGAATAGGTCGATCGCCCCGCACATGCGGCGGGATTGAAACAGCGCCCCGTGCGCACGTCTAGGAGGTTTCGCCTTTGAACAGCAAGCAGATCACTCAGAGACTCACACTCGCCGTCGCACTTGCGTGGCGCTCTGCATTGGCGTGCTGCCGGCTTTCGCCGCAGAGGAGAAATGCAGAGACTCGCGGTTATGTCCGTGCTGCGGGCAGATGCACCCGCACCGGCGTGACGCGGCGACAGATGCGTGATGCGGCCCGCGCTGAGCGACCGCGATCGCTGCGCCCTCGACCTCGGATGAGCGTGCTGCCGCGTGGGCGGCAAGCTGTCCCGCTGAGAACGAGATCCCGAACTATCTTTGCGGCGCAGGCGGCAAGATGATCGCGAGATCAAGCTCACGCGGTGCGACGGAGGCAACGGAAGGCAGCGCGCGCGGCAGCGCTTGCTACGCGATGTGGACGCTGTGACGAGGAAGGCTCGCGGAAGGATCGCGATGCGATCTCACGCAACGGGCTATTTCTACGATCTCTATCCGATGTTTGAGCAGATCCTCGGAGGGGCGTCGTCCTGACGCACAATGTGCCTGAGAATCCCAGAGCTCAAGGAAGCGAAGATCGAGGGCAATACAGTCGAGTCAACGGAAACGCTGATGGGGCCTCGTCACGGTCAAGAACGGTGAGCTGCTGAATTCGCGCACCCTGCAGTGAGAATGCAGGCGATCCAGGAGAAGTACCGCGGACGGCTACATTCTCGCGAAAGATCACGGATCCCTCAACATCGCGCAGGACGGTACGCTGACGATCAAGATCAGCGAGGGTCGCTCTGAGGGCCATGCGCGTCAGCGCAACAGAAAGACTGAAGGAGCATGTTATCCCGCTGAAATGCGTCGGGAAGGTCGGCGAGCCGTCTCAATCGCGAATCAGGCACGCCGCAGCATGCAGCGCGCTCTACAACCTCGGCTCTTTCTGAGGATGTCACCGTCAAGATGAAATCCCGGTGTTGAGCCGAATGCGGTCAGCGCGGGACTGATGTCAAGGAGAAGCGTACGGGTCTCGTTCCGGCACGGCGCGGGCTATCTGAGTTCGGACGGTATGGTCGGCACGGTGAGCGTCAGCGATACGAATTTCCGCGGCATGGGCGACACGATCAGCACTCAGCCACGAGATGAGCGGCGATGATACGGATGCGCGTGGCTATACGTTTGCGTATCGCCGTCCGTGGCTCGACAAGAAAGAGACGGCGGGCACGCTTCGTGTCTACAAATCGCACGTACGAGTACGATGACTACGATGAGAACGGCAAACCAAGGAACTCTTTCATGCGCAAATACCTGGCGGTGAGGTTACGCTGAGCCGTCCCATGAGCGAGTATTCGACGAATTTTTGATCACGCTGCGCAAACTGCGCAAGGATAAAGTACGTCAAGCATACGGAGATCGGCAAATGCGGGGCAACCGCAGCGGGAACACCGCGGTGGATCCTGCGATACACCGGTACGACGCGCAGCATCACACCTGAGCACGTGACGGATACGCGCGACAATGTCTACGAGCCGACGACGGGGCGCGTGCCTCTCTCGGCGGAGCTCGCGGGCTTCGGTGGTGACTTTCATCACTACCAGAAGTACATTGCAGGGGATGCACACTATCCCGCAAAGCGACGCGTCGCTAGTCTCTTTGTCATCGCGGGCAGTACGGCATCGTGCAGCATCGATCCCGGAGCTACAGCCAGTTCCGCGTCGGCGGGCAGGATACCATCCGCGGCTATCGTGAGGATCAGTTCCGTCGGACACGCATGGCGCTCGCCTCGCTGGAGTACCGCTTCCGATCGTGTCCAAGGTGACGGGCGCGCTTTTGCCGACTACGGCGGAGCGTGGACGAGCGGCTTCGACGCCGGAGCATCTGCACGGGAGCGTCGGGTATCGGTCTCGGCCTCAATACGCCGATCGGGCCGCTGCGCCTTGACTACGGCCGCGGCTCGCAGGGCGGCCGCGTGCACTTCCGCGTCGGCGGCATCGTTCTGATGAAATGCGGCGCATCTTTGTGTGCGCACGCACATTCGCTGCCTCGTCTTTTGCTGCTTTTGGGTGCTGTACGCACACATGCCGTGCAGCAGTCCTCCTGCGTGGAGGAGACTGCGGCTATTGTCGTGGGAGCAGCAGATTCCCTCCATCGTGCGTGCACGCATGAACGCACCGCTGCGCGCAACGCGGCAGAGCGCATGGAGGGGACGCGCATGGCGGACATTTCGGCGGCGGAGGAGGCGGGAGATCATCGGCACGGTCTTTGACCGGCTGCTCGTCGGCTACACGGTGACGGGGTCGAGCGCCCGCGCAGCGTACTGAGGTGGAGATCTCGCCTCTGCACCGTGGACGGATACCATCCGGAGTGTTCAGGTGGATACGACGATCGAGGGGCATGCCGCCTGCAGTAGAGGAGACTCTGCGCAGTGATCTCTGCAGGGTGCTCAGCACCGTCTTTTTCGGATGCGCTCTGTAGGGCTGCTCGATCGCGGCGGCGGACTGGGCGACAGGCGCGCTGAAACGCAGTCTGCGCCTCATATGGGATACGCATCTGCCGGAGTTTCGCGGACTACGATATCGATGTCGATGACAGCTGCGCGCGTATCATCTGACGGTCTATCCGCGCCCGCCCGTCGTGCGGACGGTCGATCTCTCCATGCGTTCGGACACCGTTCCGAACGTTGCGACTGCTCTCGCGGCGTGCAGCAATGGAGACAGCGGTGAATCACCGTCGTCGTGCGCCTGGTCGACTTTGCCGCACGCCACCGCACCGTAGTTTTGAGCAGCAGCTCGCGGACGGACTGGCTACTGCAACGGCGGAGTTTCGTCGGCTGCATCTCACGTCGCGCGTGACGATCACACCGGCAGAGCGCATGGCGGTCGCGAGCCGGACAGACACGCACGCGCTACCGTCTGCGCCTGACGGGCTGGGCTCGACATCGGCCGCGCGGGAGAGCAGCACGGCGGCGAGCGGCGTGACTCCGGCATGTGCGCCTGCACGCGGGGACAGATGATGAGCGTACGCGATGAGCTCTATGGAGACGGATGCAGCGCCCGAGGATGCGGTCTGACTGGCGCGTCGGCTATGCGCGTGCCCTGCTTCCCGCGTTTGACAGGGGAACTGCGCCACGATCTGCGCGAGGACCAGCTGTCCGCTGGCGGGAGCTATGAGCTCCATCCGCGCTGGCTCCTGCGCCACGAGCAGTGGACGGGTACAGGCGCATGGGAGTGGGAGCTGCGGTACAAGCTGCATGATTTCGCGCAGCATTGCGGGCATGGTGGGACGGTCATGACGCATGGCTGCGCCTGATCGGACATTTTTAGAGGAGAGCGAGGGATGAGGATGGCGTGAAGCGTATCTCGATCGTGGTTCCGGTCTACAACGAGGAGGAGAATATCGCATTTTCGTGCAGTCTGGATGCAGGTCATGGAGCAGCTGCCCCTATACGTACGAGATGCTCTTTATCGACGACGGCTCACGCGACCGCGCAGTCGAGGATCCTCGTTGAAACTGGGGCACACGCGACTCCGCGTGCAGTCGATCTTCCTGGCGCGCACCGCGGGGCATCAGCTCGCGCTTACCTGCGGCATCGGACCATGCGGACGGGAGATGCGGTCATCACCATGGACGGCGATCTGCAGCATCCGCCGGAACTCCCGCCCGGTCTCTGCCTGCAGAAGGGAGGAAGGTTACGATATCGCTCCAGACGGTGCGCTCTGACGACGGAGGCGCATCGCTCTTTCAAACGGCTGACCTCGAAATACTATTACCGACTGCTCAATGCCCTCTCGGATGTGGGAGATCCAGGAGGGCGGCTCGGACTTTCGCCTGATGGATCGCAAGGCCGTGCCTGCGCCTGCGCCGCTATCGCGAGCACGCGCGCTTTATCCGCGGCATCGTCGGTGCGATGGGCTTTCCGCAGGACAACTGTGGAGTTTGTGGCGCCGGAGCGCTTTGCGACAGTCACAAGTTCTCCCTCGCACAAGATGATCCTCGTTTGCACTGACGGCATCCCTCGCCTACTGGTGCAGCCTCGCAGCGTGGCGTTCTACGCAGGAGTGCCGTCTGCGCTGCTTGCCGTCCTGCTCTCCTCCACGTCCTCGTGAGACGCTGAGTGCGCGACGGTACCGGCTGGTCGACGATCGGGTGTGCAGCCTTTTTCTTCGGCGGCATGCAGATGATGCTGCTCGGCATCTGCGGTGAGTATATCGCACGCATTCTGCAAGAGGGTGAAGAATCGGCCGCCCCATTTGATCGCATCTGATAATCGCCGTCGCAGCGGGACAGCGGAGGAGGAAAGCGAATGAATGAGCGGCTCACCGGCGGCGCTGGCGATTTCTGCGTCTTCGTGGCGCTGTATTTCTGGGGCAACGCGCACCTTCCCGTGACCGCACCCGTCGAGGTGAACTATGCGCAGACGGCGAAGGAAATGCTGGCAGGGGATTATCTCTCTCCGCAGATCTATGGAAACCACTGGCATGATAAGCCGATCTTCTTTACTGGGAACTCATTGCGGCATTCTCCGTGTTTCGCGTGACGGATTTTCGCCGCGCGCTTCTTTCCCTGCGCGCTGTTCGCTGCGGCGGGCTCCTTCTGACCTACCGCTTTGCGCGCGCGCATCTCACGATGAGCGGACGGCGTTCTGGTCGGCGATCATCCTCGGACGAGCGTACTCTACTGCCGTTCTCGCAAAGCTGTATCCTCACGGACATGAGCCTCTTTTGTGTTCTTCGGCGGGACGCTTTGCGGCCTTCTCATCGGCTAGCTACGAGCAGCAGGCGGGGGTATTTCTACATCGCCTACGCCCGTGCGGGCTCGCCGTCCTCACAAAGGGACCGGTCGGCTTTCTGCTGCCGGGGCTTGTCATCCGTACCCTGCTCGTGCGCCGCGATCTCTGCGCACTTGACGGATTTGTCTCCTGACGGGACTGCTCGTCTTTGCAGCGGTCTGCGCACCGTGGTACATCTATATGTATCTTTGACGCACGGGGCGGACTTCGTAGAACACCTTCCTCGGCATTCACAATGTCCTGCGCGCGACGGTGTCCGAGCATGCGAAAGTGGGATGTCTGGTACTTCTATCTCTGCATCTACTCGGATGTCTCGTGGAGTTTTGCCCTGCCGCTCGCGCTCTATCGTGCGTGGCGCGTCGGCCCTCGTCATCGACGTGCGCACGCAGTTTTCTGCTGGCATGGGCGATTGTCGTGCCCGTGTTCTTTCAGCTCTATGGCGACTAAGTATCCGACGTACAGCTTCCCGCATTCCCGCCGACGGCGATTCTGACGGCGCGCCTCCTCACGCATAACTCCGCGCGTGCCGAGGAACGGGAGCAGATCCTCGGCATGGGACTCTATCCTCGCTGTGGTCGTTTGTCGTGACGAAACTACTCCGACCGTGACGGGCACTTCGAGCGGCAAAGGGAGCGGCGGCGACTTCTCTGCAGACAGATGCAGCCTGGAAGATCTCTTGTCTCGCTATGGCGACTACACGGCGACCGATGCCCTTACTATACGGGGCATACGATGTATGCACTCGCGACACGTGAGGGAGATAGCGGCGCGCGCGCCGAAGGAGATGAGCTGAACAGCAAGAATGTCATGCCGTTCCCTGCCCATCGACGAGCTGCCTGCGGACAGGACCCGTCTATCCCGTCGTGGAGCGGCACGCACTCGACGCATTTGAGGAGAACTCTGCGGATGCGGGAACTGGAGGAGCTTCGGGCACGCTGCCCGACAGAAGGGGCGCGCAGAAGCTGCGCGTCTATCGTCGCAGCGCGATCGCCGTGAGCATCTGTTCTTTTTAGCGATATGGTTGAATACGCACGCAGAATGGTGTATGATAGAGTGTATTTTTGGAGGGTTCAGCAGAAAGAGGGATTGCCGCGATGAAAGTCAGCAAAGATTGGCTAGTCGCTGCGGCCTTCGCTAGCCTCGTCGATGCTCGATCGCAGGGCTGCGGCGGCGCAAAGATAGCGGACCGTGCACCGATGCCCGGGCGCACTGCAGAGGGGAGCGGGCGATGCACAGAATGTCATCACGAAGGGAGAATTTCGACAGCCTCCTCGTCGAATCTGAGCCCTCAGCGATCTGGAAGGCATGTACGGCAAGGCGACATTCATGCAACAGAGCATTGTGGACGGTGTCTACAGCTCCACCTATCGCTTTTCAGGATGGGACCCAAGATCGTGGATGCGACCTTTCGCACATGAGAACTGGCTGAACGATCCGCCCAGCTGCCCAAGAATCGCGGACATGGAGTTTTCAGAGATGCCGATGGTTGCTAGCGTGTTGTAAAATAATATTGAACTGCGCGACGCTCTTTGTTATAATAGGAGCATCTCGGTCGGTTGGGTCGACCGACAGGTCTGACAGAAAAGGAGATTTATCTTCATGATCAAATTGCAGCAGAAGCAGGTTAAGATTATCAGCATCCTCATCGCCGTTGTCTTTCGTCGGCTCGGTAGTTGCACTCTGCGCTTACGCAGAGCGGCTCGGGCATTGCTCGGCGGCGACCTCCTCCGTCGGCGTGGTAGACTATCGTCAGGTCGGCAGCCAGCACCCGCAGCTCGCGGCGGCAAACGCCGAGATGCGAAGGCATCGCAGGATGCACAGGCGGACTTTTCGAGGCGAAGTCGGCGAACATGAACGATCAGGAGAAAGTCGGACTACTACCAGCAGACGATGCAGCGCCTCCAGCAGAAGAACGAGGAACTGATGGAGCCCATCGAGAAGAGCATTCAGGATGCCGTCAAGAGCGTAGCTGAGAAAGAAGGGCCTCGGTTTGTCATCGAGAAGGGGTGCAGTCGTTTACGGCGGGCGCAGGACATCACGCAGGATGTCGTCAAGCAGCTGAGCAAGTAATTCGCAGGAAATGCGCATATGTACCGGGCAGAGCTGCTCGGTACATTTTTGTAAACGGATGAAATCCTGTGCTGTGGAAAGACCATGGCAGACAAAGCGCAGGGAGATCCTTGCAGTGGTGTGCTCCTCATCGTCCTTGCTGCAGTGATTTTCTCCTGCCGAAGCGACGAGAGCCCTGCGGAGGAAGAGCGATATTGCCGTCAGCGGATGCAGGAGGTGCTGCAGCACATCCGTCCTATGGGCACTCTGTGCCCTGCGTGCCGAGGGAGCAGACACTCAGACTGCTCGTGCGTGATCTTCCTGCAGCAGCCCGAGCTCACGCCGCCAGAGACGGATTCCGCACCGTTTGAGGATTCGTCTGGCAGAAGAATGCACAGGTCGTCCTCTCGACGCGCGTGGAGCTCGAGCGTGAGCAGAAACGTCTGACCGAGGTCTATCGCAAGCAGACGGAGGCAGACTACGAGGCGCATGAAAGCGATTGATGACGAGTATCTGAATGCCATTCTGAACATCAACCTCAAAGATTGACAATCAGCGTGCCGATGCACGGCCCGCAGGTCTCGGAAGAGGAGCTCGTCCGTGAACGCGCACGTGATGGGGAAGCCGAGCGCGACGCACTAAAGCAGGAGCGCGGCGAGCGGCAGATGGCGCTCTATCGGCAGTGGCAGGCGGAGATCCGCGCGCGCGTTGCCGCACGGATCGAGCCCGCAGCAGGCGGCGTGGACCCAAAGCGCGCACACGACGGTTATCGATGCGCAGAAGGCGGAGGCGAGCGCCTGAAATAGAGGTCGGGAGCAGCGCAGTGCAAAGCAGATGGAGCGCGCACGCGCGCGCAGGAAGAGTCGGAACGCGCCGCCCGTATCAGTGCGTGGCTCACTCTGTGCATGCGGAGGCAGATGCTCTCGACGGCGGAGATCCTGCGCGACGCGAGTGCAGCCGCGCGGCCAAAGCTCGCTCATCCAATACCATCTTCTCCCTTGTGCTCGCTTCTCCTGAGGCGGATCGATGACACTCCCAGCGCGGATACCGAGGCATTTGCCGTGCAGTACTATGCGCCGATCATCAGCAGTACGGCACGCGATGTGACGGCAGAGATGATGCGCGAGATGCAGAGCATCGCGGCTAAAAATAAAATCGCCCCTTCTTTATGCGATTGAAAGGACTAATTATGCAGATGAATTATTTCGAGCAAGGCGGCAGCCGCCGTCCTTCTCACCGCAAGCGCATCTTCGCTGCCGGCTGCGGATCAGGTGCACGTCGCACGCTGATCGCTGCACGCGTGCAGGACGGAGGCCCCTCAGATCAAGCTCGGTCGTCACCGAGGCCAAACGAGAAAGCTTTCACGCGAGGCGCAGCAGGAGGCACAGCGAAAGTTCGCGCAATCCCGACATGACGGCAGAGGAGGCGACAGCAGCTCCAGATGGAGACCCAGCGCAAGACTGGCGGGGCTGAACCAGGATGTACAGCATCCAGCTACGAGCAGAAGCTGAACGTTGCGGTGCAGGACGATTGCGAAGGAGAAGCTAATCTGGACGTTGTGGATGCAGGACGGTCACAGCCTATCCGAGCGTCACTCATGGGCGGGCACGGACATCACCGACGAAGTGATCAGAAACCCAATAAAGGGCAGGAAGCATGGAAAAGACAGTCAATGAGATCGCAGGAGCTCATCGGCGGCGCAGTCAGCGGTGACGGGTACGCGCGTGATCCGGCGTCTTGCCGCGCCTGATGAGGCGGGGGCAGGGAGATCTCGCCTTTGCGGTACCGCCTCATATGTGAGGAGGCGCGAGCGGCAAGGCGGAGCGCTCTGCTTCGCCGACGGGAACGGAGGGCTTTGCGGCACGTCATCTTTGTCGTCGAGGATCCGAAAGGCGGCGTTTGCCAAACTGTTGACCATCTATACCCCGCCGACGGAGCATGCCGTCGGTGGTGAGCGATGAGGTTTCTATCGGAGCCGATGTTCGGACTGGGGCAGGGCGTAACCATTCCGCCCTTTGCCCACATCGACGACCATGCCGTCCTCGGCGCGGGCGTGACCGTCTATCCCCATGCCCATATCGGACAGTACAGCTGAGATCGGCGACCATACGGTCATCTCATCCGAGTGCGACCGTGCGCGAACACCGCTCGCGTCGGAGCACGCTGTACGATCTCACAGCTGCGCCGTCATCGGTGCAGACGGCTTCGGCTTTACGACCGAGGCGGGCGTGCATACAAAGGTGCCGCAGGTCGGCGGCGTCGTCATCGAGGATGATGTGAGATCGGCGCACACGTCGGCATCGACCGTGCAACCCTTGGTGCGACCGTCATCGGCAAAGGGCACGAAGATCGACAACCCTCGTGCACATCGGACACAACTGCAACATCGGCGCGAACTGTCTCATCGTCGCCCAGACAGGGCATCTCCGGCTCGACGAAAGGTGGGGACACAACGTCACGTTCGGCGGGCAGGTCGGTACGGTCGGGCACATCAACATCGGCGCGAACTCGGTCTACGCGGCACGCTCCGGCATCATCGGCGATATGCCCGAGGGCGTCTTTCTGCGCAGGATCTCCTGTGCAGCCCGCATGCGGAATGGCTGCGTGTACAGGCGGCAATCCGCCGTCTGCCGGAGATGGTGAAGAAGATCAAAAGGCCTCGAAAAGAGATCGAGGGCTGCGGGAAACGACTGAGATGCTCTCTCACTATGCGATGAAGGTTCTCAGCCGCCTCATCTGTCTGCTGCCGCACGGCGTCGCGATGGTGCTCGGTGAGTGCTGCGCGGCTCGCATGGATCTTTGTTCCGCAAAAGCGCAAAGACGCCTTTGCACGGAGCAGGTCATGCGCACTGTCTCGATGTTCCCGAGGCGGAGGCCGAGCGCATCGCACGCGCGGAGTCGCGCTTCGCTTTGGTCCCATGCTGATGGAGGTACTCCGCTTCCCGTCATGAAGCAGCGTATGCGCGACGACTACGTTACGATCACGGGCGCTATGGATGAGTGCGCGCAGCAGTCGCCGGCGGGCACGGTGCGGTCTTTGCCACCCGCACAGCGGCAACTGGGAGCTCGATGGCGGGCGTATCTGCCTGCGCGGGCTTCCCTCATCGTCGGCGTGCAAAGAGGCAGAGCGCTGCGGGGATGGATCGCTCATCAACGAGTACCGTGCACTCTGTCGGCATGCACATCACCTATCAGATCGGGCGTGCGCGAGATGTTCCGCATGATTGATGAGGGCTGATCATTGGTCTTATCAGGATCAGGGATCTGCAAGCGCGACGGCGTCATCATCGACTTTGGGCAGCGGACGAACGCGTTTACAGGAGCCGCTGCGATTGCGCGGGCGCCGGGCGTGCCGATCTTCCCGTCTATATCCATCGTGCGCCGAACGGCACTACCCCTGACCGTCGAGCCCGGCATCCTGGTCGAAAAACGGACGACCGCGCGGCAGATGTAAAGCGTGACACAGATCATCAATACGCATTGAGGAATGGATCCGAACTCTACCCGAGGACTGGCTCTGGCGTACCGATCGCTGGAAACCGTGCGAGGGAATCGATGAAAAGGGGTGCGTTGTACGAGGCCGTTAGCTTTCTACAACACACCCCTGCGGTGCCGCAGTCAATCGTAGCGCATGAGGGCGTCAATGGAGATGGTGCCGCTCGTGCGGATACCTCCCTGCTGCGGCGTAATGTGTCCGCCGCATCTGCAGAGGGGCGGCCTCCCTGCGTGAGGGGCACGCGCAGCGATGCTGCCGAGAATGGCACTGGCTGCGGGCGTTTTCATCCGTCGGCACAGGTGCGGCATTCAGCGACTCGAGGGCGTGAATGCCACCTCCAAGGTATCGTTGGTGCGGATCGACTTGTAAAGTCTGCTTTGTTCCCATTGACGAGGATGGTGAAGGTGACGCGGCTGGTCGCGGCGGCGGCGCGGAAGCCGACTGCGAGCAGTGCCTCGCCACGTCTGCACTGCCCATGCCCTTTGATAGACAGATCACGGCACCGTCCTCGACCACGGTGCCGGCGGCTGCCTCATCGTCCGCTTGATCGAGAGGAGAACCCGGAGGCGGGCACGCGGTGCCCCTGCCCTCATAGGTGATGGTCGCGCAGGGAAGCCGCAGAGAGATCAAGCACGGATTCAACGGTTGGAATGGCGGTTCTTCGTACTCGATGACATCGCCCTCGTGCAGTACGGTGGAGAGCGGTGCGGGAGCATCGTTCAGCGTGATCCGTGGCTGGGTGGAGAAGCGGCGTGCTCGCCGTTGAGCGTGCACAGAGATGCGCCGTCCCGTGGGCGGGATTTGCTGCGCGCACCACCCACCCATGTGCGCTCACGACGCGAGACGATCGTCGCCGTCGCGCAGGATGGGATCTCCCTCGCGTGCGATCCGTTGACGAGAATACTCGTAGCACGGTCGTCTCCTCGCCGTTGAGGGGAGACCATATAGCGTCAATCGTGCCGATGATCTCACTGAGGCGCACCTCGGGCTGCCGTGCCGTTCTCACCTGCGATGAGCTTTGATGCGGCAGTCGTCGTGGATGGGCGAGTCGAGGCTCGCGCTCTTGCCGTCGATTGGGATCTGTGAGAGCGTGCCCATCGTGCCGGGAAAGCTGCGCCGTTCACCGTTCACCGTGACCGCGAGCCCCATGCCGGGACGTCCGTTGTACTTTTCTTGAGACTGATGCTGGCGGCAAGCAGGGGCATCGGAGACGTTGAGCTCACGGAAGTTGAAGAGGCTGTACTCGATGTCGTTGATCCAGACGGCACAGGAAAATGCAGCGTATTGATGGAGGCGATCTTCAAAATACCGAGCGGCGTGACCGCATCGGGGGCGTGGAGCTCTGCGGGAGTTCCGCAGCCGTCCACCCTCGCGCTGCCGCACTGCGACACGTGCCGCGGAATGCCGAGCGCCGTTGCGACGAGCTCGGCATCATGGGCGTGAGTGCGCCCCGCCGACAAGCAGCGACTGCCTGCGGCGGCTCGCCGTTGAGTTCTAAGATCTGCTTTGCGATCGCATTTGCCAGGTTCTCAACCCCGGGCGGATGGCAGTGACGACCCTGCTCGGCGGTGAGTGAAAGCTTCATGCCGAGAATGTCCGTGAACGAGACATCCTGTCCGTCCGCCGCCTTGCGTTTGATGTCCTCCGCGATGTTGAAGTCAAGGAGGTACTCGCGTGAGATTGCCTCCGTGATCTCATCGCCCGCCATCGGCACCATGCCGTAGGCGATGACCGAACCGCTGCGGCGTGATGGCGACATCCGAGGTGCCTGCACCGATGTCGACGAGGACGAGGTTCAGATGGCGCATCGTGGGCGGAATGGAGCACGTTGATGCCTGCGATCGGCTCAAGGGTGAGTGCACGCATCTCTAGGTGTGCTCGCGCGCAGCGGACTGCATGGAGTCCACGACCTGACGCGGAGAAAGGTCGCGATGACCGTTGCCTGTGCGTGTTCTGCAGCGCTGACCGACGAGCGTCTTGAGCTCATTGCCGTCGAGGGTATACGCGGATCGTGCTGCAGCCGACGCAGTAGTAACGCGTCGGGTCGTCGACCGTATGGGAGTGCGCGAGCTTTCGCTGTGCTGCCTGTACACCTGCGAAGTCGAGGTCGCGCTCGCTGTGCGGGCGTGATCGCACCCGTGATGTCCTGATCCGCCTCGGCGGTCGCATGGTGCAGCAGTGCGCGCCCTGCCGCTGCGACCGCCGCACTGTTCAGTGCGCCTGTGCGTTCGGTGAGGCGGCGCTTGACCTCACGGATGATGGCGGCGACCTGCGGCACGTCGTGAATCTGTCCGTCGAGCATGGCACGCGTCTTGTGTTCCAAGCGCTCGGTGGCGAGGATGTGGAGGAGCCCCTCCCGCTGCTCGGCGACAATGCTGATGAGCGCTGCGCGTGCCGATGTCGAGCGCGAAGACGAGTTCCGTTGGCGCCTCGCGGCGCGGTGCGGCCTGCACGGCACCCGCATCGCTCTTCTTGGGGCGGCCGCGCTTTTTTGCCGACGTGTCCTCCGGCTCCTCCTGCACGCGTTTTTTCGGGCGGCCGCGCTTCTTCGCGGGTGTGTCTGTGTGTATTTCTTCGTTTGTCTTATCCAGATCCGGGCATTTCGATCTCCCCCGAAAACTAACGTATACTATTTTACTTATTCGTTTCTTTTTCAGAAAAATCCTGCCGTGCACTCACATCACAAAAAGTCAGAACGGAGCGCCGCGCGCAGTTTCCACTCTGACCACAAGAGAGAGCCTGAAATGCCGCTATGACTTATATGTCTATACCTGCAAAGCAGGTGGTACCTAAGTCCGGCTGGCGCGTTCACCGAAGCGCATCGGTGTTTACCGGAATCAAATTCGGGTTCCCTAAAAGATCTCGTAGGTTAGACATTGCTAAGGCATACGCACATCTAAGGCGCACCTTCTTGGCATTATGATAGCATATCAGCCGCAAGACTTCGACAAATTGAGGAGCAACAATTTTGTTTTCAACAATTTGAAATCTGTCTTTTCGGAAAACTTCATCGAAATATGTTCCCTCTTTTCCTTGAGAAAAAATCACATAGTATACTACGTGAGAATATGGAAAAGTTCTAACACAGGAAGCTGGTGCGATGGAGATGGTAATGTTCGTGACGCGGTGAATGCAGTCATCACCGCAATAATGGCGCAGAAGGATTACCTCACGGCGGTGGATGCGAAGACCGGGCGACGGGGATCACGGTCTGAACATGGCGCGCGGGTTTTTACGGCGGCGGAGGAGCGCCTCGCGGAACTGCCTGCCGATGCACCGGTTGAGGATGTTCTCCACCACATTGGGCGCGCATTTATCAGAGAATGTCGACGGAGCAGCAGGCCCCTCACGGCGTTGCTGCATTTAGGTGTGCTGGCGAGCGGTGAATCATCAAACACGGCCAGATGTAACAGCTTCGAAAGGCTTCTTACCGCAGGATCGATGCGATCCAGCGGCGCGGACATGCTTTCGAACGCGGTGACAAAACCATGCTCGATACAGCTCATCCCGATCCGCGATGCATTTCGAACGGAGAATGCGGACGGGAAGAGCCTCGCGCGAGTGCCTTTTGAGGATGCCCCGAACGCAGGTCGTGCGGGTGCGGAGTACACAAAGACGATTGCGACGCGCGACGGACGCGCTGCCAGCTCATCGGTGAACGCAGTATCGGCATCGAGGATCCGGGTGCGATGAGTCGCTCATTATGTTCCGCGCTCTGTGCAGTTATCTGCGCAGCTGAAAAGGATTGAGACTGAAACTACGTTGACAACTACGGAGATACGCACCCGTTTTGCACCGAGCCCGACGGCCAGGCGCTATCATCGGAATCTGCACGGCGCTCACGCCATCTGTTTGCGCGTGCAAATGACGGGACATTTATCCTGCGGATTGAGGGATACCGACCGGAATGCACGTTGCGGATGCGGTGGACTTCATCCGCCGCACGCTGGATGCGGCGAAGATCGTGCCGGACGAGGGCCCCGAGTGATCGGCGGAGATTACGGCCCCTACGATGCAGAGCGAACGGATGGCGATCTACAAGCGAATACGCCGAGCAGCTCGTGCGAGCGGGCACGCCTACGCTGCTTCTGCAATCATTCGAGGAGGCGGGAACCCGAAGACGGAGCGAAGTCGTTCGGCGGCTATCCGCTGCCTGCCGTGACCTCAGCGCGGAAGAGGAGGAAACATCTTGCACGCGGCGAGGAGTACGTATCCGCCAGGAGATGCCGCTTGTCGGGAGACGACGTTCTGAGGATGCTCCACGCACGTTACGATTCGAATACGAGCTTGAGGATCGGTTCTCGCGACGGCATGCCGACGTACAACTCGCAAATGCCGGGCTGATGACCACCTCGCGAGGGTGTCGCATATCATCCGTGGGACGGAGCTCGTCACCCCACGCCGAAGTACGTCCTCCTCTGCGAGGCGTTCTGGCTGAGGCCCGTGCCCGTCCACCCGCACCCGTCATGGGGCGCGACGACGCGACGGGCAAAACGAGCAAGCTCGAAGCGCCACGGCGCGACGAGCTTCGACGATCCGTGAAGATGGGCTGATCCCGCCGAGGCACTCAGAACTATGTCGCACTGCTCGGCTGGAACTGAAGACGACGAATCAGGAAATCTTCTCGATGGATGAACTGATCGAATCATTCTCGCTCGAGGGCTTTCAGTCGCCCGCCGTCTTTGACTGTCGACAAGCTGGGCTGATGAGCGGGGGAGTACTAAGGCGATGACGGATGAGGAATCGCCGAAGCGGCACGTCTGTGCGTGGGGAACTGCCCGCACATCTCACAGAGCAGTGAGCGATTGCACGCCTCCTGCGTACACGCGTCACGAGCTCTCCGACGTGCGCCCATCGATCGTTCTCATAGAAACACCGCCCTTGATGCCGCACTCTACGAGAACAAACGCAACAAGGTGACTGTCAACGCGGCAAAGGAACTCCTGCCCGGTGCTCATTGAGATTCTTGCAGCGCTGCCTGCAGAGCGGTGGGAGAATGATCTGCTCTCACGCACCGCTTGAGGAGTGCATTGAGCGCGAAGGTTGGAAGAAAGGCACGGTCACGTGGATCCTGCGCATTGCCGCAGCAGGGCAGGCGGTCACGCCGGGCGGCGCGACGGAGATCCTGCCATCCTCGGCAGGGAGGCGGGGCTTGCACGCCTGAAAGCCGCACTGGCACAGCTTTCGGCATGATGTATGACGTAAAAAGTGCTTGCGTTTTTCCTGATTCCATGATATAGTAGTCTCCTGTTGACATATGTGGCGCCTTCGTCAAGTGGATTTAAGACACCGCCCTCACGGCGGGTTCATGGCGGGTTCGAATCCATAGGGCGTCACCAACTCTCGGCGCCTTCGTCAAGTGGTTAAGACACCGCCCTCTCGGCGGGTTCATGGGTTCGAATCCCATAGGCGTCACCACCAGTAGTAGATAGGAGCTGCTGTGCAGCTCCTTTGTGTATGGGGAAGGGTGCAGTGCTGCTCTGCCCAAGGAGAATGCTATGCTTTATCCCATGCTCCTCATGGGGCATCGTGGCTTTGTCGGTGCAGGCGGGAGCGGCGTCATCATCACACTGCTCGTGGTGGGCTTCGGCGTTCCGATTCATCAGGCGCTCGCCGTCGCGCTCGGCTCGATGGCATTCACCACGCTCTCGGGTGCGGTCAGGCCATCTACCGTGAGCGCGAGGTCGTCCCGCGTGACAGGCGCTGCACTGGGTACGGTGGGCCTGTTGAGCGCCTCATCGGTGCCTCTCAAAACCATATCGAGGCACCGAATCTGAGTCTCACGGGGTGATGCTGCTCCAGCGCGTTCCTCTCCATCTGCGCATCTATCAGGCGGAATGGCTCCGGACGGCAGATCAACGCGCGCGAGGAACTCCTGACGGGGCGGGCGGCTCTATCTCACGGGCTGCCCGTCGGCTTTCTCTGCGGCGTGCTCTCGGGTGCGTTCGGCATCGGCTCTGCGGCGTACATCCAGATTGCACTCATGGTGGTCTTTGGCGTACTGCTTTGCAGGCGATTGGGACAACGATGATGATTATTGTCCCAATCTCGATCAGCGGCGGCATCGGCTATATCCTCTACGGCAGCCTCGAGCCGTGGCTCTTCATCCAGACCCCACGCCTCCGTCGGCTCTGTTCTTTTGGGGGCGAAGCTGACATCTCGCGCTGCCCGTGCTGCGGTTTCTGATTGTCGCGCCGCCGACGGTCGGCGCGTATGATCATGGTGTTCTTTTTCGATAGATTGCCGTACTTGCGGCAGAGAGATTGGGGAAATCTGCGGGAAAGATCTTGGCGGCGCTGATTGCTCATCGTGATGGGATTTGCACATCGCAGGTGCTGTGGCGGGGACAGCGGATGAGCGGAAGGAGCAGGCAGAGTATCGGCGCATCACCGCCGATGAGGCGCAGGTGCCTGGCAGCAGACGCAGGACTATCTGATTCTCGACGTACGCTCACCGGAGGAGTTTGCGCAGGGCATATCCGCACGCGATCGGTATTCCGATGGAGCGGTTCGGCGAGGCACCGAAGGAACTGCTGACCGGAATCAGACGATTCGTCTACTGTGTCAAGGGTGTCGCGGTATGAACGTCGCCAATCGCCCGCCCACATGGGGTATAAGAATATCGTCGAGATGGGCGGCATTCAGGATTGCACGGCGCGATCGAGAACAATTTATTTTTGAATGTGAGGTATCTATGCGCAAATTATATGGTTCTTGTTTGATTGTGTTGACGGCTTGGGATCTGTGGCTGCGGCAGTGCGCAGTCTTCCGAGACAAACGAGGAAAGGAGCAAAGCATGGCAGCATTTTCAGCGTGTGAGCCTCGGATGAGGCGGCAAAGATGATGGCGGTGGAGCAGGGGTATCTGCTCGTGGACGTGCGGACGGCGAGCGAATACGCAGATGGACTATCCCAAACGCCATCAACATTCCGAACGAGCTCGATCAATACGACCCCGCCGAAGGAACTGCCAGACAAGGCGCAGAAGATCTTCGTCTACTGCTGCCGCGGGCGTACGCAGCCAGCAGGCGAGCGCAGAAACCGCCGACATGGGGCTACGAATATCGTCGAGATGGGCGGCATCAACAACTGGCACGGGGATGTTGGCAGTAAACGCAAGTCTGGTACAAGATAAAAGGCTGTTGCATGTTGATTTCATGCAACAGCCTCATGTTTAACGATTTAAATTCGGAGTCGAAAGCTTTCTTTATCCAAAATAACAATGACATTTGGGTGGTCCGTAAGATACTTGCTGGGCAACTCGTTGTTTTTCTCCTTTCAGCATACCGTAAACTGCATCTCGTTTTGTTCTTTTCCCTGTTGCAAGCAACAGGATGTACGCATGATGAGGCAATCCCATTGTAATCGCGTGTGCTGTGCATTTTGTAATATCACCATCAAAGAATCTGCATTATCTTTTCTGGTTTGTTCCAGTGCTTCGTGATATGTGTCTGCCATCGCAAATTTCCCCAGGTTCATTAAAACCGATGCCCGTCCGAGCCGATGCCAAGTACCCGAAAGATCAATAATATTTTTGAGAGCAGCCTCGCAGGACGCGACAGTTCTCCTCGATATCGCTTTAAACCTGAAAGTGAATGTGTATTCTCGCTCGAAAATATCGATGTACTTGAACAGTACGGCGTATAAATGTCCAATAAGAGGCGGGATGATCTTTTCAAGTCCGACATATTCGTCCAGATTAAAAGTACGAACATTCTTATACCGAAGTGCCGTTGTCTTTTGAAATCTCTGACCATTTCCTGCTACAAGCCTCAAGGGACTGTCACCGGTCGCGAGTCCTAGTGTTGCGTGTGGATTTGCAGTTATGACAGCCTTTAAGACCTCAAAAGCAGCCATGGACAAATCTTCATAGGGTATCTTTTTGATCACTTTTAACATAGTTTCATAATCTCTACACGAGTTTCTCACATAATCAGTAATCATCGTTCGCGGGCTCTATTTGGGTCTAGCTCATTTGTTTCGGGGATGTAGACGGAAATGCACGGTATCACTGCCGTCATCAAGAATATAGAGGAAGTGTCGGCAATTACTGATGTTGATAACAGCATCGTCTTTTTAGGGATTGTGCGTTTACCATCAAAAACGTCATAGCTTTACTTTTCAGATAAGCAAAAGTCTTATTCATCAAGTCGCAGTCAATGCTTTGTATTGGGTAGAATAACATGAGATTTCGGATTCAAGGAGTGGTGCATTCCGTGCGAAAACTCCTCGATATCATTGAATATTGTTTGTAGGTCGGTAAGTTTCATGACTTTCAATTGGCCCTCCATAGTCAGAAGGAAATTCATGCCGTTGCCAACCATATAGATGTTGTCGATTTCCTTACCATAATTATTCTTGGTGCACCATGCGACAGTATCTCCCATGACGGAATCAATTTTACCAATCTGCTTTTGCACCACTGTATCTAGTGCGGCTTTTTCGCAGGTGTCATTTTTCCGCGCAAGAAACCGATTTCAATCCAAAAATCAGGAGTGTTAAAATGGTGGCACTGTATCCTCTGTCTTGGCATTGCTGTTTTCTTCACCACATTCCAGGTAAAAAGTTAAATCTGTTTTTGGAGTGATCGGGGAATCATTTGTAATACCAATCAATCTGAACCCTAGGCTATTCGCATAATCCAGTGCCTCTAGTATGCCGCGGCTTGTTCCCGTCTGAGAGATTCCCAACACCAATGTATTTGACACGTTTTCCAACGGGAGGGCAAGAGCGTTATAGCGAAATGCGAGGTGTATAAACATAGACGCGAACCCCTGCCTGTTTCCTATAATGGATGGAGCCGCAGCGATGCGCTGCATTATAAGAGCTGCCGATGCAACGATATACAGAGCCTCAAATCTTATCCAAATGCAGAAAATCGACGTTTTTACATTGCTGCCCTCAAAAGACTACTAGCAGCTCTTTTTCCTCATGCATATAATCCCACATTATGCTCTGTTCCAATCGATACTCCTTCCGCCCATTAAAAATCGTCATCATCGGCAAGGCAAATTTTACATCAAAAGATACCTATACTATTTCACTGCTGTTTACCGCATTTGCGAGTAATTATTTTGGCCGTTGCAAATTCATTATCTTTGCAGTATGCTTTCCATCAGCATGCCTAGATTCGTGCCATATAACACTTGGATATGGTCGGCGTTCAGCGCCTGCACGGGCTATATGGCTTGAGAAAGGGTACTGCTAAGTAACATAAAAAGATGATAATCTCTTTGCAATGTGAAAAGACTACGAATGGCGTTTTCATATTTGTTTTCAATTTCAGTTTGGTATCATCTCTGGAAAATCAACAGGACATCAGTTTGTTGTTCTCCCCATGATGAGCTTAGTGCCGCCATCATTCCAGTTGCGAACCCGCTGCCCGCTGACAATGAATCCGATCAATTTAGACCTCCTTTTCGTCACGTATCATGCGCGACAAACTTATCCTATCTGAAAAGCTTTGTTGCATCTATTTTTGTATCGACAGGTGTATACTGTATGGACAGTTGCACACCTTTATCTGCCAAACCAGTTAAACGCCGCACACTCTTCCGGAGAGACAAATATATTTTGAATATGTTTGCGTTCGCCTTTGTAGACATATTCGATTAGTAATGGATCGACAAGATAGCCATTGTTCGCTAAATCTACAAAAGGGCTGGAGGTGTCCTCACAGGAGCATAAACCCTTACGCCCTCATCAATCTTACGATTTAATCGGCGGCTTTGCAGCACCGAAGATAGGAGAGCTGACACTGTGCTGGGCAGCCAAACTTCAACACATTTTTGACGAATCTCATCATTTACGATCCTACTCGTCCACAATCAAAAATCCTTTTCCACCTTGAACTGTGGTACAGTAGCCTCACGACTTGTCCGTGAATCAAGCGGTCGTCAATTCTCACCTCAACAATAGCCATTACAAACTCCTCCCCAAATTCTGCAGTTCCTTCATGGAAAGTGAACTTCTGCGTTTTGTGATGTAGCAAGACAGTGTATCGAATTCTAGTGTGTTAGCTATAACAATATCTCACAATGGGGGCGTTCAGGGAATCGCTGATAAATTTATCTCTATCATCTTGGCAGATCCTTTTCCTGAACGATGTCAGCATATCCACCGTATAGCTCTTTGCCATATGTCCGGTTTTTCTCGCTCGTTTGACGGAAAGTTACACCAAAGCCAGTAAGCCTTTATTTTATCAGCGTTTCCCCTAACTTCTTGGAATATCATTAAGCAACGAGGCCAAGAACACCCAGAATAAAAACCCACGACTCACAACGATTAAAATTGCGTGAATCGCCTTGTTCCTTTCCCAAGAAGGCGAAAAAGACTCAACGTTGTTGCCAAAGGGAGCAAACATGGCATGATGTCGTCTAAAATACTTCTGTGAGAGATCTCGTTGTCTGAGACCACGAAAGTTGCAGGACAGCTAATCGCACCCAGAGTGCAATCAAACAGCCGATCGCCGCTACGCCGACAATTCCAGCACAGTGTGTAAAGAGCTTCATCTTGCCGGTTCTTTCCATCTCAGAAAGCAATGTACTCCCTTATGGTAGCCCAAGTCCAGAGTGATCCAACGTGTTAGAAAGTTCGGTATGTTGAAAAGCAATAAGAGGATAATCGGAGCTAAAACACGCCCTGTTGTGCGAAACCGACTGCAGTGGCGCAGGCCAATATGCGAAAAATTTCCCCAGAGAATGTATCGCCGATGCCGCTCAGAGCCCCCATCAGTGATAGCCTCTGACCGCATTAATGGAAGATGGGTCGAAATTTTTATCCTTCTTTGCCATTTGCTCCATAGCGATTGCAATGCCCATGACAAATGGTGAGGGGCAACGGTCACATGTCAACGCTACCATATGTCGATGACGGCATTTTTCAACCCCTGTACGTCATCTTTGTAGATTTTTCAGTATAGGAAAGATCGCGTACGAGGCCCAATGCCTCCATACGTTCGTAGTTCATCGACCCGAGTAGTGTGAAGGATCTCCAAAAACTCCTCGAAAATCTTTTTGGTGATGCCGTATTCTTCGTTCATAACATCGCTTGCCATCTTAATCATCCTCCCACTCATCACCTCGCATTTGAGCAGGGGTTACAACGGAATTGTCGGCCGACGAACGAATCCAGAAAATGATCATGGCAATCGCAAAAAGCACAAGAAACAATTCCAATCATGTTCAAATCTTTTTCCGACAAATGCTGCAGGGACGAAACCCAGGATAAAATATGGGGCCAAACTTCTTTCATGATAATATTCAAAAGAAGTGCGAAACCTACGCAAGGAAGCATGACTGATACGGCTTTTGAGGCCGTTGTTTGCCCAATCCGGCAAGGAGCTGACAATGATGTTGATTGCATCGTTTCCAAAAGTACATTGCCACGGTTGTAAGTACGAAATACATCGTAAAAGTCATCAAATTCCGACGAGGTAATGATAGAGATGAAATGGAGCCAGAATGCATGATCAATATCAGCTTCGACTTTTTGCCATAAATCCTGAATAACCAGTCATGAGCAATGATGCCAAGAACTGCATCAGGATGGAAACTGGAATACCGAACATGATTGCAGTTTCGATTCCAGCGCCCGAGACAATCGCAGCGCTGCACTCGATTGCGCCGCCGAGTACCAATGTCAAGCTGCGCTGTGGGCCCTATATTGACTGCGCCCATCCACATCAGCTGAAGTTGTGCACCGATAATCAGCCTTTCTCGACATCACCGAGAATCAGTCCGACCAAGAATCCAGTGACAATGGGTTCGCGAAGCTTTTGATTCGCCGAACCAGCCTCCCTCGATCTTCGTCAGTGCGGCACACACACCCGATTAATACAGCCTGTAATAACGTCATGATCTCTCCTCCTTCAACAAGTGGTACTGCATATATACCACTTGTTGATAAATACTACATAAATCAGAATTTATCAAGTGATTTCTTGCTATTTTTAGACTATTTTCCATATATTGTTTTTTAGGTGCTGTATCGTATAACAAACAGAGGCTGTTGTACAAGAGGCAAAAATAGTTTTCGCACTCATAGCCATCTTCATAGAATAGAGCAATCTCAAAACGACAGAGGAAACGTCTCTCAGAACAGTGAAAAAATGGGACACGAATAAAGACGAGCTTATGTATCCGTGCATGTTCGTCTCCCCTTTTCGTTGTTATTTTACTTACTGTACTCTTATTTTTAGGTTGGCAGCCGATCTTTGAATATGCTGGCTGCTGTATTTTTACACAAAAATAAGGCTGCTGTACGTTTGTTTCGTGCAACAGCCCTTTCAAATCAAATTTCTTGAAAGGTGCTATCCATTTTACGAGAGATTCTAAAATTTTTGCTGCATGTCGAAAATACTTCTAACAAACACTTTATTCACCCAAATAAATGTTTGTGACGAATTTAAATTTTGTATATTGAGGATGATGAAATGAAATCGTATACTCGACTGAGCTTCTGCTGATCGCTGTATCCGTAATAATTAAATAATAAAACTTTTTCCCTTTTGGTACCTTCATGATTTCCATGTATTCGTCCGGTAGTGGCGCGATTCGCAAGTAGGAAGTCATTGTTTGAGGCGGTACCCTCGATCCTGCATATACGCGTACAGGGAGCCTTTCTGAAAATCGAAACATTCTGCATCGTTAAATAAACTGCATGGGAGATAATGTTTTTGCATGGCATAAGGAGTATCATTTATCAGAGCCATTCGGATGATTTCATAAACGCTTATTCTCGTTTGGAAAAGCGATCTTCACTTCATCTTTCGGTTTAACTCTCTGCATTGACAGTACAACTCTTGACGATCTCATTCCTTTTGGCGGATCTGCATGGTTAAAGATAAGATATCGTTCTGGTCTCCTAAAAATTGCATCGTTGTTTTTGGCAGACTCTTTACATATGTCTCAGCTGCCACGTATGGATTCCAAAACCCCTTCATTCTCCAAAAACTTTAGTGCCTTCCGAACCGTCATACGACTTATGTTATATTTTTTTGGACATATCGCGTTCGGATTCGAGCTTATCACCAACAGCAAGCTCTCCCGAAAGTATTTTCTTTTTATACTGTCCATCAATTGTCGGTATATTGACTTTATCATAATCTTGAAGCGCTCCTAAATCTGTAGAATTCCAAGTCGCTGGATATCTCGAAATACTCGAACGGCCTGTTATCCTCCTTTATACTTACGCCCTTGATCAACATGATTTCTTGGTCATTCTCGTTTAGCTGTAAAAGCTTGCGTTCTTCGTCATCGGCTTCAACTAATCAATGACTTCCTGTTCCGACCGAAGCTTACGGATGCCTTTTATGCTTATACACCTCAGACGAGATGTTGATTAAAAATCTATAGTTTCCATGCCGCGCACCTCGTCGAGGTTAAAATAATTATTTTCAACAGAACGCGGTTCTCCTTCAACAATGCGCAACCTCTTTAGATAGAATAAGCTTGCTCGCCAGGGAGCTCAAGTTGTGTAGCGATGTAAGAATTTGCTTCAATGATGCTCCAACACTTGTTTATCAAAGCTAGATTTTTGAGCTCGTATAATATCTGTAATGGAGCAGCATTTTGTCAAACTCTCGTATAATATATGGTCTATCTTTCCATTTTGTAACCCTCAAAAATAATTACAACAATAGAGTATAAGTGTATACCAATTCGGTATGATAAGCAAGCTTTCTGACATATAAGCAAAATAGAAATTTTACGTATTCGTGTACTTAGAATAGCATATCAATTGAGATGATAGAGACGTTTTTGAAGGCGCGAGGCGAAGAATTCAATCTCTGATCGTCTCCATCAACGCACGGAAACAATCTCTTTGCGGAGAACAAAATCATCTTTAACGAGTGCAAGAAAAGATGTGTGAAGAGGTGAAGTTGGGTAGGGGGACTCAATCAGCTGTTGTTCATGTTAAGAAGCTCCCAAATTCATATAACCTCGAGAGGTTCCCTATATATGTTTTCTGACGAGGATGTTCTCCATCTTTCCGATACTGTCGGACGAGGTATGTCAGCTTGATTGAACAGAAAACTCCCCGCAGCAGAACAACATCTCTGCTGCGGGGGATACCTTTTGCCCTCGGCCTTGTTGAATTTAACAGCAAGGCTCACTTCCAGACAGATTCTGCGATCTCTTTGATGAAGCGCAGACATTTCCCTGCTCTTCCTCCGTCAGGATGTTGCCCTCCTCGGTCGAGGAGAAGCCGCACTGCGGGCTGGAGACAGAGCTGATCAAGCGGGACGTGCTTCGCCGCCTCATGGATGCGTGCGACAATGTCCTCTCGCTTTTCGAGGCGTACCCGATTTCGAGGTAACCAGTCCGGGTACGACGCGCGCTGATCCTGGATGTGATCGAGCGGGGCAAATCTGCCCGCGCGGTCGGGAGGTCGTATTCGAGAAAGAAGCCGTCGACTCTGCGAGCCGCCGAAGAGAATCTCGCGACGGGCCTCGCAGCCGCCCGAGGAGAACCATGTCGAGCGAAAATTGCCGCGGCAGATGTGCATGGTGATCGTCATGTCCGCGGGCTTCGCCTCCAGTGCACGGTTGATCATCGCCACGTAGGCACGCCCGATGCGGTCGAGGTCGAAGCCGCGCGCCTCGTACGCTGCACGCTTCTCCGGATCACAGAACTCGCCCCAGGATGTGTCATCGAGCTGCAGATAGCGGCAGCCCGCCTCGTAGAAAAGAACGGATTGCCTTCTGATAGGCAAGGGCGATGTCCTCAAAAGAGCGCATCCTCATTCTCGTAGCGCGGAATCGGCGCGTAGTCCGTCGCACGCACGCAGCAGATGAGGGTGCAGCATACTGGGCGAGGGATTGTCATCTTTGCGACGGCATCCCTGCGAGATCGTTCAAAAACCGGAAGTGGTCGAGGAACGGATGCGCTCCGAAGTCCACCTTGTCCACAATTTTACCGTTGCCGCCTTTGGCTGTGCGCCCTTGAACGCGACCGACCAATGCGCGGCACCGATCTCCACGCCGCCGAGTGCCGCGAGAAAGTCGAGGTGCCAGTAGCGGCGGCGGAACTCCCCGTCTGTGACGGCACAGAGCCCGACTTCCTTTTCCTTTGCGACGGATCGCGAATCGCCGCGTCCTCTGCCCGCGCAGATCTTCCTGCTGTGGCATTCCCGTTTGCAAATGCCTCACGCATCTTCATGAGCCCAGCGGGGCGCAGGAAGCTCCGACGATAGTCATAGCGGAATGGTGCCTTTGTATTGCTCATTGAAATTCCCCTTGTTGTATTATTGTATTTTGTTATTATAACATAGAATCCCATTTTGGAAATGTTTCTCAAGTCGCACAACACAGAAAAAGCAGCTTGTCCGAAAACAAGCTGCTGAGATAATTAAGGAAGCACTGATCAGTTCAGCACCGCCATCTTGACGCATCTTTTTGCCCGCACGTGTCGGCAAATCCTCCACGTAACTTTGGCTATGCGTCCGGTTTGTCTCCCTTGTTCCGGACGAAAAATCTACGCCAATCTGAGGGTCTATTTTATCAGCGATTCCTTAGATATCAGAGCTGAGCGACCGGGTCAAGCGCCGCGACCTCGCCGCTGGCGGTCATCTCGATGCTTGTGCCTCGGGCAGTCCTGCCAGAAGATCACAAAGGCAGGCATCGGATTTCGCATGTTCACGAATGTAGTCGATGTCGAACTCCGTCGAGCTTGTCGCCCTTCTTCACCTGCTGCCCTCGACTCGACAAAGACCTCGAAGCCCTGTCCGCCGAGCGCGACCGTATCCACACCGATGTGGAGCAGGGTACTCCGTGCCGTCCGCGCTCTTCATGCCGATGGCGTGCTTCGTGTCAAAGACAAAGACCACCTCACCGTCGGCGGGCGCAGTACCTCGCCTTTGCTTGATAGATAAAAGAGCCGTCGCCCATCATCTGCTCGCAAACGCCTCGTCGGGTGCCTCCGTGATCGGATGCACTGTGCCCGTAACAGGGGCTGCAAAGGTGTGCTGCTCACCTGCGGGGGCGCTGCCGCTGTTTCTGCGGCGGCGGGATGTTCTCGACGGGAGCTGCGGCAGGGCATCATCCTCCGGCTCGACCTCGGGTGCTGTCTCAAGATAGGTCTCAGGTTCGACTTGATGACGGCGACCTGCGGCCCGTAGATGACCTGCACGCCCGTGCCCTTTACGATCACGCCGACCGCGCCCGTCGCCTTGAGCAGTTTTTCGTTTACAAGAGAGGAATCTGCGACCGAGCACCGCAGACGCGTTGCGCAGCAGTCGACGGACGTGATGTTGCGCTTGCTGCCGAGGCGCGCGTGCAATCGCTGCGCTCTTTGCGTCACCTGACGCACCGCCGTCCGAGCCGGCCGCACCCTCACGTGCCTTGTAGTCCGCCTTTGTGAAGAGCTTCGTCTCCTCGTCGTCGTCCTCGCGGCCCGGCGTCTTGAAGTTGAAGTGCTGAATCATCCAGCGGAAGATGAAAGATAGTAGAGGAAGAAGTAGATCACACCGACGGGGATGACGTACATCCAGCTCCGTCTTTGGCTCACCCTGCAAAATACCGAAGATGAAGAAAGTCAGAGCAGACCGCCGAGAACGCGTAAGTCCAACGGCGATGTTCAGCATGTGTGCAATCATACGCCGCGCCCGCGAGTGCGACCTGCACCGCAAAGAGCGGGTGCAACGAAGAGGAACGGGAACTCGATCGGCTCCGTGATGCCCGTGAGCATACGGGTGAGTGCCGCCGAGAGAGCAGACCGCCCGCGACCTTCTTCTTTCGGGACGCGCACAGTGGTACATGGCGAGTGCCGCGCCTGGCAGACCGAAGATCGCAAGATGAACTCACCGAAAAGTACCGCGTCGCGTCGCGCTGAAATGCGCGACGTTCGGCGAGGCGAGCTGCGCGAAGAAGATGTTCTGACCGCCCTGGATGAGCTGACCGTCGATCATCATCGAGCCGCCGACGCCCGTCTGCCAGAGCGGCAGATAGAAAACGTGGTGCAGACCGAGGGATGAGCGCACGCTGTGATGCCGAAGATCAGCGTGCCGATGTAGCCCGTGCCTGTGACGAGGCTGCCGAGGGCGAAGATGCCCTGCTGCGCGAGCGCCAGAGGAAGTACATCGCGATGCCGACGCCGAGGAGAGACTATCGTGGAGATGATCGGCACGAAGCGTGAACCGCCGAAGAAGGGAGGTGCATTCGGCAGAGACGATTTTGTGGTATTTGTTGCAGCCATGCCACGCCGATCCCGACGATGATGCCGCCGAACACGCCCATCTGGAACGACATGATGCCGCAGGAGGCGGCAATCGTGCCCTCAAGCCACATTCGGTGCGATCAGGCCGTCCGGCAGGATCTGACCGCCGAGCTTCAGCATCGCGTTGCACGTCGCGTGCGATGACGAAGAACGCGATCATCGCCGAGAGTGCCGCGCGACCTCCTTCTCTGCCTTTGCCATGCCGATGGCGACACCGACCGCGAAGATGATCGGCAGATTGCCGAAGATCGTGCTGCCCGCGCTCGCCATGATCGTGAGCAGCGCGTTCAGTGCCGTGCCCGCACCGAGCAGACCGCCGAGCCCGTACGTCCTCAATCGTCGTCGGGTTCGTGAACGAGCGCCGATGCCAGCAGAATGCCCGCAATCGGCGATCGCCACGGGCAGCAGCGAAGCTGCGGCCGACGCGTTGGAGCACACCAAAGATTTCATCTTTCATAACGTTGCCCTTCTCGCCGCCTTCATCTCTCGTACGCCTCCCTTTGGGCGGTACGGAAAAGACATTCGAAAAGTGTTTTGAACCTCTTGTCGATGTCCGTATCTCGATAGTGCGAATCTATAAAATTATACACAATAATTATACCGCAGACAGAAGAGGTGTAAAGAAGAGATTTCGTGGGTGTGGGGAAATATTATTGCAATAGTTGTATCACGTATGCTATAATATTCTTATCATTGTATCGTAGATTAGAGGTGTGTGTATGAGAGGTGGAGGCTGTTTTGGCGTGCCTGCGCGAGCAGGCGTGGACACGGTATTCGGCTATCCGGCGGGATGATCCTGCCACTTTATGATGCCCTCTATGCACAGGATGAAATACAACAAATTCTCGTGACGCATGAGCAGAATGCTGCCATGCGGCGGATGGCTACGCGCGCGCGACGGGGCGCGTCGGTGTCCGCATCGCGACCTCAGGGCCAGGCGCAGCAAATCTTGTGACGACTCGCGACGGCGTACATGGACTCGATCCCCATGCTCGCAATCACGGACGAGTGGACGATTGCTCGGCTCGGACGCGATGCCTTTCAGGAACGGACATCCTCGACGTGACGATGCCTGTCTCAAAAGCACAACTATAAAATTAAAAACGCGGCGGATCTCGTACCGACGATTCGTCAGGCATTCGAGCTTGCACGCAGCGGACGGCCGGGTCCCGATGCTCTCGATGTGCCGCGCAACCTCTTTGAGGTTGCCTATGCTGCGGAGGGCCCGCGCGTACGTCACGTCGGAAAGCCCGACGCGGACTTTATGATCTGTGCGGCAGAGGCGGCGGCGGAGATTGTATCCGCAGAGCGTCCGCTTGTCATCGTGGGCGGCGGTGCGAGTCTCGGCGGGAACGTCGGCCGAGGTCACGGCGTTCATCGAAATATCACTCTGCCTGTGGTGCATACGCTCATGGGTATGGGCGCGGTTGCAGTACGCATCGCAGATGCTCGGCTGCAGGGATGCACGGGGGAAGGCGGCAAACTATGCCATCGGTGCCGCTGATCTCGTCATTTGCGCTCGGCAGCCGTTTTGCCGATCGGCGGACGGGGAACCTCAGCAAGTATGCGGCAAACCGCAAGTTCATCGCATCGACATCGATCCGCCGAGATCACCAAGAACATCGAGAATAGTCTCGGACTTGCGGGGATATGCGTACGATCCTCGGCACGCCTTGCAGCGCAGCACCGAAGAGTAATCTCGCGGCGTGGTGGGAGCAGATCCGCACGTGGCAGGAGGAGTACGACTACGACTATCACGTCGGTCGTCTGATCGTGCCGTGGGCGCTGAATCAAGTGGCGCAGAAATACAACAGGTAAGGCATACGCTTACGCAACCGATGTGGGGCAGCATCAGATGTGGGCGCTCCACCTGCGCGTGGAGGAGCCGCGAGCGTAGCGACCTCGGGCGGACTGGCACGATGGGCTCGGGCTGCCCGCCGCAATGGGAGAGCAGAGATCGCGTGGGGATCAGCGACGCGTGATCCACATCACGGGTGACAGCAGCATCAAAGATGACGGGCAATGAGTTCTATACGATTGCACGCCTCGGGCTGCCCTGTGATCTCGATCATCGCGAACAACCGCAGTCTCGGCATGATCCGTCGGCTGCAGGAAGTGCTCTACGAGGAGCGATACATTCGTGTGAGCTCGACCGTGAGATGGACTAGTGAAATACGCAGAGGCTTTTCGGCATCAAGGCGATAGGGTATCGACGCAGGAGGAGTTCGCGGAGGCCCTGCGCCGTGCTCTTGCGGATCGGACACATCCGCGCGTCATTGTAATGGATGTGTGGCGCAGTTTCGTGGAGCCGATGGCGAGGGCGGTGCGCGTGATTGATGAGGTTTGTCGATTTTAAGTAAACGTCTCACATCATTACGGCATGCTGTATGCGATCAGCGGGGGTTCTCACTGCTCTCGACACTGCTCGCCGTGATGATCCTCGCGATGATCCTTTCGATCGCCGTACCGCGCTTTCTCATCTGCCATGGTGACGGCAAACGACCGTGAAGGTACAGGCGGATCTTACCGCGCTTGATGCCGCGATTGTGCTCTACCAGACGGCAAAGGGAAGAATCCTTCCGGCATTGCCGATCTGAAGAATACGTGACCGAGCGGACAATCTGAAAACCGCCTTCGGGCAATGTGCGGGTTGAGGGATAAAGAGGAGCCCTTGGAAAACGCGGTGTGCAAGATTGAGCAGAAGGACAATATCTGGCGCGCGACCTGTGCGGGGCGGACGGCAGAGGATACCGTACGAAGAAGTGAGGGGCAGGAGGGATGCAGGAGGAGGCACGACGCTTTTCACGCACCGCCACGCTTCTTCTGCTCGCTGTGCTTTGGCTGCTCTGTGTGATCGGTATCGTTTTCTTCGGCATAAATTTGCGTGGGCTCTGCGGAGTGCTCGTTTTCGTGCTCCTGTGGCTCTCCTACCTCGACTCGGGATGGCACATGCTCTATGATTGTATCACGGTGCCTTTTGCTCTGCTCAGGCTCCTCCCTGCGCTCGCAGGGGTGATCTCTCGCAGGAGGTTCTTATTGGCAGGACGCTTTTGCGGCGTCTTATTTTATTGCCTGTATATTGCCGCGCATGGCGGGCCAGGGGCGGTGACGTAAAAAGCTTGCCGCGGCACTCGGGCTATGGCTCGGATGGGGAGGCAGCAGTGATTGCCACTGGATTCGCATTTACTGCTCGGCGGCATTGCGGCGGCGCTTCTCCTCATCACGCGACGCAGGGGCGACGTGACGGCATTCCATTCGGACCTTTTCTATCGGTCGGCGGCTATATTGCCTTTGTTGCAGGGAGACAGATCTGGCAGCTCTATTGGGGGCTCGTCTGATGAGGGCATCAGCAATGCGGGGCAGCGCACTCGTGAGCTTGTTGGCCGTGCTCTCTGTATTTGCTGTGATTCTTGCGGTAGCGCTTCCGGCGGCATTTTTCACTCTATGCACGGGCGGCAGTGGAGTGTGAAAGCCATGCATCTCATCGGCGAGCTCCGACGCATACAGGCGATCAGCCGTACGACGCGCCATGCCGCTCTATATGCTCGAAGGCCGGAGATCGTGGGAACGCGTACCGCGCTTGCGCATTCGCTCGGACCACTATGAGCTGCGCCGGCCCTTCAGTGAGGACACGCATGTATGTGAGCCTTGCCGCTTGTGCGCTTTGAGCGGGAGACGATGAGGAATACGTTGGTTGTCTTTAACCGCAACGGTGAAATCGCAGAGGGTGGAGCCACAATATGACGATCCGCGTCTATGCTGCGGGGCATGAGGGAGCGTGCGCTGCATGTTGTGATTGATCGAGCGGCGCGCATTCGCCTTCGGAGAGGGAATTATGAAGCCGCAGACGAGGAGTAACGAAGCGGGATGGGTTCTTCTTGAGGCTGTTCTGCTCAGGGATGATCGTCCTCGGATCTGCGGCCGCGATGTGGCATTTTGCACGGCGCTGCTCGAGGAACATGCTGCCGCCCGCATGAGGCCGCCCTTCTCGCGTGCACGCTTTTTCGATGATGGAGCGGATTTGGATCAGGGAGTTCCGCCGCCGCCTGTCGCCTCACCCTCACCTCGAATGGGCGCGTCTATCGGGTCGAGACGACAGTCGTTCGGCGGGATGATTTACGATGTGAGCCTGCGCCTTTCGTGGCAGATCGCGGGCGTGAGGAACAGGCAGATTTTGTGCGGAGGCTGAGGCAGCATGTATGCGGAAAGCACCCCTAGACATTCCGATGCGCGTGGTTTCCTGCTGACGGAGCTCGCCGTCAGCCTGCCGATCTTTGTGCTCCTTCTGACCTTTCTGGCCTTTGCCCTCGCGTGGTCGTGGCGCAGCTACCAACAGGAGGTCGCAGATGCGGAGCTGCGGCGGGAAATGCACGCATCGCGGTGCGCATCGTGGAGTCTGCGCTGCTCTCGGATTACATTCGCCAGCGTCAGCGCGGCATTTATGAAATGCGGCAGAGCATGCAGGATCATGAACCGTTTGATCGTTACTGGCTCAGTGACGGACGGCTGGTATTAAAACGGTCACCTTTCCCATTACCGGTTCGTCTGACCGTGCGGGGCACATATTACGTCGTTTTCGATACGTGAGGATGACGATCACCCGCGGCTCTATCATATCGAGCTGACGGGCGAGAGCACGGTGACGGGGCACAGGTACAGCCTCGCGACATCGGTCTATCTGCGGAGGGATATGCGGTGGAATGTAAAGGCACCGATGAGCGCGGCACGATATCCGCTGTTGGGCTGTGTGCATTGACGACGATACTCCTGATCGGCCTTGCCGCCGTGCAGTTCATTCGGGGCGGTGCGGGCGTCGTCTCTGAATATGAGCGTGAAATGCAGCTCCGACTTGCCGCCGAGGCGGTGTTGAAACGGTGGCCGCGCGCCTCGAGCAGACGGCGGCCGCCTTTGACCCAGCTGCCGTCTCCGGGGAGACCAGGGAGGTGGATGTGGGGTTCATTCCCTTGTCGGAGAAGATTGAACTGCATACCTTTGTCGAGATGCCCGCGGAGGGCGGGAGATTTCTATGTGGGGGCTGCGGCAGTCGATGTCGGAGCGCCGCGCATTCCCGATGGAGAGCACTGGCTGCGTGCAAAGATTGTTCGTGCACAGATGGAGAGGAAGAGATCGCTATGTTTGGCGGCGCTGGTTTTAGCCTGCGGCGGAGGGTACGGTGCGGCTGTGGGGCTTTGCCCGTCGGAAGAGGGCTCGTGCTTGTTCACCGTGTGCAAATGATGAGACCGGCGGTGCGTGGACGGTGACGGAGGCGCGGACCTCTGCGGCGCAATGTCCTGCGGCTGCGGATGCAGAGGCACTTGCTGCTGTCGCATATACAGAACTTCGCCGCGCAGGCTGGGAGCGGCTGCGCGATTGGTCTTGCCCTCCCGCTCTCGAGGTGCATACGGAGGAACGGGAATTGCCGGTGCCTCTCACGGGGGCAGAGCTGCGGGCGGCACTGATGTGATCGCTGCGGGCAGAGGCCGATGAGACGGGCACACATCTGCCCCATGATCTCGGGATTTGCTGTGCGGAGCTTTCGGTACTGAGCCAACGCGCTATTGGACGGCACAGATGGAAGGAGCACGCATAGCAGTATTTCTCCGCGTTTGCTGCGGCAGGGCTTGAGCTGCGGCGACTTACGGTTTGTCCTGCGGGCGGCGGTGTTCTTGCCGCCGCGATTGAGGAGGCCGCGGGCCGTGTATGCCGTGGGGAGGCGGTACGGCATGACGATGGGTGTACGCCCGCCGTCTATGCGGGACTGCTCGTTCGCTCGGGGATGTCGGAAAATCTCTACTGGACGGCGGGCAGGCTCTTCTTGTCCGCCTGCGCTCCCGTGCGGCACCTCTGATAGCCGTGCTTTCCACCGCGGTTTTTCTTGTGCGTGGGTGCAGAGCTCTCTTCCTGCATGACGGCGCGCGCAGCTGCGTGACCGCGCAGTGGAGGAGCTCAGCGCTCAGGGAATCGGAACGACTTCGCATGGAGACGTTCTTTGTCCTGCACGCGATGTCATACGGCGTGAGCAGATGTTGGCTGCGTTCGCGGCGGAGTCGCTGCCTCTGCGTGCACTGCTCATCCACCTCGGCAGCAAGATTGTGGACGGTGTATACCTGACGGGCGTGCGGGCAGCGGAACAGGAGCTTTGGATCGAGGGGGAAGCCGTGACCTATGCGGCCTTGCTTCTTTCATGGGAGCGATGGAGGACGACGATTTTTCTCTGCGGAGGTCACGCCTCGAGCAGGCGGGTGAGGAGCGAGAAACGTCGGGGCAGCCGCCGCGGATTCGATTTACATTGCACAGTGACTGGCGGGAGGGACGATGGGACGAGTTTTCAGAGCGACAGCGTATCGAGCTCGCACTGATCTGGGCGTGTACACTCGATTCTCCTCTATGCGCTCGTACTTGCGCCGCATATTGCAGCGACAGTACAGCGGCGCACGCAGAGCAGGAGGCGGCTGAGACGGCGCTCGCACGCGTGGAGCACTATCAGCGCCTGCTGATCGAGGATCCGCAGACGGAGGAAAAGCTGCGCGTGCGGCAGATGCGCTCGCAGATGCCCTGCCCGAGGAGCGTGAGCAGGTGACATTCATCCATACCGCAGAACATCTGGCGCGGCGGAAATCATCGTAACTGTCGAGGCGTTGCACCGCAGCCGATGATGCTGAGAGATGGGCTGCGGATCCAACCGATCGAACTGCGTGTACGCGGCGGATACTCGATCTCCTCTCGTTTCTGCACGCCGTGCAGGAGGGAGCGCGCTGCGTCCGCTTCGGGGCGTTCACACTGACGGCCGAGGCAGGAGCGTATAGTGGTCATTCGAATGGATATTGCGGCGCGTGCAGAATAGAGGCTGTGCTTGCAGGAAAAAGACAATATTATATCGAATTTATTTCAAGATGGATGAAAAATATGGCAGATGATACAGCGGGGAGGAAAATGCAGTAGGCCAGCTGCGTTTTATCACAGGCGCGGCGAGTCGCATGGTGCGGCGCTGACGGCTATGATTCTCGACGGCATGCCGGCGGGGCTGCAGGCTTGCGCGTGCGAGGTGATCGATGCACAGCTGGCGCGGCGGCAGCAGGGTATGGGCGCGGTGACCGCATGAAGATCAGAAAACGGATCGCGTCGCGGTTCTTTCGGGGCTGCGCTTTGGCGAGACACTTGGTTCGCCCATCACGCTTCAGGTTGTGAATCATGACTTTGCGAACTGGACGGAGCGCATGGATCCCTTCGGTACGCCGACGGGGCAAGGTGACTGCCGTCCGTCCGGGACACGCGGATCTCACAGGTGCGCTGGAAATATGACCGTGCGGACGCGCGGGATATCTCGAGCGATCGAGTGCACGCGAGACAACGATGCGCGTTGCCGTCGGTGCCGTCTGCCGTCAGCTGCTTACCGCGCTCGGCGTGACGATCGCCTCCCATGTGACGGAGATCGGCGGCGTGGCGGTGGACCGCGCAGCGATTCGCGATGAGGATATCGGTGTGACAAACAGCAGCGATTTGAACTGCTGCGACCCTGCGGCCGAGACGCGCATCAAGGCACGCATTGATGCGGCAAAGGCGGCGGGTGATACGCTTAGCGGCATCTTTGAGATCGTTGTGCGTGGTCTTCCTGTCGGGCTCGGCTCCCATACGCAGTGGGATCGCCGCCTCGACGGGAAGCTCGCGGGACGCTCATGTCCATCCAGGCGATCAAGGGTGGAGATCGGTGCCGGCTTTGGCTGTGCATGTGCCCGGCAGTGAGATCCACGATGAAATCTTCATGGGTGCGGATGGGCTTCCTATCGTCGGACCAATCGCGCGGGCGGGCTCGAGGGCGGCATGACGAATGGCGAGACGCTCGTTGTCCGCGCCGCGATGAAGCCCATTCCAACACTGATGACACTGTTGCAGACGGTCGACCTCGCAACGGGTGCAGCGGTCTCTGCGAGCAAGGAGCGCAGCGATGCCATGCGCCGTACCTGCCGCCTCCGTGGTCGGTGAGGCGATGGTCGCCTTTGTCCTCGCGGATGCGATCTGCACGCAGTTCCACGCAGGCTCCGTCGACCGATCTCACCGCGTCGCTCGCCGCCTACCGCGAGCGCTTTCGGAAAGCTCGATGGGTGACCCGATGAAGAACATTGTGTTGATCGGCTTTATGGGCACGGGCAAGACAAGCATTGGGCGTCTGCTTGCCACACGGCTCGGCTGCGCCTTTCATGATCTCGACAAGAAGATCGAGGAGCAGCACGGCATGAGCATCCCTGCGATGTTTGCGCAGCATGGTGAGCCGTGCTTTCGCGCACGCGAAGGAAGCCGTGCGTGATGCGGCGGGGCGTGCAAATCTCGTCATTGCGACGGGCGGCGGCACAGTCAAGGATCCGAAAATATAGCGCTGCTGCAGTCAAAATGGTGTTCTCGTGGCGCTGACTGCCGATGGATACCATCCTCCAGCGCACCGCAGCGCGGGGGCACGGCCTGTCCTCGATCGTGCCGACGCGGGGATCGGCGTGCCGCCGTTATGCGACTGCTCGAGGAGCGCCGTACACTCTACGAGAGGCGGACATCACGGTCGATACGAGCGGCGCTCGCCGCTCGAGGCCGCAGAGTATATCGTGCAGGCAACGCGGATATGGAGAAAAATAATATGAGGCGGAGGGTAGAAGTCGAACTCCCGGGAGCGCAGCTGCTCGATTCTCATCGGCAGCGGGCTTGCGGATGAGATCATCGCGTTTGTCCGTTCAGCGGGATATTCTTCACACGGCATGATCGTCACGGATACGAATATCGCACCGCTCTGCGCAGAGAGGATGGCAGGGCTCTTTGCGAGATGCGGGGGTTCGCGCGAGATCGTCACGGTTTCCTGCGGGGAGGCGTCGAAGAGCCTCACGCAGGCGAATGAGCTCTATACGCGTGCCATCGAGTTTGCCTGAGACCGACGTTCGCCGATCATTGCACTCGGCGGCGGCGTGAGTCGGCGATCTGCGGGCTTCGTAGCGGCCACCTATATGCGCGGTGTTTCCTTTCATCCAGTTCCCGACAAGTCTCCTCGCACAGGTGGATTCGAGTGTCGGCGGCAAGGTGGCTGTCAACCATCCGCTCGGCAAGAATCTCATCGGCGCATTCCATCAGCCCGATGCCGTCTTTTGATGGATCTGGATTTTCTGCGGACGCTGCCCCGCCGTGAGATTTGGTCGGGGCTCGGTGAGATCGTCAAATACGGCATCATCTGATGATGCAGACTTCTTTGTGTGGCTCGAGGAGCACCGCGCAGACGTGCTCGCACTCGAATCCGCAGTGGCGGTGCATATGATCGCGCGCTCCTGTGCGATCAAGGCGGGATGTCGTACGCCAGGACGAGCGAGAGGGGCGGCCTTCGGCGCATCCTGAACTTCGGCCATACGATTGCGCACGCGATCGAAAAGGAAACAGGCTGCACGCGCGCTATCGGCACGGCGAGGCGGTCGCAATCGGCATGGTCGGCGCGGCAGAGATCAGCGCTCAGCTGGGGCTTCTTTCGGGGAAGACCGTGCGCGCATTGATGCACTGATCCATGCGATGGGACTGCCGTGCCCGCCGAGGGCGTGACGGCAGATGCAATGTACGCCGATCTCTTCCACGACAAGAAGACGGTGGGCGGACGCATCTCATTGGGTGCTTGCGGAGGATCGGAACCGTCTCTGTGCACAGCGATGTACCGGAAGATATCGTACGCAAAACGTTGACAGGACTTTCTTGCTAAACACGACTGGTTTTACAGCGAAATCATTTTGTGGGGAGGTAAGCCGAAACATGACTCGGAAATTGTGTGTATCTGTGCAGGCACTTTTTTGTTCTGCTTCTCTGACGGGACATACGGTTTCCGCTGAAACCGCTGAACTTTCAGCGGGGAGTACTCGAAGACGAATACGGCGAATTCCGATGAACACGCGGCGAAGACGGTTCCTGCGTTTCCGAAGGAGGAAGGCATTGGCGGGAGGTTCAATCCGCAGTTCGGCGTCGCCGTCCCCGAGGGACACGCTATGTCTGGGTGCGCGCTACATTCCGCCCGATACGGAGGTGGACGAGCCTCTTCTTCACCACGACGGACCAGGGCCCTGCAGATCTTTTCTCGATGGGGTCTCCATCTACCGCTACGGTGATCTCAACGATCAGCACGGCTCCTACGGCCGTAAGTGGCATCTTGTCGATTTGCCCGCATGGGCGATTGGGCGGCACCTCATCATGCAGATCCATTCCGATAACATATGGGTGCTTGGACAGTTCGACCGCGTTCGTCTGGATCGCGCCGCACATCAGATCGAGGATGTCTTTGTCTACGACTTTCCCTATGTCAGCGGCATTACGGCACTGCTCGTATCTATTCTGCTCCTCGGTGTCTATTTCTTTGCAGAGACGGATCTCAGGGATCTCTACCCGCGCACAATCGTCGTCCTGTTCGTCTTCTTCGTCTGGATGTTCAGCGCGTCGAGTGTCGTGCTCCTGTGGTTTTTGATCTGGCCTCGTGCTCTGGCTGGACGTGGAACTTGTTCTTTCTTACCTTATCCCGCTTTCCGCAAATTTGCTCTATCTACAGAGTGATTGACGAACGCTATCAAAAGAACGTCCTTCAGACATCCTTTCGCCTATGGCATCATTCTCCCTGCTTGCCGTGCTACTGGAGCTCTCCGGGCCAGAACGGGCTGTATCTCATGCGGTTCTTCTTCATCCTCCCACTTCTTGTCTGCGGTCTGATGACGGGGCGTTGGCTCTGGACGTGCCACAGCCGGCAACCACGCTGCCGCTCGCCTCCTCATCGCGTTCGGAACGCTCACGGGGCTCGCCGTGATTGACGGCATGGCGCTTCAGTATCGCCTCTGCACGCATACCTACTACGTTCCATTCGGCATCTATACCATCGCTTTCTTTATCGTTCAGTTGATTTTGGAGCGTGCCGCCCGCATGAGCGCTACCTTACCGAGCTCTCCGCGAGCCTCGAGAATGAGGTCAGTGTGGTGACGAAACGCATGGAGGTCGATCCGCTCACGGGCGTGTTCAACCGCAACAAATTCCCGACGGCGACGCGAGATTTCATGCGGATCTCGCTCGAGATCGAGAGCCGCTCGCCGTCATCATGCTTGACATCGACCATTTCCAGCACATCAACGACCCTACGGGCACGATGTCGGCGATGAGGTGCTCGGGGGTTCGCGCAGACGATCCAGCGGGTTCCTGGATCGCCGGCACATCCCTCATCCGCTGGGGCGGTGAGGAGTTCATTCTGCTCTGTCTCCACTACGATGGGGCGGAGGCAGAGGCGTTCGCCAACACAATCCGCGAGGCGGTCGCTGCGGCGCAGATCCATCCCTCGGATCGGGTGACGTGCAGCGGCGGTGTAGCCATCTGGTACGGCACGGAGGCAGATACGGCGGAACGCTGGTAAAACGCAGATACAGCCCTCTACATGCCGAAGACAGAACGGGCGCAACTCGCATCACCTGTGAGCCGGACTGGCGAGGCACACATGCCGCCGCGCCGTCCGGAAGGGAAGCAGTCAGGGAAAATCGTGAGGACGATTTCGCCAAAAGCAAATATGGCAGAAATCGGGGATCGCTGAGGAAAAATTTTTCTTGCACATGGGCGCATCTTATGCTATAGTCACTGGTATGTGTGTGGATGGTCCGCTGGGCGGCAAGGAGCTGATGAACATCCGAGCGAAGGAAAAACATATGAATATCATCGAGGTCCTTGAGAAGGAGCAGCTTGCTCGACATTCCGGGAGTTTGCACCCGGCGACACGGTTCGCGTCCATGCGCGCATCGTCGAGGGCACGCGCGACGCATTCAGGTGTTCGAGGGCGTTGTCATCGCACGTCAGGGAACGGGCGTCCGTAGACCTTCACCGTGCGCCGCATCGCGTCGGGCGTCGGTGTCGAGCGTCTCTTTCCGTGCACTCCCGCGGATCGCAAAGATCGAGGTGACGCGCCGCGGCATCGTCCGCCGCGAAGCTCTACTATCTGCGCGGACTCACGGGCAAGGCAGCTCGTATTCGGGAAAAGCGCCAGTGTCGACGGATAGGACACTGCTGTGGCAGTCCCTGATGCTGTATGAGAGGAGGATTTTATGGAAAAAGAAACGTCAACCGCATCGGAGATCAAGGACTGGATTGTATCCATCGTCGTTTGCCGTCGCGCTTGCGATGTTCATCCGCACCTTTATCGTGGAGCTCTACGTCGTCGACGGGCCGTCGATGCGCCCGACGCTCGAGTCGGAGGAGCGCCTCGTCAATAAATTCATCTACCGCTTCCGTCCGCCGGAGAAAGGCGAAGTCCTCGTCTTTCAGTACCCGCGCGATCCGAGCCGCGACTTCATCAAGCGTGTGATCGCAACGCCGGGCGATACCATCGAGATCCGCGAGGGGCGCGTGCTCGTCAACGACCAGCTGCTCACGGAGGACTACATCCTCGAGGAAGACGCGCAGCGAGTATCCGATCGACCGTGCCCGAGGGACGTATTTTCGTCATGGGGACAACCGCAACAACTCCGAGGACAGCCGCTTCGCCGATGTCGGCTTTGTGCCGTACGATCTCATCAAGGGCAAGGCGATGCTCGTGTTCTGGCCGGTTTCGCAGTATAAGACGCTCTGACGGAGGACGGCTATGCGCTTTTTGTATCATGGAACGTCAACGGGCTGCGTGCAGCCCTTAGGCTTCATGGAGGCCTGTCAAGAACTCGATGCCGATGCGTTCTGCCTGCAGGAGACGAAGATGCAGGAGGGGCAGGCGATCCTCGATCTGCCGGCTACGAGCAGTATTTTTACAGTGCGGAGAAAAAGGGCTACTCCGGCACGGCGATCTTTACGCGGATGAAGCCTCTTTCCGTCAATTGCGGGATTGGGATCGAGGAGCACGACCACGAGGGGCGTGCATCACGATGGAGTACGAGGATGTGTACTCGTCACCGTCTACACGCCGAACTCGAAGAATGCGCTCGCACGCCTCGACTACCGCACGGTCTGGGAGGATGCCTTTCGTGCGTTCCTGCTGACCTGCGTGCGAAAAAGCCCGTCGTCGTCTGCGGCGATCTCAACGTCGCGCACACGGGAGATCGACCTCAAGAACCCGAAGAGCAACCGCCGCAATGCAGGCTTTCACGGACGAGGGCGCGGCAAACTCACGGAGCTCCTCGCGTCCGATTTGTCGATACCTTCCGCGCCCTGTACCCGGATAAGACAGGCGCGTATACGTGGTGGTCGTACCTGCGCCATGCGCGCGAGACGAACGCGGGTGGCGCATCGACTACTTCCTCGTCTCGGAGGAGCTGCGTGAGCGCATCGCGGCGCAGATCCATGCGGATGTGTTCAGAGCGATCACTGCCCCGTATCATTGACGTTGAAATAGGGGAGACTATGGCGGGATTTGAAAGAAGAACTCGCGCGTGAAAATCGAGAAGCGCCGTACCTGCCATCATCTCGCATCCGGACGCGGGCAAGACAACGCTCACCGAGAAGCTGCTCCCTCTACGGAGGGGCAATTCATCTCGCCGGCTCGATCAGTCGCGCAAGACGCAGCGCCGACGCCGTCTCTGACTGGATGGAGATCGAAAGCAGCGCGGCATCTCCGTCACGTCGTCCGTCCTGCGGATTCGACTATCGACGGTTATCGCATCAACATCCTCGACACGCCGGGGCATCAGGACTTTAGCGAGGATACATATCGTACGCTGATGGCGGTGGACAGCGCCGTCATGATCATCGATGCGGCAAAGGGCGTTGAGGCGCAGACGCGCAAAGCTCTTCCGCGTCTGCCGTCAGCGCGGGCATCCCCATCTTCACCTTTGTCAGCAAGCTCGACCGCTTCGGCAAGGCACCGCTCGATCTGATGGATGAGCTCGAGAACGTCCTCGGCATCCGCTCCTATCCGATGAACTCGGGCCGATCGGCACGGACAGGACGTATCGCGGTCTATGACCGCGAGAAAAACCGCATCGAACTCTTGCCGAGGACGTGACGCACGGGCAGGAGACAGCGCGTCTCGAGGTGTTTGCGATGGACGATCCCGCATGGAAGGAGCGCGTCGGAGAGGGAGGCCGCCGCCGCACTCTTTGACGATATTGAGCTGCTGCGCGACGCGGGCGAGGCGTTCGACCGCGCGGTGGTGGATGCGAGCGAGCTCACGCCGATGTTCTTCGGCTCGGCGATGACGAACTTCGGCGTGCAGAACTTCTGCGAGAGTACATCCGCCTCGCGCCGACACCTGCGCCGCGCATGTCCTCGGACGGTAGTGATCGAGCCGGATGATGAGCAGTTCTCGGGATTCGTCTTTAAGATCAGGCGAACATGAACCCCGCCCACCGTGACCGCCTCGCACTTTATCCGCATCTTCGTCGGGCAAGTTCGACCGCAATATGAGCGTCTGGCACGCGCCCTCGGGCAAGCTCATCAAGCTCGCCCAGCCGCAGCAGTTCCTCGCGCAGGATCGACAGATCATCGACACGGCGTATCCCGGCGACATCAGTGGGCTCTTCGACCCCTGGTGTATTCGGCATCAGGGGACACGCTCTGCGACCCCGCGCACAAGTTCAAGTTCGAGGACTTCCATGTTTCCGCCCGAGCGCTTCGCGCGCGTCGCGGCAGCGACACGATGAAGCGTAAGCAGTTCGTCAAGGGCATCGAGCAGCTGACGCAGGAGGGCGCGATCCAGCTCTTCGAGCGGGTCGGTGCGGGGCTCGACAGCTACATCGTCGGCACACGTCGGCACACTGCAGTTCGAGGTGCTTGAGTATCGTCTCAAGAACGAGTACAACACGGAGATCACGATGCAGATGCAGCCGTTCGAGACGGCGCGCTGGCTTGCCTTCCCGGACGGGCGCTCGATCACCCCGCCGATCTGCGCGGTGCCGCGGATCGCGGCATGTTCGTCCATGACAGAACGGCAACCCTGTTCTCCTCGTCAGCAACGAGTGGGCGCTCGCTGATTCATGAGAACAACCTCGGATTTGCAGTTGGGGCGGGTACCGTTCGATCGCAGAGAAGCATATTGAGACGATAAGCGGGAGATTTCGCTTATGTGGCAAAATCTCCGCTGTCGTATCTGAGTATATGCTCGTGCTGCTGGGAACGGCTTGTGCCAATATATTTTGATGAATTGATTGGAGGACAGATTCTTCTTCGAGGCCTCCCATGCCAGTTCGCGATGGAGATCGCTCGGATGCGAATGTTGAAACTGCCCTTTAAATTCCTGTGTCAGGGCTTGATGAAACTTCTAGTAACAGGCATCTAAATAGTTGTCATCGCAGTCGTGAAAAGAGGCGATCAGCGCATCGACGCTTCTGCCGTGAAAGTTCAGCGAGTCGGTTGATGCCAAACACCTCACCAACAAAGAGCCTGTCTTCCTCATCAAATGAGAGTTCTCGCGTATAGCGTCTTGTACTCCAACACCAGCCCCTTCTCACAGGAAACAATCTTATGCAATAGGGCGTAGAGTGGAGGTTGAGTGTAGGGGACTGACGGAGCTCTCGTCTTCCATGGTCAAGACTCCTGCTTGGCGAGTTCTTCCTGATACCATCCCTCGAGCGCATCGTATCGCGCTTGAAATCGGGGTCTTTGAGCGATCTATTCAGAAATTCATTCACGTCATTTGAGATACCTCCTGATAGTCTGCTCGGTAGCGTTTGGCACGCTTACATTTCTTCAGACGGCGTTTTTGTGATTTTTGATAAAACCGTTTGTAACAACAGGTATTACCCACGATGAAGAAATATAAGACCCGAGATATTGCCCAAATGCAATACGCAGTTCCATGATTCCGTCGGTAAGCTCTTTTGAGGTGTAAGGTGTAACCCTGCCAGCAAGAGTTTTAGAGCGTGTTACTTTTGCTCATGCCGCTATCGAGCGTCACCATAAAAGTCGACAATTGGAATCGTTCCATCTTCTTCTCATAGAAGATAATATTCATAGGGACCCTCCTTTAAGAGTATTATATGCTTTTTGAGTAATTTGTATATTTTTTGTCATGGCTGCAGATATTGATTCACAAAGTCCCGCATCCTCCAGTGCAGTGAGCTTTCCGCGAGTGCCCGCAGGACGAGCGGGAAGACGTGGGGCATCTCGTAGACGCTGAGTGTCACGGGAGTACCGTCTGCGGCCACCTTTTCCGCAAGCTGTTCGTCCTCTGTCAGGGAGAAGATCGTAGCCGCTCGTCTGGACCAGCATCGGCGGCAGTCCGCTGAGATCGGCGTGAATAAGAGAGGCGCGGATCGTCGAGCGGGAGACTGCCCGCGTAGGGCGGTGCTTTGCGAACAGCGTCTGCAATGGGGTTCCGCACCGAGCATTTTGTCTTTTTCAAAATTCTCCGTGCGCGATGTCCGTCCTTGTGCTCGAAATCCACCCATGGCGAGAGCAGAAGCAGAAGGGCGGGCTGCGGAAGCCTCTGCCTTTAGCCGAAGCGCAGGCGTAGGGCGAGATTGCCGCCCGGAAGAACTCCGAAAACAGTAATGTTTGACGAGGAGCGATTCCACGTGCGAGCAGCCCGCGATAGACGGCTTCCGCATCTCAGTGCGGCCGGATAGACGCGCGTGCAGAGCAAGCCGATAGTCTACGTTGTAAACCTCTGCCGCATCCACATACGCTTTGCTCTGACGAATGGACGAGTGCACGATAGCGGTCCGTTATGCTGCCCATATAGCCGCCGCCATGCAGCAGCAGGATGACCCTCTGCGTGCCGATTTTGTCGGCGCGATCCGTTCCGACGAGGCACATCTCCGATCGTGTCATGAGATCCAACCATTGGGCGGTGACCATGGTTTTTGCACGCAGTATTCTTGGCAGGGGTGGTAGAGTGCTTCATTTCTTTTTGAATGTAGTCCCTAGCCTGCCTCTGACAACACGATACCGTGCCCTGTGAAGTGGGTGCACCAAACGCACATGGGGACAGGACTGCAAGCCCGAGCCGCAAACACTGCGCGGCTGATGCGCTTCTTCCAGTTCTTCATGCGCAATACCTTTTTTCTTTTATTTTTCTTTTTGTAGTGAACGCTTGTCGCACCATGTAGGAGAACATCCTCGATATCCGCCTCGTGCCCGTTCACGGTTCCTTCTCCGCGGCAGTGATGTGCAGGCTGCGGCCGTCCGCAGGCGATGAGGATGTTGTAGGCGGGATTCGTCACCGTCTCCGCGCGTGCGCCGTAGCGTGTCTCGGCGGTAAGATTGTGCGCGGCGATGACATCGTGAAGGCTCGTCCTCGATCTCCGATGTCCACGGGGTGCTGGCGCTCGCGGATGTCAGATGGCGGCCGTCCGAGAACCCTTGCCGACGAATTCGCCGAGACAGGTGATGAAGCTGTTTTGGATCGAGCCCTTCGCCGCGATCTCCTCGGCAGGGAGAGACGTTCTTGACAGGGCATCGATCTGGCAGATGATGCGTACCAGAGCGCCGTCTGCTAGCCCGGATGACGGAACTCCATCGAGAAGATCTGAATGGCGCTCGTCTCAGCAGGGGACAGTGGCAGCCGCCTCGCCCCGCAGCTGCCGCGGGTGTTGTCTGACCGTAACCCGTGCCGAAGAGCAGGAATGGATCAGCAGAAAGAGCGCGGAAAGATTGTATGCGTGCGGGTGTTTGTCAGTAGAATTCTCCTTTATCCAAAGAGGTCGTTCAACGCCTCGGTCATGGTCGGTGGGTGTAGATGGCAGAGCCGAGTGCAGCGGCAGTGATGCCGTGGTCGATTGCCTTTTCAGGAGGTTGATCATCTCCTGCGACTCGGGACAGAAGAAATGCGCACCGAGGATCGTGTCGGTCTTCGCGTCAACGACTCGCCTTGAGCATGCCGGCGGGCTTCCTGCAGACCTGCGCCTTTGGAATGGCGGCGACCTCCAGGCGGAGGATGCGTACGTCAAAAAGCCTGCCGCCTCTGCCTGTGCCTCCGTCATGCCGACGCGCGAGAGCGGCGGATCGAGGAAGACGGAGTAGGGGACGGCCCGCGATTTGCCGTTGTGCGTGCCGCTGCCCGCGAGCTGATCCTTTACGATGCGGAAATCGTCGAGGGAGATGTAGGGTGAACTGCAGGCCGCCCGCGACATCGCCTCATCGCCCAGATGCGTGGTACGCTTGTGCGCAGATGCTCGTCAACGGCGACTGCGCCGCGCTCCGTCACAGGCAACGGCGCCGCAAGCTCCAGCCCCTCGATGTTCGGGCGGCGACCCGTTGCGATGAGGGATGGCGTTCGCTGCGAGCGTCTTCTCCATCCACCGTCTGCACGACGACGTTCGCGCCGGCGGCACTCGTCCTCGATGCGCTGCACCTTCGCACCATCAGGATATGGATGCCGCGATCGTTTTGTATGCGTGCGACGCGCGCGGCGATCTCTGCGTCTTCACGCGGGATGAAGGCCTCGCCGTCCTGTACGACGGCGACGGACGAGCCAAAGTTGGCGTAGTACGATGCGAACTCGCCCAATGTAGCCGCCGCCGATGATGACGAGCTTTTCGGGCAGCTCGTCGAGCTCCATCATCGTCTCGCTCGCGTAGACGTGCGTGCGCTCTGCCGCCCCTCGATCGGCGGGACGAAGGGAGTGCGCCTGCATTGATGAAGATGCGTTCCGCCGTGACGGTCTGCTCTCCGTCCGCGCCGACAATGCGTACGGTATGCGCATCGACAAACGATGCCTTCCGTCAATGACGACCGCACCCGTGCCCGTCACCTTGGCGTAGTTCTTTTCGCGCAGCATTGCCGTGAGGCGGCGTTTCTCTGCAATCGCCGCACGATAGCGCTCCGCCTTTGCCGCGAAGTCGCCGCCCGCCGCTGCCGAGAGCCGCGCACTGTACTCGAGCGACTTCGACGGGATGCAGGCGACGTTGATGCAGGTGCCGCCGTAACGCTCCTTTGACCGCTCGACGAGGGCGACCGTCTCGCCCTTCTTCGCGAGAAAGCCGCGAGCGTCTTGCCCGCCTTTGCCGAAGCCGATGATGAGATTTTGATATGATCCGTGCATGGTATGCTCCATTTCTGTCAAAACTTTTGTGACTGCGGTTATTATAGTACTTTTTGGCACAGTGAAGAGAAATATTGTGGAAAAATATGTGCCTCATTTACAAATCTGCGGATTCCTCCTATAATGATAGAGAATGTTCTCTATCAACGGAAAAGGAGCGGATTATGCTGACGCACGAAATGCTGGCGCCGTATATGGAACTCGCTTTCTGCGGCACGATCTGTTCGAGGGGTTCCGCAGAGGCTCTGCCGGAGCTTCTGAATGCACTCGGCGGTGAGGTGAAAATGTTATGCGGCGGGCGCGGATATCATGCGCATGGGCCGTGCGCCGATTGTGACGGGCATCATTCTGACAGGGGCAATCGAGGTGTCGTTTCAACGAGAACGCCGACCAGATCGACATGCGATATCTTCGAGGCGGGCAAGAGTTTCGGCGAGACGATGGAGGGCGAATCTGCGGCAAGCCGTATGTTCGTCAAGGCACTCAGCGATACGCTGATCCTGCGCCTGCAGTTCCGACAGCTCTACGAGCGTACCGCGTGCAGCGACCTGCATCTCTGGCGATTCACGCTGAATATGCTGCGAGAATTTCGCAGAAGGGAACCTTTTATCAGCACAAGATCCGCATCATGGGGCAGAAGAGCATCCGCGCAAAGCTCAGCGTCTACCTGCAGGCAATCCCCGTGGAGGGGATGGTACTGCCGTGCGTGAGCTGAACCAGACGCAGCTCGCGCGCTACCTCGGCGTGGAGCGCAGCGCACTCCAGCCGCGATGAGCCACATGCGCGACGAGGATCATCGACTACGACCGTAAGACTCTGCGCGTGCTTAATCCGGATTTTTTGGCGATTAGAGGGCGCCAAAAATGGGCTGTTGCACGAAGCTGGAAAGACTCTCGTGTGACAGCCCATTTTCTCATCGAGGAAACGTAAATCTTATATCATCTCTTCGGGATGGAAGACCTCGTCGAACTTTCTCGGCGGTGAGGGAAGCCGAGGGCGACGCATGCTTCTTGCAGGCTGATGTTCTCGTCGAACGCCTTGTGTGCGGTCTTCGCGGCGTTCTCGTAGCCGATGTACGGATTGAGTGCCGTGACGAGCATCAGCGAGCGGTGGAGGTTCTCGTGCATCTTCTCGCGGTTCGCCGTGATTCCGTGACGCAGCGGTCGTTGAACGACTTCGAGGGAATCCGTGAGGGAGGCGTGCGGACTGGAGAAGTCGTAGATCATAACGCGGCATGAACACGTTCAGCTCGAAGTTGCCCTGCGAGGCGGCAATGCCGATGGCGGCATCGTTGCCCATGACCTGCACGGCGACCATCGTGACGGACTCGCACTGCGTCGGGTTGACCTTGCCCGGCATGATGGAGCTGCCCGGCTCGTTCGCGGGGATCGTGATCTCACCGAGACCGCAGCGCGGACCCTGCCGCGAGCCAGCGAATGTCGTTCGCGATCTTCATCATGTTCGCGGCGAGCCTGGGCCCGCCGTGGGCAAAAGACGATCGCATCCTTGCTCGTGAGCGCGTGGAACTTGTTCGGTGCGGTGACGAACTTCTTTCCCGTCAGCTCGCTTGGCCGCCTGTGCGACAGCGACAAAACCCTTCGGCGTGTTGGAGCCCTGTGCCGACAGCGGTGCCGCCGAGTGCGAGCTCGTGGAGGAAGGGGAGCGATGCCTGCAGCTGCTTCTTCGACTGCTCCAGCATCGCGAGCCAGCCGCTGATCTCCTGCGTAAACGAGATGGGGAACGCATCCGCAGGTGTGTGCGCCCCGTCTTGACAATGCCCTCGTTCTCCTTCATCAGACGGCGGAATGTGTTCGCGAGGGAGGTCGATGCTCGGAAGGCCGTCCTCAATGGCGATGACCGCCGCGATGTGCATTGCCGTCGGGAACGTGTCGTTCGAGCTCTGTGACATGTTGGAGTGATCGTTCGGGTGCAGGATCTTTCTCCCCGCGATCTCGTTGCCGCGATTCGCGATGACCTCGTTGACGTTCATGTTCGACTGCGTGCCGCTGCCCGTCTGCCAGACCGCGAGGGAAGTGCTCCGCGAGTTTGCCTGCGATGATCTCGTCGCACGCCGCCTTGATGGCATCAAGGGCGCTTTGTGTCGAGCTTGCCGAGCTTGTTGTTCACGCAATGGCGGCAGATTTCTTCAGAATGCCGAATGCGTGAATGATCTCGGCGGGCATCTTCTCGATGCCGATGGGGAAGTTCTCGAAGCTGCGCTCTGTCTGCGCGGCCCAGTACTTGTCCGCCGGACCTTGACTTCGCCGAGGAATCATGTTCGATGCGATACTCCATTTGGATTGTCCTCCTTAAAATTGTAATAGTAGAGAGAAAAATCTGCTAATAAGAGTATAGCATAAAAATCATGAAAATTGAGAATATTTATCTTGATATTTTCTGTAAAATTGATCGTGCGCTGATGCCGATCAGGATGCCCGGTCAGAATCCCGACAAAGCCGAGTACGGGAGCGTAGAAAAAGAGGCGTCGTCTGCATGACGGCGGCGGCGACGAGGAGCTGTGCCATGTTGTGCAGGAAGCCGCCCGCCGCACTGATGCCGACGATGGAGAGCTGCGTGTGCTGCTTTCAGCGAGCGCCATCGCAGCGAAACTTGCTGCGCCGCCCGCGAGACTGTAAAGCATGGGCGCGATACCTCCACCGAGGAATGAGGCGAGGGAGGATGCGCAGCGTGAGCGATGAGTGCTGCGTCGCGCATCGGCAGGAGATGAGTGCGATCAGCGTGATGATGGCGGCAGAGCCGAACTTTGCGCCCGGGACGGGCAGCGGCAGGGAGGAAGCCCTCAAGCACAGAAGAGGATGAGGGAGAGTGCGGTGAGCAGCGCAATGCGCGTTATGCGGCGAAGGTTCATATCGCTTCACTTCGATGAGGAGCTTGTGCGGCGGACAGGCGATCACGTCGCCCTTTCTTCGATGCCTTGCCCGTCTTGACGCAGACGAGGTCGGGGGCAGTCCGCATCGACGACGGCGATGCTTTCGTCCTCGATGCGGATCGTGTTGTCCCCGTGCTCATCCGCAGATGACAATCTCTTCTGTGCCCGTGTGCCCCGTGAGCGGGATATCGTAGAGCTGCACATTGTCCTGTGTGATAACGGCGTGCCGCACGGTATCGTCTGCGCTGTGATATGGCACCGACCCCACAGAGGAGGAACAGTGCGCCGATGAGGACGAAAGTCGTTTTTCTTCATAGAAGTCCCCTGCCTTGACGAATGTTTTCAATAACAGTACAATAACCTTTTAGATACCTTTTTCCGAGCTCACGCTGCCAGTAGGCGAGGTCGGGTTCGCTGAGCGGCAGATCGATTGTCTGCCCGTTGTCATAGTAAAAGCGCAGACGAATGCCCTGCCTTGCGGACGGCAGGGAGGCTGCACGCGGGAGCTCGACGAAGAATTTGTTTTCGTTCTTGTAGAGACTGCTCTGCGTCCGGGACAGGGCGCGGCGTGTACTTTGGTCACGGCCTTCATCTCCCATGCGGCACCGTCTGTGTAGAGGACGATGTCGGGCAGGAGCTTCGCCTTGTCGTAGCGATAGTCTCGGAGCGTGAGGGTCGCGCCCTCGAGGCGGCCTTCGCCCGTGTGGGATGCTTGAAAGTCGATGTGCGCGTATGCGGGAGGCTGCGCGCACTTCGATGATCGATCTGGTAGGTGTAGGAGAGACCGAAGATGCCGACGAGGATGAGGAGCAGGGGCGACAACGATGACGAGCTGACGGAGCAGGTTCTGCACGGCGCTCCTCCTTTCGATGCATTCGTTATTTCCCGTGGTATTATAACATAGGGGAAAAGCACTTTGTCAGCAGTTGATGAAAATGGGATACAGGAGGGGATGAAATGGCGGTAAAGTTGTTTGTATCGGATCTGGACGGGACGATGCTGCCGGACGGCAATGTGGTTTCGCCGGAGAATATCGCAGCGGTGCGCCGCGCCGCGAGACGCAGGCGTTGTGGTGACGATTGCGACGGGGCGCATGTTCGAGGCGGCGCTGCCCGTTGCCGAGGCGCTCGGCGTGGATGTGCCCATCATCTCGCTACAACGGCGGGCTCATCAAGAGTCCCGAGCGGGCGCGTCTCACGAGGAGCACACGGTCGATCCTGCGCTGCACATGATCTCATCGCGTTCTGCAAGGAGCGCGGATGGTATATCCAGAGCTACAGCGGCGGTGTGCTGCGCTATGTCGAGCCGTGCGATGAGTCGCGGTTCTACGAGAATTCGCAGAAGGTCGCGGGGCAAGGCGGTCGGCTGGGACGGCTCTTTGCACACGGCGGGCAACTGCAAGCTGCTCTCGTGACGAAGGGCTTCCCGTGACGCTTACGCGCGCGGAGGCGGTGCTCGCAGCGTTCGGTGCGCAGGTGGATGTGACGCGCTCGGCAGACAATTTGATCGAGATTGTGCCAAAGGGCATCTCAAGGCATCGGCGCTGAAATCGCTTGCGGAAAAGCTCGGCTTCTCCATTGAGGAGACGATGGCGATCGGCGATGCGTACAACGATCTGCCGATGCTGCAGGCGGCGGGCAAGAGCATCGCGATGGGCAACGCGTTCCCGGAGATCAAAGAGGTGACGGACTACGAGACCCTCTCCTGTGAAGAGAACGGGCTCGCGGCGGCGATCTATCACTATGTGCTCGGCATGGACGCAGATGCGCCCGTACCGATGACGAGGGGCTGACCGATGGCGATCAAACTCATTGCACTCGATCTGGACGGGACGCTTCTGACCTCGGACAAGAAAAATCACGACGCGTACGAAGGACATCATCGCCCGCGCGATGGCGCGTGGTGTCACGGTGACGATTGCGACGGGGCGCATGCTGCGTTCGGCACTGTACTTTTACCGTCAGCTCGCCTCCGATGCGCCCGTCATCTGCTGCAACGGCGGCTATGTAGGGCATGCGGAGGGGAGCCCGTCTTTGCGAAAGTATTTTGACCCCGATCTCGTGCGCGAATTCCTGACGTTTTGTCTACGAGCGGAACTGGTACGTCAACTGGTACAGCGGCATCGAGATCTACGCACCGAGTATCGTGCCGATCACTTTGATGCATATCGAACGACGGGGAATTTCGTGGGTGACGGAGGTCGGAAATGACTATCTGCGCTATACGGAGAATGTCCCGCAGTTCGTTCTGCGCAATCTGAACGAGGGAATTGACGCCTATTTCACCGCTGTGCGGAGCAGTTCGGCGATCGGGTCGTGCCGCAGCAGAATACGGGGACGAGCCTCGACATCAATCCGCCCGGGGTCAACAAGGCGGTCGGCGTGCAGGCGCTCGCGGACGCGATGGGGCCTCAGCCTTGACGAGGTGATGGTCGCGGGTGATGCGGACAATGACTTTGAGATGCTCGCGATGGGGGCGTTCTCCGTTGTGCCGGAGAACGGTCTGCCGGAGGCAAAGGAACGCGCCAGCTACGTGACGGCATCCAACGATGCGAACGGAATAGCGCTCGCAATTGAGAAATTTGTACTGTGAGGTGATTTGCGATGGGGATACGAAGCGTACGGCGGAGAAATTCCGCCCCGTGATCGTAACAGGGCTGTCGGGCGGCGGCAAGTCGCTCGCGGCGCGCTACATGGAGGATCTTGGCTATTTCTGCGTGGACAATCTGCCGCCGGTATTCATTCCAAAGTTCATCGATCTCTGCCGCGAGACGCATGGGCAGATCAGCCGCGCCAGCGATCGTCGTGGACACGCGCAGCCGCGAGTTCTTCGATGATTTTGTCCGCATCCTCGGTGAACTGGATGCGGGTGATGTCGCCTATGAGCTGCTCTTTATCGAGGCATCTGACGATGTCATCATTCGCCGCTACAGGGAGACGCCGTCCTCATCCGCTTGCACCCGATGCGCGCATCTCGGAGGGCGTGACGCGTGAGCGCGGACAGCTCGCGCCCATCCGTGCACGCGCGACCCAGCTGATTGATACCTCCCGCCTGCGCAAGGCAGAGCTGCGCGACATCATTCGCGAGCACTACGATACACCGGGCAGGGGATACGGAGATGAGCGTCAATATTCTCTCGTTCGGCTTCAAGTACGGTATTCCGCTCGATGCCGATCTCGTCTTTGACGTGCGCTTCCTGCCGAATCCGTTCTATGTGGATTCTCTGCGCAACAAAGAGCGGCACTGTCCCGCAGGTCTCCTCCTACATCGAGTCGTGGGATGTGACACAGAAGTTCGAGCAGCTACTCGACGAGATGATGGACTTCCTGCTGCCGCAGTATGTGAAGGAGGGCAAAAAGCCAGCTCGTCATTGCCATTGGTCTGTACGGGCGGTATGCACCAGCAGTCGTATTTATCGCAAAGTCATCTATACAACCGCATCAAGGGTTGGCTATAACGCACGTCTTGAGCATCGCGATCTCATGAAGAATGAGGTGCATGAGCACGTGAGTGAGGGCTGATATCGATGCATCTCATAAAATGGCTCTACCCCGGCATGGGGTTCAAACGCTGGCTCTTTGTCTTTGCGGTCGGGACACTCTGTGTCGGGCCCGGAGCCGCACTCATTTTTCAACTACAAATACATCGACAGCATCGAGGAGGCCATCTTCCGCTTTGTCTATACGTGGCAGGGCAGCTATGACTACGGCTTCACGGCGATTGTGGGAGGGCTTATCGCGTTCCTCGGCAGCGCGCTCATGCTCGTGGCGACGCGCCACATCATCCGCTCCGTCATTACGGCGCTGATGCCGGAGGGACATCGGCGCGTCTTGTCGATCTCGTCTACGAGAAGACGCGTCTCAGCCGCGGTCCTGCGGTTACGGTCATCGGCGGCGGGCATGGCCTGTCCGTGCTCCTGCGCGGGATCAAGGAGCTGACGAGCAACGTGACGGCAGTCGTGACCGTCGCGGACGACGGGGTCCTCGGGGCGGCTGCGCGCGGGAACTCGGCATCATCCCGCCGGGCGATCTGCGCAACTGTCTCGTCGCGCTGCCGATACGGAGCCGCTGATGGAAAAAGCTCTTTCAGCACCGATTCGAGGGGCAGAGCAATCTCGCGGGGCACAGCTTCGGCAATCTCTTTCTCGCGGCGATGGCAGAGGTTACAGGGTGATATGGAGACGGCGCTGCGCGAGTCCTCAAAGGTCCTCGCCGTCAAGGGGCGCGTACTTCCCGGCCTCGAAGGAGTCCGTGCGCCTCGATGCGATTCTCGAGGATGGAACGGTAGTCGAGGGGAGTCCCACATCCCGGAGGTCCCTGGGCGCATTCGCCGCGTGCGCCTCTATCCGCAGGATGTTACGCCGTACCGTCCGCGCTTGAGGCGATCCGCACCGCCGATGCGATCATCCTCGGTCCCGGCAGCCTCTATACGAGCATTATGCCGAATCTTCTCGTGAATGGCATCGCGGAGGAGCTCAGAAAGAGCCGCGCACTCAAGATCTACATCTGCAATGTCATGGCGCAGCCCGGTGAGACGGACGGCTATACGGCCTCCATGCACGCAGAGGCGATTGTGAAGCATGCGGGACGCGGCGTGATCGACTTTATGCTTGTGAACAGTGCCCCGATTTCCGATGCGCTGCGTGAAAAGTATGCGGCGGAGGGCATTGCGCCCGTCGTGGTGGATGAGGCGGCGATCAACGCACTCGGCATCGGGTTCGTCGCGGCGGACATCATCAACCAGTCCGATGCGGTGCGGCACGATCCCGACAAGCTCAGCCGCAATGTCATGCGCATGATCTACGACTTTTCGGGTGAACTGAGATGCCGTCCTTTTGCCTCGGATGTAAAGAATGCGCTCTCACGCACGGATGCGGAACGCGACTGTTGTCAGACGGCGGAACTCGCCGCACTCCTGCGCATGGGGTGCCTCGATGGTGACGGATGGGGAACACGGCCTCGGACTGCGCTTTGAGGCGGCGAGTGCCGCCGTCGCACGCCGCGTGATCCGTCTGCTGCGCACGATGGACGCGGCGATCGAGACCTCGGTTGCGATGGAGCGTACGCCGCAGCTGCGCCGCCGCAAATACATTGTCCATATTGCAGCGGGGAGGCGTTACTCCGCTCCTCACGCGTCTCGGCTTTTCTTGCGGGCGGTGAGGCGCTGCGTGCGGGTACGGATGTGCAGCTCCTGCGGCGGAAATGCTGCCGAGCAGCGTATCTGCGCGGTGCGTTTCTCGGCAGCGGCAGTGTGAACCGTCCCGAGGCGAGTTGTCATCTCGAGATTGCGGCGAAGAGTGCGGCGATGGGAGCGGGCGCTCTTCGCTCTTCTGCGCCGTCTGCATTTTCCTGTGGGCCTGACTGATCGGCGTGACACGTACGTTGTCTATCTGAAAGAAGGGGATGCCGTTATGGACTTCCTCGCGCTCATCGGAGCGGAGGAGGCGGCAGAGGAGATCGAGGTGGCACGCGCAACCTCAAGGAGGTGCGCGCACAGGTGAATCGCCTCGTCAATGTAGAGACAGCAGAATCTGCAGCGTGCTGTGGATGCAGCAGCCGATCAGCTGGCGGCGATCGAGCGCGCTTGCGGCAGCAGGGGACGCCTCGCAAATCTCTCCGGAGGATCTGCGCGAGACGGCAGAGATGCGCCGCGCTCATCCGGAGATCACCATGGCGGAACTCGCTGCGCTCTGCCACATCAGCAAGTCGGAGATGAGCCATCGCCTGCGCAAAATCTGCAGGGGCGGCAGAGGAGGTTATAATTTGATCCGTAAAAATCACGCGGTTGCTCTCGAAAGGGACTGCCGCTGCCGGTGCTCCTGCTCATGGCATGTGCGGCGTGGATTCTGACCGCGCCGCCGCCGTCGGGATTTCCCATCCTCGAGTATCACATGGTCACGGGAGCAGCCGCGCCCCGGTGCGGAGCCGTATGTAGTGCCGCCGGCGGACTTTGCCGCGCAGCTGGAGTACCTCCTCGCAGGAGGGCTATACGACCATCACGCCGCAGGACTACGCCCGCGCACGCAAGAGCAAGCAGATGCTGCCCGGAAGCCCGTCATTCTCACCTTTTGACGACGGCTATGAGGACAACTATCGCGTTGTCCTGCCGATGCTTGAGGAACGCGGCATGAAGGCGGCGTTTTTACGTGGTGACGAATGACATCGGGCAGCCGGGCTATCTCACATGGGACAACCTCTTTGACATGGAGCGGCGCGCGCATGGAGATCGGCAGCCACACGGCGAACCATATTCCGCTGACGATGCTGCCGCCCGAGAAACAGCGTGAGGAACTGCATCTCTCGAAGCTGATGCTTGAGTGGAAGGGGATGAAGACGATCTACAGCTTCTCCTATCCGAACGGTGCCTATGATGCGGGGGTTGTTGCAATGCTCCAAGAGGAGGAGTATCTGACCGCCGTGACGGGAGAGGCGGGGCTGAATACAACGGAGACGAATCCTATCTCCTCCACCGTGTCAATATCCCGCCGCCGCGTCTGGGCCTGACGGAGTTCCGCCTGCGCCTCATGAAGGCGGATGTCGCCGCGCGGTTTTCACGCGCGTGATTTCGGAGCTTCCTGCGGGCGTGCGCGAGGGAATCGCACGACTGCGGGCCGTACTGCAAGGAAATACATGAAAAATTGAAGGGAATGTAAAAGGAATATGAATAAGGGAATGGTTCAGAAAATGGCGGCGGCAGCGCTCGCTCTTATCTGTACGACAGGACGAGGTCGATGCAGCACAGCATGATGAGAGCGGCACAGTCGTGCGTGAGCGCGGTGCGGCACAGGCGAATATCCGTGACCGCGTTGCGAGCATCCTCGGCAGTGCGGAGCCGCCGCGCAACCGCGATGTTTGCACCGGGGACGTCGCATCTCATGCATCGCTGGCCTGTGAGTCCTACGACACGGGCGGCACGCTGCTCTTCTCGGACAGCCCCGAGTATGTCAAGGAGAGCGGCATCCTCTACCGCGATACGGTGACGGGGGATGCGCGCGTCCTCTACTATCATCTGAATGACTACTGCACAGCCAAAGAAGGTTGCAGTTATCCTCGAGACGGAGGCGGATCTCGCGACCGTCACCGTGACGCGCGGGGAGCGGCGTACCGAGTACGGACTACCTGCAGTCGGCAAAGTGACACGAGATCGGCTGCTTTGACACGCAGGGAGATGAATGAGCGCGTTCACGTGACAAAGGGCGCCCGCGTCTCCTCGTGCCGGAGATGAGCACGACGGTGCTTGCGCCGGGAGAGCTGGTCTACGGGGTCTATGATTTTCATGCAGAATGCACCTGTGCGCGTCTCGGTCATCATGTACGGGGCGGATGTGGATCCCTTTGCCTTTCTCCGCACGGCACGCGTGCTGCCGCGCGATGAGGTCACTGCGCGGCACGTTTCGCGGCATGAACCGGATCATCACCTCGCAGAAGGTCTATCGTCCGACGATGGACGGCACGGTCTATTTCCCCATCGGCGACAACCTCCACGATGTCTATCGGCACGGCATTGATGCAACGGATGGATCGCCTGTCGTCAACTACGGCAACTACGGCATTCTCTATCAGATCCACATCCCGACAACAGGACGGGAGAATACGCGCTACTTCCTGGGCCCGCTCGGCGGGGGTCTATCGCAGGAAGCGATGCGCGCGGAGAGCGGAGCGCACAGGCGAATGCTCGAGACACCGGCGACGCGTCCTCTACTTCGGTGATCGAGACGTTGCCGGAGCCGCTGAATGGCACAGGCACGCGAGGAGGGGCTGCTCTTTCTGACGCAGTACACGGAGCTCTCCGATCTCGGAACACTACGCAAGCGCACAGCCCGTACAGTTCGAGTACTCACCGCCGGGTGCCATCCAACCTGCCGGTAAACATCATCCCTGATGCCCGCGAAAATAAGATGCTGCTGCACGAGGGCAGAATGCACCCATGCGTCAGTAATAAAGATAAATTTTTCATCTTAAGAAGGTTTTTCTTATGTCGTTGAATAAAAAGCATAGCGAACAGTATATGTAAAACATCTATTGGGTGGATCAGGGAGGAAGCAGAACATGGCAGAAGAGACGAAGATTGACCACGAGCGCCTACTCCGAAGCGATTGAGCGGATCGCGACCTCGACGCAGACGGTCTAGGAGGCAATCGAGCGGGTGGCCAAAGAGACGCAACGGAGCTTTGCAGTGCGGGACAGGAGTCCGTCAAGCAGGCGAAGTTCCTGCAGGGAGCGCAACGCCGATACGATCAAGGTCATCGACTTTATCACGAATATCGCAGGACAGACCAATCTGCTTGGCCTGAATGCGAGCCATCGAGGCGGCGCGTGCCGGCGAGCAGGGACGCGAGCTTTGCCGTTGTCGCCGAGGAGGTACGCAAGCTCGCCGAGCAGTCGCGTGAGGCGACGGAGCGCATTCAGGTGACGCTGAACGAGATGAACCGCGCGGTTGAGGATATCTCGAGAGTCCATCGAGACGACCGGCTCCATCAGCGAGCGAGCAGGCGGCTTCGACGCAGGAGATCACGGCGAACCTCTCGCGCGTGACGCGTGCGGCGGACGAACTGAAGGACTACATTCGGAATCTCGCCTAAGACGATAAAAAACTCCCGCAGATCTGCGGGAGTCGTTTATTCTTCTTCTCTTTTTCTTTGGCGCGCGATTTCGCCGCCTTTTCCTTCGCCTTTGCCTTGTCGCTGACCTTCTTGTCCTGCTGGTACTTTGCAGTCAACGCCCATGCTCGCCAGCTTGTGCTGATCGTCGCGATCGGGTGGCGCAGGGAACATGCCGCGCTGGGTCTCGTTCACGATGGTGAGGAATTCCTGCGTTGCCTTCGCACCGAAGCAGGGCGGTCGCAGCAGTCACTGAGATCGGCTTGGTGATGCCGTAGGGCAGCGGTCGATCTTTGTGAAGACGGTGGCGAGGAGCGCCGTGCAGGGAGGGGCAAAAGCTTGCCGTTCTTCGGGTTGTGGTGCTTCCCTGCAGTAGATCCCAAGGTCTTGCGGATGTTTTCCTTTTTCCTTCGGGGATGTTGTTCTTCAGTTCGGGTGGTTTTGCGCTGGGAGGAAGCGTGAGAAGATCACTCATCTGGGTCACCTGTGCTTTCGTCTATTTCTTGCGCGGATGCGCTTTTCTCTCCATTTCGTCATTTTACCGATTTTTCGGAAAAAGCAAGCGAGAAAGTCTGCGTGACTTTTGCGGAAATGGGGTACAATGAACGCAGATACAGTTCAGGAGGGTACGATGCGCAGAGATGAGATGGCGGTTTGACAGCCGGATGGATAAGAGCGCCCCGCAGAGGGCATCGAGGAGGGGCAGCTGCGCAGGCTGCTGTCAACACGATTGACACGATCGAGGACAACAAGACGCAGATCTTCGATATCTACCAGACACGCGCAGCGAGGTGGACGATGCGCGCGATCGCCTCGGCCGAGCTGCGGAACCGCGTTGCGGAGACGATCGAGCGCGTGGATGGGCTCATGCGCGGGAACAGCGGGCAAAAGCGGCGGCTTGCGGAGGTGAGCCGGAACTTCGCCGAGCACACGGAGATGAGATCCGCAAGACCTACGGGCGGTCTCGATCATCGCAGATCAATCTTGCGATCGAGCGCGAGAAGGGCAGTCCATGCGCGTGGAGCGCGACAAACTCGGATCCGCCTGCGCTACCTCTACAACGTCGTGGCGCGTGCGGAGCATGGCGCTCTCGATCGGCTCGGTACTCAGCTATCTCAGCACACCAGGTCAGCGGCGTGCTCTGGAAGATCGAAGCGGTGCAGAAGGATAAATTCGTCCGGCGCGCATCATCAAGGCGACGGAGGAGGAACGCTACCGCATTTCGCGCGAGATGCGACGGCCCCGCGCAGGATCTGGCAGATGTCCTCTTTGACCACGACCATCGCGGGCGCCTGATGGATCAAGACATGGCGGAGGCTGAAGAATACGCTCGTCGAGATGCGTGAGGATCGCAAATGTCTCACGAGTGTGCGCCAGATCATCTTCGATATGCGTCCGATGGCACTCCGATGATCTGGGGCTGCCGCAGGCGGTGGTAGCAGCTGATCCACCTCTTCGGCGAGCGCGAAAGCTGCGCAGGCACGTTCAGCCTTGAGGACGCGTACACACTGCCAAAGCATGTGGAGTTGCGATCTTCCGCATCGTGCAGGAGGCGCTGAACAACGTCGTCCACCATGCCAAGACGGACAAGGTGCGCGTGCGTATGCACTACACGGATCAGAGCGCTGACGGTGCTCATCGCGGACGACGGTGTCGGTTTCGATACGAACCGCCTGCCGGAGCAGACGGAGAGCACGGATGAGATGACGGATGCGCTCGATATGGAGACGCGGCGCCGTCTGCGCGGACGTCACTTCGGCATGATCGGCATGGAGGAACGTGCGAAGATCATCGGTGCGGCGATTCAGATTCTCTCCGAGCCGGGCAAGGGGACCAAGGTGCATCTGCGCGTGCAGAACCGCATGGTGACAAATCGTTGAGCACGCCGCTTGCGGATGCCGTGACTCCGCTACGCCGGGCTCGGCGTTCTGCCGATGCATACGCCGGGGCACAAGGGCGGGCAGCGAGGGCGCATCCCCTGCTGCGCGCGCTTCTTTACGGAGGAAGGGCTGCGTTCGGATGTCTCGCTCTCGGCGGAACTCGATGATCTCCATGCGCCGACGGGCTGTGTCCGTGCGGCGGGAACTCGCGGCAGAGGCGTACGGTGCGGATGCGGCGTACTTTATGGTGAATGGGACGACGAGGCGCGGTCACACAATGCTGATGGCGGCGCTTGCGCCCGGCGAGACCATCCTCGTGCCGCGCAGCATGCACCGTTCTGATCGTGGGGGCGATGATCGTACGGGGGTTCGCCCCATTTATATGCACGGCCGCAGGATTGACACGCGGCTCGGCATCGCGATGGGGGTGTCGCTGCATACGGTGGAGGCGGCGGTGCACGAACATCCCGGGCACGCGCCGCACCTCCTCGTCCATCCGACGTACTACGGTGTGCGACAGAGCTCGCTGCCGCCATGCGGACCTCCCTGCATGCGCAGAAACTCCTCCTCGTGGTGCGGCGCACGGGAGCTCTTGCCTTCTCGATGCGCTGCCGCCGTCGCGATGGCGGCGGGCGGACCTCGCAGCGGAGAGCACGCACAGTCTGCTCGGCTCGCTGACGCAGACCTCGATGCTGCTCGCACGCGGCGGGCGCTGATGCCGACAAGAGCGGATTCGGGCGGCATCGGGAGCGATCCAGTCGACGAGCCCCAATGAGGTCCTGCTCGCCTCGCTCGATCTGGCGCTGCGCAGATGGCGGAGGAGGACAGGAACGTCTTGCCGCCGCGATTCGTGCGGCAGAGGGACTCGCCGCAGCATCAATGAGATCGAAGGGCTCTGGGCGTTTGGGCACAGAGTACATGGGTGCGGACGGGATGGCGGCACTTGATCCGCTGAAGATCACGGTGCAGGTCACAGGACTCGGGCTCTCGGGCTTTGCGGCGGAGGAGGAACTGCGGCGGCGCAATGTCGCGTGCGAAGCTTGCCGACGCGCGGAATGTGCTCTCTCTCCTCTGCGCAGACTGGGCCGCGTGAGACGGCGCGGATTTTAAAGACGCTGCGGTCGATGGCAGGGAGCACGCGCCGATGTATCGCCACGCGGGGCGGCATCCTTTTGGCACTGCCGCCGCTTCCAGAGACAGCACTCGCACCCACGCGATGCGTATTTTGCACGCAGTGAGCATGTCGATGTCGGGACGGCTGAGGGGCGGGTCGCAGGGCAGACAATCGTGTTCTATCCGCCGGGGATTCCCGTGCTCGCGCCGGGCGGCGTGATTGACGGCGCGACACTCGCGTATCTGCGTGCGATGAAGGCGGTCGGTGCGCGTGTGGTGGGTGCGGCGGATGCGTCGCTCGGGAACCTTGACAGTGATTGCGAAGGGCTGATATGGCAAACGGAAAACTCTTTATCATCGAGGCGGGGGACGGCTCGGGCAAGGAACGCAGACGCGGCTCCTCACGAGGCAGCTCGTGCGGGAGGCATCGCGTTGTACCTGTCACGTTTCCCGACTACGCGGCGGACTCCTCCATGCTCGTGCGATGTATCTGCGCGGCGATTTCGGCGCACGCGGACGATGTGAATGCCTATGCGGCATCGACGTTCTTCGCTGTTGACCGCTATGCTTCCTATCGGACGAAGTGGGGGCGGGACTATGAGGCCGGGCGCGGATCATTCTCGCGGACCGCTACACCACGTCGAACATGGTGCATCAGTAGTGCAGAACTCACGGACGCCGCGGGCGCGACACGTTTCTTGACTGGCCCCTATGATCTCGAGTTCCAGCAAGATGGGGGCTGCCTGTGCGATGCCGTGTTCTTCCTCGACATGGAGCCGCACGCGGCAGAGCAGCTGATCGCGCTGCGTGCGAAGGAGCGAAGTGCGCCCGACATCCACGAGCGCGATGCCGCCTATCTCGCACGCGTTCATGCGATGCCTACGTCCTCCCTTGCCACGCTACGGCTGGGTACCGGTTTCCGTCAAGCATGGACGAGCCGATCGCGGAGATCCAAGGAGAGACTGTATGGGGAAGTGCGGAGTTTTTGTGACGGATGACGCACATGCCTGAAATCGGTTGTGCTCGCATTTCAAATACGATTTACTACAACGCTCACAATCCTCCTCCCTCATATTCATGCAGAATATGCAGGAAACAGAAACGAGCGATTGATATACAGAATGCTTGCGTTCTGAGCGGAAAGTTTCTCCAAATAGACAGCTGAAGATTGTTCTTGCTTTGCAATTGTGTTCTCTATCGGGATGAACCTGATGCAGAGATCGGGAGTTGGTCAAGGTGGAAAGTTCAATCCAGTTCACCACGGCACGGGTGATAGACCATGATGGATTCCCGTCCCGAAGTATTGCAGGTTGTCCCCGGTGACAACTATACCGTCTACGCCTACTTCAACGACGGTACGGTACGGTGTTATGATGCTTCGGAGCTTGTCATGCGGTACGGGCGTTTTTGCACGTCTGCGTGATCGGCAGGTTTTTGTAAATACGATGACCGTCGTGAATGGTTCTGTGGCATGGGATCCGAAGGAAATCGCGACGCGACGAAAATGTATTGACATCGATCCCTTGTCCTCTATGAAGCCCCTGTTGTGAAGATCCTCTCGAAGAATCTGAGCAGCAGAAAGCATCGTAAAGAGAGTGAAGCGTTGATTAAAGAAGTTATCATCGTTGGGGAAAGATGGATGTGCGGGCGGTGCGGCGAGCGGTGGAGGCGGACTGCATTATCACCGACGGATTCCGTCTCCGCAGTGCGGCGATCAAGAACATCCGCGCCGCCTACGAGACAGCGGCATCATTATCCTCACCGATCCCGATACCGTGGGGAGCGTGTTCGCACGCGTCTCACGGAGATGTTCCCGCGTGCGCGCGCATGCCGCTGTTCCCGCAGAGGATGACGAATCTGAGCGATGGTGACATCGGCATCAGAGCGGGCAAGCCCTGCGGCGATTCGCGCAGCGCGAAAAGCTGCGGACACCGATGGATGCCCCCGCAGAGATCTTCTCAATGGCGGATATGATGGCAGCATGGTCTTACAGGAACGGAGGATGCTGCCGCACGACGCGCGTATCTCGGACGGCGGCTCGACTCGCTTTGCCAATACAAGACCTTTTCTCCCGTCGTCTCAATACTTGTGGCATCAAACGCGAGAATTTACATCTGCAGTCGAGGAGCTATGATGAACGCAAGTATCCCCGTGATCGCCAAACTCCAGGGTCACACGCCACATCCTCGTGCATTTCACCTGCGTGCGAGCAAGCGGCTCGGCAGAACTTCCTCGTGGACAGAGGCGTCGTGCAGGGGATTGTGGACGCGGCAGAACTCTCGCCCGCGGATACCGTGCTCGAGATCGGCCCCGGTATCGGAACGCTGGACGCAGGGGCTTGCCGAGACAGGGCGCGCGTTGCCGCCGTCGCAGGCTGGACAAGAAACTCCCCGCCGTGCTCGCCGAGACGCTGAAGGGCTACGATAATGCTGACGATTGTGCGGGCGACATCACGGAAGCTGAATATCCGGAAATTCTTGGGCTGCCAGAACGGATCCCGGTTAAGTTTGCTCGCGAACCTGCCGTACTATATCACAACACCCGATCCCGTGACGCTCCTCGAACAGCGCTCTTCCGATCGAGCGTCTTGTGACGATGGTGCGAAGGAGGTCGCCGTCCAATGCGGCGCGTCCCTGGCTCGAGGACTATGGTGCGCTCTCTGTCTCCGTGCAGTATTTCACCGTGCCGCGCATGGTGATGGACGTGTCGCCGCGTCCTTCCTGCCCGCGCCCGAGGTGACGGTGCCGTCATCGCCTGTCGTGTACAGGATGTGCCGACAGTTCAGCCCGTTGACGAAAAACTCTTCTTTGCCCTCGTCCGTGCCGCATTCGCCAGCGGCGCAGACCCTCCTCAATGCGCTCACGGGGGCAGGACTGACGAAGGAAATAGGCCGTGCGGGGCTCACGTCAGCGGGATTGCGGAGAATATGCGCGGCGAGCAGCTCTCGCTTGCGGACTTTGCGCGGCTCTCCGATGCGGTCAGTTCGTTGGAGCGGCAGGAGGAATGACGATGTACTTTGACAGCCATATTCATACGGAGTTCTCCGCTGATTCTGAGATGAAGGCGCAGGATGCGCTGCGTGAACGGAACGGCAGGGGACTCGGCTTGTCGTTTACCGGCATCTCGACTACGACTATCCGTCGGCGGGCACGGAGGAGTTCATCTTCGATCCTGCGGCGTATTGGGACGGCGTATGAGCCGCTGCGCGCGGGAAAAACTCGCTTGGTGTTGAGATGGGCATGATGGCAAGTGCACAGACGCCGCATTCCTGCAGCGTGTTCCGTTTGATTTCGTACTTGCGTCGATTCACTTTCTGGATGTGAAGGATCTCTACTATCCGGAGACGTTCGAGGGGCCGCAGAAGGGCTGAAATGTATCACGGAATATTTCACTGTCATGTGCGATGAGATCTACGCGCATCCGTTCATCAACAGCTTGCCCATGTCGACTACATTGCACGGGAATTCCGCGTTTGACAATCCAGAAATCTCCTATGGTGAATTTTACGGACGGATCGACTGCCGTCCTGCGCGCACTCGTCGAGAGCCGGACACCGCTATCGAGGATCAATACGCGTCGCCTCTCGGCACGCCGCGCGGCATCAAGGAACTCGCCCATCTACCGCCGCTACTATGAACTCGGCGGCCGCTATGTACCATCGGCTCGGATGCCCCACGTCCCTGCGAGGAATTGGCCGCAGCTATGATCCCGCGCGTGAGCTTGCCCGCGTATTTGATCTCACCGTCGTACTTTCCGTGAACGGCAGATGCGGATTTGTGGAATGAATCTACGTGTTGCCTCTCCTTCTTTTTCCTGTTATAATACAGAATGTGGAGCTATTTTTATGCTCAACAATCGTTGCGCTTTGGCGGTGTCGTTCCCCCTTTTTGCTTGATGGCAGTCGGCGTGTTTGTGAAGCGATCGCGTCTTCTCGCGGAGGAAGAACTCCTGCATGTCAACCGCATGGTGTTCCGCGTGTTCTTCTTCTTTATGATGTTCTACAACATCTACATCCCGATCCTGGGACGGCGTTTCAGCCGGGGCTCATGCTCTTCGGTGCGGGCGGCGTGCTGCTCACAGCACTCGTCTTTACGGGCGTTGTCTGCCGTATCAGAGCCCGACAAATGGCACGCGCGGCCCGATGATCCAGGCGAGCTTTCGCGGCAACTACGTCCTCATGGGCATCCCCCTGTCGCCCATCATCTTCGGCGATGCGGTGCGGTTCCAACCATGATGATTGCCGTCATTGTTCCGCCTACAATGTACTCGGCGTGCTCGTGCTCGAGACCTTTCGCGGCGGACGGTTCGACCTCCTGCCGATCCTGCGCAGCGCGTACTTATGAACCCCATGATCCAGGGGGCGATTGCGGGTGCACTGTGCCGCCTCGTGCAGTTCGCCGATCCTCGCGCCCGTGCTGAAGCCCGCTGCGCAGATTGCGGCGGCGACCACGCCCGTCGCACTCATCATCCTCGGCGCATCCTTTCACGTGGGCAGCTATCAGTCGCGTCTGCGCCAACTTGTCTTCTCGGTTGCCTCCCGTCCGTCATTGTACCCGGCATCGATGCTCCCGCTTGCGGTCATGCTGCAGCTTTCGGGGGTCGAGCTTGTGACACTCATCGCCGTGTTTGCCACCCTGCGCCGTTGCCGGCTTCGCCATGCCGCAGCAGATGCAGGCAGATGCGGAGCTTGCGGGCAACTGCGTCGTCTACAGCAGTGCCCTCTGTCCTGCCTTTACGATTTTTGGATGGGTCTTTTGCTCAAGACGTTGGCCTTCTTTTGACAAAGAACAACACCTTGACAGTTTTATTTTAATTTTTGCACAGGTGGGACTAGATAGTACATATAAAAGGGAGTCAGACGCTATGGTATGGAAGAAAGGATTTGCGACCGTTGGTGCATTTTGCACTGTTGGGGCTGCGTTGAGTGACTGTGCAGCCCGCGCCTATGCAGCGGGCGATTCCACCGAGCAGACAGAGCTTCATGGCGACCAACCGCATCGTGTTGTCGAGGGGCGGCGATTTTAGACGGCGACACTTAAAAGGCGACCGTCTGCCGGAGACCTACCGTCTGACGAAAATACGATGTACTCGATATCGAGATCGTCGGCTTCTCAACGTTCGAATCAGCGATTCTGCGCGTCCGGCGGGCTGACAACATTTACCATTGGACCGGATGGCTATGTTCAGCTGCCTTATGCCGGTCCATCAAGCTGGCGGGTCTCACGCTTGATGAGGGCACAGGATCTGATTTCTGAGCGCCTGCGTACCTACCTGCGCTTTCCTGATCTGTCGATCATCGTCCAGACCTGTGGGGCCGCGTAAGATCTACGTCATGGGCGAGGTGAAGACCCCGGGAGTTCACGAGCTTGGAGTTGACAGTCTGGAATGCCTATGCGGCAATCTCGTCTGCCGGCGGTGTGACACGCCGCGGACGCAGTCGGCAGGTGCGGGTGCTCCGCGTTGTGGGCGATACGATGTACATAGCGGCTCAATATCAAGAACTCATATCAGAAGCATGATCTGACACAGAACGTCGTGCTGCAGGACGGCGATATTGTCTATGTGCCGCGTTCCAACGGCATCAAGTTTGATGAAGATGTTCTGCCGTATCTCAACGTGGACGATGTATAGGCACTGAAGGACTGAGGGGAGAGGAATAGACTCGTGGAACACAATGAAGAACTTGACTCTCGCACCTCTTTCGAGGTTATAGGCGACCATAAGCGAGTTATCTTTGGGATTGTAGGCATCTGTACGCTTGAGCCCGTCGTGATCTCTTTTGTCTTGCCAAGCGGTACAGAGTCAACCACGCTTGTTCAGACGCGTTCGGCCGCGGTGGACATGCTCTAGCGCTGCCGCTGCGATGGCTAGCTTGAAAACGTCGGCGGAGGCAGTGTTTCCTCGCCGACAATGAATTACATTGAGTTGATGACGCGCACCGTGCTTGATCGATTATTGATTCACTTGGCTTTGAGGAAGATCAAAGGCCCGATGCAAAGGGTTTGCAAAGGATATCTTGATATCCGCAATACAAAGGAAACCAATCTGATCGAAGTCGCCGCGCGAGGAAAAAGCCCAGAGGCGGCTCAGAAAACTCACAGAGCGGTCGTCGGCAATTTCCTCCTCATGCAGACGGATATGAACCAGCAGACGCAGTCCTCCTCGTAAATTCCCTACGATCGCATTGGCACAGCGAGAGCACGGGCCGAAGATGCAGAAGCAAAGCTGGCACCCAGTTCAGCCGCGAGCACAAACTCTACAGCCCCGACGATCAGGCAAAGGCGGCAATCGAGCAGATGCGGCATCGACAAAAGCAATCGGCGAAGTCGAGGTGGCGGCGAGAGTCCGCGCAGGCATCACTCGATGCAGCTAATGAGAAGCTGGGCGAGCAAAAGTCTGCAAGCAAGGCGTATAATATCTCGGACAATTCGACGGTACAGAAGATTCGCGATCGAGATCGTTGCCAAGCGTGTACAACTCGTTGGACTTGAACAAAAACTATGCCGATGCACATCCCAGCGTCCAACAGGCACGGAGGGAGCCGAGCAGCTGCAGAGACCTTCTGAAGTCCGAGGTCATCACAACCGTTGGAGTCTGATGCGACGACACTGAACCCGACGCAGTCGCAGCTCCTCAGTAACCGTGCACTCGCTGCGGTCAACCTGCTGTTGCAACGGCAGAGTGAAAGCGCGCTGAAAAACAGCAGACGAAGAAGGAAGAGGAGCTTGGCACATTTCCGGATGATGTCATGGAGTATATGCTCTCAGCCGTGATCTCGAAAGTAAAAATGAGGGTGTACTCTAAACCTCGCTCGAAACAGTACGAGCAGAATAAGATCCAGGCAGCGATGGAGAGCATGGATATCCAGATCATCGATCCGGCGAATCTGCCCGATATCGAAAAAGCCGGTTGCGCCCCGTAAGAAACTCATCACAGCAATTGATTTGTGGTCGGCATCCTTCTTGCTATGGGCTATAGTTTGCTTGCTTATCGGCGCGAAGCACATCACAGAAAAGGAGGGGAACACATTCATGCATACGAGAACTTGATTTCGGCTCGTATTCGCAGAATATGTGCTCCTCTCCCTTTGTTTTCTTTGACTATTTTGCTATTCTCCTCGCAGAGATGGCGTTCGGCTTGCATGATCTTTACGGTCTCTTTTGGGGACCTCTTATTATGTTCCCTGATGCCTACCTTTTCTTTTGATCCCACTCGTATTCATCGCATTCTCTTTGGGATTGCACAGACCTATACAAAGATGCAGCCGATCCTAGAGACCGTGCGGCGGATCTTCTATGCGGTGCGCTATGCGCTGATTACCTGCATCCTCGCGCTTTACTTCATGGAGGCGAGCATGCTTGCCTCACGTCTCTACGTTGCTCCTCTTTGGTGTCCTTGCACATTGTCTAATATTTATAGCTGCTCGATATATCCTGTTGAAGGGTTCTCAAGACGACAAATCTGCTGATGAAAACCTGTTATCCTGATTGGTGCGGGAAGACGGCGGAGATTGTTCTTCAGTTCTTTGAAGGTGATTTGGGATATCGCTATCGGATCGTCGGACTGTTGGATGATGCTCCGATTTCAGAAGAGCTACAAAAGTTCCTGATGTTGGGCAAGGTGAGTGATGCAGAGAGATTATTCAGATTCTGGTGTGAAGACCGTTATCATTACGGCTCCGGGAATGGACAGCTCACGATTGGAAAAACTCGTTGCGAAAAATTCAGCCTCTCGTCCGTGACATTCTCTTTGTCCCCGACCTTATGATGCTGCCGTTGGGACACGTCGGTGTTGAGCCGTTCTATACTGAAAAGTCTTTATGCTCAGCATTCGCAATAATCTTGCGCGACGACGAAACCGACTGGCAAAGCGTATCTTTGACCTTTGTAGCGACCGTTGTCGGTGGTCTCTTGATCTTGCCAATCTTGCTCATACTGGCCGTCCTTGTTGGAGTTGACAATAAAGGCGCATCATCTTTGCACATCGACGTGTGGGACGTAAGGGAAAACTCTTTCCCTGCTATAAATTTCAGTCGATGGTGCCGGATGCACAGGAGCGTTTAGAAGAATATCTTGCCAAGAATCCGGAGGCGCGTAAGGAATGGGAGGAGTCCTTCAAACTCACGAATGACCCACGCGTTACAAAAGCTAGGTGCATTTCTGCGTAAGACAAGTCTTGATGAACTTCCACAGCTTTGGAATGTACTGATGGGTGATATGAGCCTCGTCGGTCCGCGTCCTATCGTTACTAAAGAGGTGGAACGTTATGGAGACTACATTCGCGAGTATTACATGGTTCCACCCGGCATTACGGGCATGTGGCAGGTGAATGGGCGCAGCGATACGACCTACGGGGAGCGCGTTGCCATGGATACATGGTACGTGCGTAACTGTCCGTTTGGACTGATCTTGTGCATCTGTTTAAGACCGTGAAGACTGTGTTTACTGGAAAAAGGTGCGTAGTAGCAATCCTATGGGATAAAAAGGGGTATTATGAAAAGAGCGAAATAATCCATGGATGAAACGTCTGGATAAATGGATTGGTTGTCCCTTTTATTTGTTTTAGGTAGATTCCATCGAAAGAAGAAGCAGGTCCATCTTGACAAAAATAGATACACCGAAAATTGTACTTATTAAGACCGCTGCAATTGGCGATACCGTTGTTCTAGAGTGCGATGGCAGATGAAATAAAAGCGTCAATATCCTCAAAGCCACACTACTGTAATTTGCTCCAACAATAATCTGTCAATGGTAAAACTCATTCGCAGTGTGATGATATTTTATTTTCGAAATGAAGAAACCTCTTCGATCATTTTCTGCATTAAAACGTTTGGGACATTTGACTTATTGTTGGACTTTGGTCCCGGCTAGAGGATCAATGCCGTGATTTCGTGATCGTTCGTGCTGACTATAAAGTAGGGTTTAGTGCCCATATGTACCGTCACTATATTTACGATCAGTGGGTGAGCATTTTGATTCGGATACATGAAATCGATAACTATCGAAATATATTGCGGGCAGCAGAAATTCAACCTATAGGTCTTTGCCGTATTTTGGGCCGAAAAAACAATGATGCACTGGAAGATGAACCGCACGTCGTCTTTCATCAATATCCAGGCGGTGCTATGGAGACTCAGCGAAAATGGTCAGAGGAATGCTGGGTGGAGTTGGGAAAAAGGCTCTATCAAGTGTATCATATCCGTATTTTGCTTAGTGGTGCGAATATGGATGCGGAGGCGGCAGAGCACACGGCGCAGCTTCTTAGGCAAATTGGTGTTCCTGTTGAAAATATAGCTGGAAAATACTCTTTGAGCGATATGGTTGAGATTCTTGCAAAAGCTCGATTGGTTGTTTCAGTAAATACCGGGAATTAGCATCTTTCCGCTGCTGTTCGTGCACCATTGGTAGCTTTGACATGAGCCACTTCAGAATTGCGTTGGGGGCCTCTCGGGGACACTTCTGTTGTCGTGAAATCTGGAGAGTCCGACAGCCATGCATCAGTCTTGGTTTTGAGTCGAAAATGCACAGATCCCATATGTATGGAAAACATAACGGTGGACATGGTGTTGAGAGAAGTACATATTGTAATACATAAGGATTGATGAGGTACTTGTTAGAAATGAACTTTTCAGCAAAGGCATATTGGAAGTATCGTATCATGAGTATATAAAAAGACCTTCCCAGGAAAAACACCCAAAATTAAATTATTTGCAGCGCGTTTTACGACACCGTAACGACCCAGGCTTTGTAAAAATGTCATGGACATCGGTCATGACCCAAACTCTTCTGACTGCAATCCAATGGAGAAAATCCGATAAAGAATATCTTTATTATTGAAGTCAATGGTGCTAAGCGATGTACTGTTATATGTTAGGCGCCCTTTGGGAGGCAGAACGGTTGGATTTTACGCCAGTTATAAAATTTCACGACAGTTGTATTTCATCGAGAGACGCATCTGATCGATGGGACGGATAATGCCTTTGAGTATTATTTTTCACAGCCAACAGATGTATCTCTTTCAGATGCATATGAAAGCAGTCGTGTTTTCTTGAATTGCCGCATTTCTCGCGTACTGAACATGATCTAGGAAACTTGAATCCCGACGCGCCTGCCGGATAGTGTTGTCAATGAAGAATATTTGGAAAACATTGGCAGTGTGGCCAAGCATCTCCATCTGAATGAAAACAAAGCGTTTTTGAGAATAGCTGGAAACCCTTCCACAAGGAGAGTCGGAGGTTTTAGGGGTTCATGTTCGTGGAACGGATTTTGCACTCAAATGGGAAGGGCATCCCAATATGGTGACGTGGAGGATCCGCAATTGATGATGTCTTGACAAAGAAGGTGGATTTACCCATATTTTCCTTGCAACCGATGATAATATCGAGGCTTTGAGGCGTTCAAGGAACGTTATGGAGAATGATTGCTCTATTATGAAGATGTGCACTGAGGAGAAGGTGTTCGTCCGCAATATTGGATGCATTGGATCGGGGAGAATACACATTATCTGGATGGCCTTGAGGCATTGCGTGATATGTACACACTGGCGGCATCGTGATGGACTGATTGCAGGGCTTTCTCAGATTTCTATTTCAGCGCGCATTCGGCGTTTGGCGGATTATGGACCTTTTGAATACATGAAGATTTTTAGACAAGGGTTGTATCGAGCTAATGCGAGTTCTTAATGTCCTGCGAAACAGCGCGTATTCGATGGTGTTCACTGTTGGCAGCAGTCCTTGGCATTCTGCTGCGACAGGCGTTTATCCGTTATATGCCGATCGAGCTGCTCGGCCTGGAAGGTCTGTTTTCCAATCTTCTCACGATATTGTCCTTGGCGGGCTTGGCGTCGAGTACTGTCATCAGCTATGGGTCTTTATCTTGAGTTTGCAAATGGAAACCGAGCAAGAAATCAATATGCTGATGAGGTATATATCGGTATATTTATCTCGTTATAGGCACGTTCGTTTTCTGGTCGGCGTTGTTCTCTTTTCTTCCTCCCATGGATTGTACAGGATGATAGTATCTCGTGGTACTATGGTTGAGTCGTTTATGTGATACAGATAGGGACAGTTCTCAGTTCTTATTTTTGGCATATCGCAGGACACTTTTTACAGCAAACTGCAGGATTTTTGGTATGCTCACGTGCGGATATTGCATGTACGCTCAGCTCGAATCTTGTCAAGTTTTTGGCGGCGTTTACTGTGTGGCAGGACTATTTCCTCTATGCGGCAACGGGTCTGACCTTCAATATTAGTGCGAATGTCTACCGCATCGTAAGGCGGGAAAATGTATCCATTTCTGCATTCGGTAAAGGTTACAGTTGCAGATATGCGTGCACGTAAATTCTTTACAGATGTTGGAAACTTTCTCGTACATAAGTTTTTATGTCATCTATTTTGGCACAGATGCCATTGTCGTTTCGACTGTTCTCGGACTCCGCACGGCAGGATTGCTCTCAAATTATATCCTGATTTACACGGGAGTCAATTCATCATGTATAAAATCCTGCAGGATCATACCCAGTGTCGGAAATCTGATCTACGCTGAGGATAAAGAGAAAAGTTATAAAGTATACCGCATGTTGGATATGATGTACTTCTTTTTGGGGTGCTTTTACATTGCCTGCATCTATGCAGTTGTATTGCAGCCGTTCATGCGAATGTCTTCGGTGAGGAATTTTTGTTGCCGGAGGCATATGTCATTGCTTTGGCTGTTAATACATTATTGGGAATACAGTTTGAAAACGCATATAATTTCCGCAGTACGCATGGGACGTTTGATAATGATCGCAGCTATATGGTTGCATCTGCTGCTGTAAATTTACTCCTTTCCATAGGACTCTGTATACGTTTACGGCATTGTTGGCATTATGATAGGGACAATCGCAGGACTTTTTGTGCATCGTTTATGGCCGTGTACAATTTGTATTTCGAATTATCTTTTAGCCGGGAAGTATGAAGTCGTACTTGTGGAGTCATCTTAGATGGAGTTTGTTGGTCGCGGTAGAAATTTTGTTGATATATATCATGGTTGACTATTTAGCACTTCCTGATACATATCTTTTATCTGGTTGTAAAATGCTTGCTGATTGCAGTTCTGATGGAGCGATGCAGATATTGTTCTTTTCATCGAACACAGGAATTCAAAAGATATATGCAGCTAGTAAGAAAACGGTAAAAAGGGATTATTTTACGAGAAATTACATAAAGGAAAAGTTTAGACTTTTTAGGTAAGATGAGTACATACACAAGGCAGGAGTTTATAACAATAAACGAGTGGGCAAATGATTATAACTAAAACACCCTTCCGCATGTCCTTCTTCGGGGGACAGATATAGCCGAGTTTTTATGAACAATACGGTGGGAGTGTTTTATCTACGACATTCGATAAGTATTGTTATGTGACGGCACGGCATTTGCCCCCTTCTGATTATTCCAGTGAATTTTCCTATGCAAATATTGAACGTGTTAAAACTGTGGATGATCAAGCATCCCTTTGATTCGAAACCCTATGAAATTTAAGGATATGCACGAGATTCGTCTCTGATGAGGCGGACCTGCCGGCAAGGACGGGACTTGAACCGTCGTCTTTTGCGGTTGGTCATGTTGAATGCCTTTTATGGACTGAAGGAAACGCGTTGATAAGCGGCGCTTGGCGGATGAAGCCATCCATGTGGAAGCGTTCTATGCCGTGAAGCTGGCGGTATCCAAGATCAGATAGCAGCGGCTTTTGGTGGTTTGAACCGCATTGATATGGATAAAAATGGCTATAAGGTGACACCTTTATCATATCAAATCAGAGAAAAAGGAATCAATGACAGTTTGATGCTATTCTTTACAGTCTCGCTTTTCTTCGGAAATACAGAAGGAAATAGGGAAGAATCTAGCGAATGCGTCGAGCCTGATGGAAATGAAAGCACTGGTCGATCAGGCAGAGGAGATTTTGACTACCAAAGGCGATCTGAATGAGTTTGAAAAGCTGCTCGACTATACATGGAATCTGAAGCGCGGTATATCGGATGCAGTTTCTACAGATTCCATTGACAATATCTATCAGCGTGCAATGAAAGCGGGCGCGACAGGCGGAACTTGCTGGGCGCCGGAGGCGGTGGCTTTTTGCTCTTCTATGTGGAAAAGGATAAACAAGAGAATGTTTTAAGGAATTGGATGATTTGCTCCATGTTCCTTTCTCTTTGAAAATGAAGGAACACAGGTCATCTATTTCAAAGCGGGAAGATTACGATGTTCCGGAAAAATATCTCAAGTAGATAGGTGAAAGTTTTGGGTGGATTTGAAGGCAAGTCTGTACTGATGGTAAACTGCGATTTTGTCTATCCTCCGGATCATGCGGGATCGGGTGGATTCATGGAACCGCATCATGTCTGCGGGATATAGCTGTATCATCGTCGATTTGATCTGCACCGTAAAAGAATCGCCAAAGCAGGAATACGTAGATGAAGTATATGGCGAAACCTGTTTCTTTGTCCACGCAAGAATCGTATTGTCGATATATTTCTCCCCTTCCGTTAAGCAGTTAAAATCAAAGAGAACAATTAAAACATGTGGGGCTTGGAGGAAAATATGATTATCTGATCGCTGACGATACTGCCGCTATGCTTATTCTACAGAATCCGAGCTCGTTTATGATAAAGCGATGCTGCATATGAACAATGACAACTATGTTTATTTCGAAAGGGCTTGCGAGCAGTGAGGGCATCCTTTGGATTGTACTATCTTCTGGATGCATTCAAGTATAAGCAAATAGATGCGGCTGTCGTTCGGTCCCTCCCTGAATATTGCTTTTTGTTCTTATGATGAAAATGCTTCGCACATAAAGAGCATATCCTCAAATCCATGCGACATTTTGCCTGTGGCAATTGAGACGGAATACAGGAACAGGCACTGGATTCGAAGACGGTCTCGCTGATAGGGTCGTTGTTCGCGATTAACAATCAGGACGCTGTCGCCTTTTATTTGCAGGAAGTGCATCCACATCTGACGCGGGATGTCGAGGGTATCGTCTGATTATTGCTGGAAACAGCAGAGGCGTTGCATGGATTGGAGAATTCAGTGTCCAATTATGATGATATCGGATATTTGCCAGTACGCCCGAGGATCTGGATGAACTCTATGCGCAGTCCAGTGTTTTGTCAATCCCCATGCGATATGGCGCTGGCGTAAAATTAAAGACGGTGAACGCCGTACCAACGGGCTTCTGTCGTCGCTAACACAATCGGTAACGAGGGGACGGGTCTCATCGTGCGGAGAGCAAATTCTTGTGGATGACGACCCAGCTCTTTGCAGGCATATTACAGAGCTGGGAGATACTTTCCTAATGCGTCGAAATTTTGTCAATCGCGCACAGGCATTTTTGAGAGAAAATTACAATCAAGGAAAAACATCTGCTTATTTAGCGTCGTTATGAGGGGAGGGACAGGAGTGCCAATCGCTCTCGATTTTCTGCTGATTGTACTATACAGGGTACATCTTGCTGGCGGGCGGCGGCTCTCCAAGGAAAAATATCTCCTGGTATTGGCAACCATGTCACGGCCATTGCAATGCCGCAAGAGACTTGTTGATGATTGGCGATACTGGAAATTTCCAGCCTTAGAAAATTATCCGGACTTGTGTGCTTTCTGTACTGGTTTATATGTTATATTTTGATCACATAGGATGCCGGTGCCAGGTAAAAATTAGTATTTCGTACCGGGCTTGCTTCTAGCATTTAGCCTGGCGGGTATCCTGACAGCACTTGTTTATCTCTTATACAGAGACCGATTATACCCGCCGCTTCCTGATTATTCGTGGGATCTTATGCCACAATAGGGCCAATGCACACCAAGGTTGTCGCTCCTCTTGAAGTAGGGAATGCGTTCCGACTCTATTTGGGCAGGTGTGGCGATGTTTTGGCATAGTTGCCAGTGCAAAACTCATCTGTGATGATGATGATCTTATGGCTCTGTGTTGAAAAGGAGTGATTGTATATTCTCAACCATTGGCATACTACAGCATGGCCCAGGTTTGTTGGAGAAAACATACGTGGGAATTTAACCTGACGTATGACATTAATGAAATTATTTTTGGTGTGGGTGAGCACCTTTACACTTGCATTCTACAAAGGTGGAGATCTCTATGTCCTGCAAGGTGACAAAAGAGGCATCGACTTTTATCCTTCCATGTTTGTTATTGCATTGAGTATTCTATTCGAATAAAATTCAAGCGGTTTGATTTAATAAATCGGGAATTTCTACTTATCATGTCTATTTACTTCTTTTTGATTATCTTTGATGATTCTTTTCCGGCGGATTTTCCGCATGGTGAGGTTCTTTATTTTGTTCTTGGTTCACTTTTTCTCTGGCGGTATGATGTTTATAAAAAAAACTTTGCGTGAGAGTATTCTGGCATCATTGTGACACTGATAGCGTCTTTCGGTTGTTGAGGCATCCTGTTTTTCTTTTGGGGAAGAAATGAATATGGGATTGCACGCACGGGATACCTATATGATAAAATGTTCTGCAACAAGTGGGCATACTGGCGGCGATCGAGCAGAGGGAGAGCTGACCTTTCGCGTTTGACGAGCATCTTGACGTTACATCAAGTTTTGTTGATCGACCCCTCTGGGGCTTGGAATTGGTTTCACCTGTCTGGCTGCATTTGACCATGTTGTCAGACGGGGATGTTTGGATATCCTTTGATCTTGTGTATTGGTTGTCTCGGGAAGAGGTTTTCACAACAATATGATTCCTATGTTTTGAGTCTTTTGTCGTTGTTTGGGGTGTTTTTTTTGGAGTAACACTTTATGTAGAGTTATATAATTTTGGTGTTTTTGAATGCACACTTTACGACACAACAAAAGCAGACGGACGTGTGATGTATGTGGATATTTAAAGGGAGGTGAAATGAATGAACATTTTGGTGATGATGAGAAAAATGTACCTGATCGACGACGGTGGGCAGTAGGATTGCCCATTATCGAACAAGTTGAGCAAATGGGCAGAAGCATATGGGGTTATGAGTAATGTCACTGATGACTGCACAGATTGGCATGAGACATGCCTGAGCGAAGGGAACTTTATACGGCGCTGTCATCCTCAGACTGGGAAAAAAAGCGATCCGACATTGTTGAATGGGGCTGTCTGACAAGCCAAGACAGCTCAGGTTATTGAGTCAAAAGAAAATAAAAAATGTGTGATGGATTATATCAAAGAGAAGAATATAGAAACAGTTCTTCTGGAAGGTCCTTTTGGTGCGGAAATATATGATTTTGACCATATTTAAGAGCGATAGGAATTCGGATTATTATTGTTGAGCACAATGTGGAATATGTTTATCAAAAGGTGAAGCATTGTCTACATGGATGTCTGCCTGGGCCGGAAGTCAATCTGGACGAAGAAATACGAAAGGCTGATTTTACCACAGGTGACAAGATTGTTACAGTATCTCCATGGATAAGTAGTACTTGAAAAGGGAGTTGATTGACAATGTGGCTTTTGCCGATCCCAATGGAGATGCTCGATATTCGATGGAAAGAAACGGTCAACGTATATCATTTCAATGGTTCATTGAATTTCTGCGTGCAAAGCGCGCTAATACAGTATGAAGGAGTTTTGTAAACTGTTTTTTCCTGAAATATGCAAAATATCATCCGGAGATGTTTATTACAGGTGAGGCTGAAGATTCTGTTCGCAAAGAATTTTCCCATGCGAATATTGAATTACCGGCTTTGTCAAAGGAAAAACGTCTGTATGAGCGCTATGTTTTGCTGTTTTATGAGCCCGCTGATTATCGCTGGCTCCGGAACGAATTAAATTGATGGAAGGTCTCTCAATGGGAATCGATTGTAGTATCAACATTGCTTTGAAGGAATTCTTCATGTGGATTATTCAGCCGTATTTTGTCGCCTCGGATAAAGCGGAAGAGTATCTTGTATATGGAGCAGTTGGGACGGATTTGGTTGATGAGAGAATCCTTGTCCTGGACTGCTGTAGATTTTTTACTATGATATGTCTGCTTGGAGAAGAACAACAGAGAAAAGTGGGTTGAGACATTAGGATTGATTAGGAAAGAACAAGAAACGAAGGAGAACCACCAAAAAAGTTGGCAGGATTAGGCGCACTATAATGCTGTCCCGCTTAAAGCGAGTGCTGGGTTGTCGGTTGTTTTTGTTCTGGAGAAGTATCACCAATCATGGTGATATATTCCGTGTATTGCTTCGCTGGCTGCATTATCGCGTCCTGGGGATCTGGATGGAGCGTATGTTTATATTTACATGGGATTGTATTGGTATCCACGGACAAGAAAGTTGGTTAATGGAAGGAACACGGCAATCAATCGCAAGGTCATATGGATGCACGCGATGATGTAATATTGGGAATAATAAATATCTCGGCAGAAGCCGCCATATACCGGTGGGCATCAATTAATTCACCGGACTTTTGCCTATTATTCCGCGCCGGTTCCCGGATCGAGATCGCGTATGGATTGGGACACGGGCGATGATTATTATGCCGAAGTTAGTAGGGCGGTCATCCTCCCCGGAGCCGTTGTCACGCAGTCCGTTCTGCCATTTAGCCTGTGGCAGTGCCGAAAAGGACTGGGAAGGCCAAGAATTTGACTTATGACTTGACATACAGAGGATATTTTGTAAGAGCTGAACTTTTAGGGGCTGTTAGGAAGGATTATTTTAGCCGGTGGATTTGCACTGACTGCAGCATATTGTCTCAGATGTACCTAAACCAATGGTTCTATGGATGATGCACAGACGCCTTTCTCTTGTCTGTTTTGGTTGGATAAAACTGCTTCATTTGTTTTGGTAAAGATTGTTCTGTCGACGGGGTATGTACGATAAAATCGAGGCTATTTTGGTGATGACTACAGGGGTGTCCAGCTGATTTATTCAGAAGAGAAGACGCCGCTTCTCACGGGGGCGCAATCAAGAAAGCACTGCTTGTGCGAAGAGGAGAAATGTCTTTTACTGAATGGAGACATATTTTGATGTAGATTTTCTCAAATGAAAAGAGAACTTAGAATCCATGATGTTTTACTGCTGTTAAAGAAATGAAGGACTTTAATCGCATGAACTGTGGTCCTGAAGAAAACAAGTTCGCGCTTTTCGTGAAAAGGAGGCACTCACTGGCTGGATTACCGGTGGCATCTATCAGTTTCGAAGGATCTGCTGAATGAGGCGGAGGGATAAGCTTCCTTTGAAAACATTTGAAATCTATGTCCGAAAGTTGGACATCATAGCGTATCTTCGGATGATTTTTATCGATATTGGCATTCCTGAGGATTACTTTCAGGTTAGAGATAGATGGGCGTGATAGGTGGACGGTGAATCTACAAAAAGCATAGAATGGAGGACGAAGATGAAAAGCATTTATTGGCTGTGGGCCGACAGGGCAAGATGGCTCCTATTCAGCAGAACTCTGCTGGAAAAAGGGTATGAGGCATGGTACGTCCGTCGCAAGAGTGTGTTCACCGCTCGGCAGAGCACTCCGATGAAGGATATTCATACATATCATGGCGATATGATTGACTCGTCCAACCTTAATCGTTTGATGGAAAAAGATTCAGCCGGACGAGATTATAACTGGCTGCACAGTCCCATGTGCAGGTGTCATCTGATGCCGGAGTTCACGGCAGATGGGATGGTCTAGAAACACTCCGACTGCTGGATTGTCAAACACGGTGCAATACACGCTTTTTATCAGGCATCTACATCGGAACTTTTTGCGGGCTTCTGACGGCACTGCAGAGCGAGAAACTCCGTTTTATCTTGAGTCCGTACGGCGCAAAGAAAGCTATATGCGTACTGGATTACGGTGAACTTTAGAGTAGTTTATGATTCAGGCGCGTGCAATGGCATCTTGCTCAACCAAGCGAATCTCCTCGCGCCGTGGTGAGACATTTGTAACGAAGAAAATCAACACGTGCTGTTGCACGTACTGCGCAGGGCGCCAGACAAGCTTTCTCTGGCACCTGGGATGCGAAGCGCACTGGGGCTACAAGATTATGTCGAGGCGATGTGGCTGATGCTGCAGCAGGAAAGTCGGATGACTTGTCATCGCAACGGGTGAAACATACGGTACGCGAGTTTACGAACCTGGCCTCCGTCATATCGGTGGAACTTGCATGGGAAGGCGAGGGCGTCGAGGAAAGGCGCGACCGCAGACGAATCGTCAAGAAGTTGAGGTGAATCCGAAGTATCAGTCCTGCCGAGGTCGAGTTCCTTGTGGGGAGATCCGACCAAGGCGAAGGAGGTTGATGGACGAACAAGACGAGCTTCGAAACGTCTTGTAGAGACTGGTGATGATTACGATAGAAGTTTGACAGCTACGGTGGTGATCACAAATGATTTTATTGACGGCAGTGATGGGGTTTTCGGAAAACGCTAAAAAATCAAGCACGTGGGTTTGGGAATTTTATCCCATCGCTTTATCGATTGATCCGCGGGATTTCTCCGCTGTTCAAAAGCTGTTCAAAGCAGTAAAGCCTGAGAAAGTCATCAACAAAGGGTATACGTTGGCGGAATCCAGTTCGGCCATAAGCATCCGCCGAGCTTTTCGCAACAATTCCGATGACGATCAACTTTGGAGGCGGCAGAGAGTTTTCCGTTATCGCTTGGTCAACCCTATCTCGAATTAACAGCCTATCCGCGCCACCTTTTCAAGGAGAGCTAACCCTGAGGGTGGAACTGCACGAGTCCGATGGTCTATGGTCATGCGCGTAAGACTCGGGTCGGTGGCTGGGCATATGAGAAGCAGTATGGGCTGACTCTTAATCCGATTCTTTCCAATATGTATGGTCCGGAGGATCACTTCGGAGGAGGAGCGTTCGCACCGGAGCGCTAATATGAAGATCGTCAGCAAAGCGCGAGAATCTTCTGAGGTCATCGTATGGGGATCCGGGTGCTCGTGCGCGAATGGCTTTATGTCGATGATGGTGCGGAAGCGATGGTGCGTGGACTTGATGCGCTGCATTCCGGAGCAGCCGGTGAATATCGGTGTGGGCAAGGGAATCTCCATCATTGATATGGCGCAACTCATTCAGGAGGAGATGTCGGCTATATTGAGAACTGAAACTCGATTCATCAAAACCTGACGGAGCACCATATAAGACCGTGGACGGGAGCAAGGCTAAATCTACTTGGCTGGAGTCCAGAAAAGAATTTAGGATGGATTCGTAGACGGTCGAGTGGTATCTTGAGCATTGCTAGCACTTTATTTTGTTGCGTTGTAATTCTGATTGAAATGAGGTGCTACACAAAATCGTACAAGCCCAAGCGGTAAGATTTTAGCGAAGCATATCACGGCAGATGATATCCAGGATGGTCTGGGCTTCTTCTCGGATGACGCGGACTTATTCGCTGGACATAAGCTACGAAGTAGTGCGGGGCGATTTACCGCCCATCAACATAATCTGTCGAGCGCACTGTTGAACGCGCACACAAGAGGTGCTCAGTCATTCAAAAAGGTTCGATCTGCTGAATATTTCGATGAGTGATGAAGCACTACACTTTGCTGGAAAGTTTTGTTGTCAAACAGGGAGAAATCTTGGTCTGCTCAATGGCGCGCCCATGGCAAAATAAAGATCACACACAGGTCGTCGAGATCAAGAACGGTCCCTATTTGGGGCTGAGGTGGACGTGGGTTCGTATCTGATCCTGATGTATACGCGCCATACAGATTCAGAGTATAACTTAAGAAGATCGGTAAGAGTGTCCAGATTGGGCGCAGTCGTATATTTCCGCCATCTCAAGTGAGGTAAAACATGATAATACATATTGATGATTTTGTTATTTACATTACAGGTGAGGATAGGAAATCATTACCGCGTTGCGCCTAGTTGCACTACACAGGACGAGAAGGGCCTTGTAATGGAGTAATTACATGTCGGCTGGTTGTCGATATTTGTGGGACGACGATCATCTGAGGGACTTACGAACGCCACTGATTCCGCACACCTCGTGGTAATGCAACGATTGGCGAAGTCATCATGCGCAGGCATGCGATTGTGGTGGGACGAACTCTGTCCTCATGCCGAATATCATCGTTGATGAAGGAACAGTGTTGGTGCGATGTCTGTGACAATCTACGGCACCATGGAAGGTCCATGTTGGAAATCCTTGCAAGGCCTCTGCTACTCAAACGAAAATCCATTGAGGAAGGAGAACGGGAGGTTTTGTTATGGTGGAAGGAATCAGTGTAGTCAAGGAGGATGCAAGATGAATAAAAGTTGGATGGAAATTATCAATGGCATTTTAGAGAAAAAGAAACTGAGAGGATATTGATGTTCATCCCTACGCAAGGACGTGGGTTTGGACTCCCTGATTTGGCAGAATCAACGGGTACTGGTGGAGGATGTCTGGCGTTGACATTTCGGTGGATGGGCTTTGTTGACACACCTCGACAAATAGAGTACAAGCTCCATGGCTGATGTTTTCTTGATTGATCCGAAGCAAGAAAACTACTCATATCAATCTCTATTAAAAGACATCGAACAGGAAGGAAATTCCTGCCTTCTGCGTGCTGATGACCTTTTATCGTTTTTTATTATTACTGCTTGCAAGTGTTTTGCATAATATCTCTATCGAGGTGTTGGATGCTGATTTATCTTGGATGAGTTAGCCGCATAGAGATTAGTGATGGAGTATGCTAAACCAAAAGCAAGAAGTGCCTGTCATCGAGAATATCACGGATCTGCTCATCCAAAACCCTACTTAAAAACGATGCATGTGACTCTTACGGCCTATACTTCTGGGACGACCGGACGCCCCAAAAGGTATATCATACACTGAAAACCTGACTGTACGGTGAAGGCTCGTTGGTAGATAAAGGGCGCTTGGCTCATAATCCTACACACTATGCCGGTTTACAGGTTTTTTTCAGGCATTGTGCAATTTGAATCCTAAAATTCATGTATTTGGGCAACCTGTCCACCAGGTGCTGTAGCAATATTGAAAGAAATATCGCAACAAATTTGCCGGGGCTACCTGAGTTATTATAGATGTCTTCGCTGCTGGCGGATGTCACGAGACGATGGAGCGACTCACCCTTTGGTGGAGAAACGAATGGACGTAAACAGTTACCGATGTAGAAACGTATTTCGAACGCGGAAACATGCACATCTACGCTCAACGGAGGCAGGAGCACTCTTACAAGTGATGAACGAATTTTCAATTCCTGAAATTGGAAGGACAAGATTGTGATCTCAATTACAGGAGAACTGTTGATCCATGGGTGAGCTCTAGTTATGGTGTCCCTCTTCAGGATGGTGAGTGGTTTTCGACGGGAGATCTTGTCGAATCTGTTGAGAAAACTGTTTTTGCTTTATCTCGCGCAAGACAGAGAGATCAACGTCGGAGGTTATAAGGTTAACCCTAATGAAGCGGGAGGCAATACGCCAGGCAGATGGTGTTGCAGATGTTCTGGGTATCAGGAAAGGAGAACTGTTACTTGACATGCTCTCTTGCGCATGTCGTTAAAACAGAGAGTAGCCATTGAAGATGGTAGTTCCTGATGAAAAAATTTTACATCTTGCAGAGAGTCTGCAAATCATGGAAATGTCCACGTGTTATCTATTTTGTGGATTGGCTCAAATTGTCACGGACGGTACAGAGACCACAGAAAAGAACAACTTTAGTGACAGGGGATTCAAGGGTTTGGGGAAGACTAATACAGTTTCATCCTAGAGTGCGACTCGAGGTTATTGTTGTGGGGAGTCGTCATAAACAAAGAATGTTGGAGTAAATTACAAGATGTTTTGAGAACGTTTTTTCATCGTTTTTAATCTGAGCCAGCTGGACCCAGGAAAACATTTTTTAAGAAATAGCCATGATTTTTCTCCACACAGGATTGGTGAATAATTCAGTTTTGCCTGGCGATGATATCATTACCAATGCAAAGTATCGCGATTTGTTGGCGATGTATCGATCAATGTCCTTTCACCTATTCTGCTTACGTAACTTCTGAGGAACAAGCCGTCATGGTCTTCGTCCAGCATTGTGAACATTTCATCAAATGGTCAGCGCATACGTAATTATAAAGGTCTCTACAGAAAGTCGACAAAAGGTGCCATGGAGGTTGCTTCATCACGGCTGTACGCGAGTGGGGGGGGAACGAAATGTTCAAGTGTAACTGGGTGTTGTTCCTGGGTTTATGGACACTGAATATGAGGCGAAGCTGTGAGAGGATCAAAAGATCGTATTTATAAGGGCATTGATGAAAACGAGCGACGTGGAGGCGTGTCAGTTGCCGCGATGGTCGCATTCTTACTGCTGGATATATGATATCCATCACAGGAGATCGGATTCTGTGATTGTGGAACGATATAGAATCTGAATATTTGGCTGCAGCTGGAGGGAGGCCGCGATAAGTTTATCAATCGATGGAGCCGTATGGATTTGCCGAGGCGAATGCCGCATATGAAGGAAACCGGCGGCTGGTGACGAGTTCCGCAAGACGTGCGGAGCTAAATATCCATCGCGGAATATACGGGGCAAAAGTACCGCTCTGTTGTTGCAATGGAACGGTCAGTCTTCGATCGCACTGATGGCATGTGGTGTAAAGAAGGATGTGATGAAGTTAACCCCGATTATGGGCCGATGGGCTGCGACGCCGAACTCAGGAACTTGATCGAAGCGAAGGCTGTCTTTGACATCAACCGCCGGAATCTCCGTATGGACTATAAGATGAAGGTATGATCACGCCGCAGACGAAGGCGGTCATGCCGACCATTAATGGGCGTTATCCGAAGAGATCGGAGCAGTTTGCGGCGTTTGCAAAGAGAAAGGTCTGGCTAATTGAAGACGCTGCGCAGTCGCCGGTTCACGCGTCAATGGAAAGCATCTCGCTGGTCATATCGGCGGCTTCGTTCAGTGCGCCGAAGGTCAATATGACGGGGCAGGGCGGTGCACCATCACGGACGATGCGGAGCTGACCGCATCAGAAGATTCGTGATTTCGGACGCTCGCAGGGCGGTATTGATCATTATCTCATCGGCGATGGAACTTCGTTTCACGGATCTGCAGGCGGTCGCTCACTGGAGATGAAGAAGCCCGCCTATCGTGTCGAGTGCCGAAAGAAGGAAATTGGCAAACTCTATGAAAACGTTTGGCTGATGTAAAGCAGGTTGAATTTATCCCGACAAATTATGAGAATACGACACCGGTTTGGTTGATATTCTTGTGGAGGATCGGGAAGGACTCGAAAACCCACTAGCGAACATGGTGTCGGCTCGCGCGATTTCATCCCCTGGGTTTACGCAGAACCTGCCCACGGTTAAGGAGGGCAGCCATCCAGCAACGGAGGAGATTGGTACGTAAGTGGCTTTGGTCGATCTGTGTACAACTGACAGAGGAGGAAATCAAAGTAGTCTGTGAGCATAATACAAGGCATTATTCTTGATGCTGGGGGCGCTAATACTGATGTATTTTTCCATAGAGGCCTAAATGATAAGTGTCAGTTGACTCCCCTTGATTTGTTGGATTCATTGTAAATGAAATCGACACATAAAAATAGAACATAGAATCAATCTGGTGGGGGCCATCCACAAAACACCACCAGGAGGTTCTCGCCGTCCGTTATTACTAGAACAAAAAAACGCCGCATATCCGTCCTTAAAATGTTTTCCAGCGTGATAGTGGGCGAAGCGATGCTTGCCTTGGAAACCTTGGTGAAAATCGCTAAAGACGGTATCGTATTCCAGTCCTGTATGCTGAACAGCTTGTTACAGCAAGGTAATGCTTTCAGACTGGAGCATACTATGACCAGTATTTTGCTCTAAATGGCCAAAATCGTTTTTGAGTATAATGGAGGGGACAAAACTCAGAGAACTTTATGGGGCAAAAGTCACAGGTACAGTATGATCTACCTGCGAGGCAATGGGAGCAAGATCACTCATCTGCAAGGCTCCACTCCGAAGTGAAGGCCATCATTCTCATTCAAGGCCTGTGATGTTCTATGGGACGTGGATATGAAAACCAAGCGAGGAAGAAGTGCAGCACATGGAGGATTGGGGGGCAATGCGTTGCCACGCAAGATTCTGGACTATAAGACTTCGCAGGAGCGTTTTGACACCGCCTTGAAAATACTTTGTAATTTCGATGTCGTTATGCCCATTGTCTGATTTGATGTTGTAATTTAGGGGCTTTTGAAGAAAATGGACTGCTACACGACTGTTTCGTGCAGCAGTCCTGACTTTTCGCACTGGAAACGGACATGGCTTACCAGATCATTCTTTGTTGATCAGTTCACCGCATATGTTTGACCTGGTTTTTAGCAGGCGGCATTGGCCCCTTTACGACCGTAACCTCATGATCGATTTTGCCTCCACGTGACCACAATAACCCGTATTGACCAGACATAGGAGCCTTACCAGGTTTTATTCCATACATATCCTCCTTTCCCAAAGTTAAATTGAATGATTAAACTATAGTACAACATATCTCGTTGTCAACACAGAGGGGGCTATATACGTGTAACCTAAAAATATACTTTATATTGTGGTTTTTGGGTAAACCATAAATTTAACAATTAAAATAAGAGTGATTGTTCTAGAATATGCATAAAATGTTTGGAATATGCATATTATAGAGTGGAGGGATAGACTTCCCCAAAGCCTCATGGAAGCCCTGATAAATTTAGTTGTGCCCTCAAAGCAGATTACACGAGGAGTAACACGAGACGAAGCTTTTCTGATGCCACGAACGTATCACCTCTGGGAGCGAATGGATGAAGCTCATTGCGCTGTTCTACGTCCAGAAAGGCATGGTAGGAAAACTGATCCTGTTTTGAGACAACGTCAGCTCATGTACTCCTGCAGAATCTGTTCGACTCGGAATGAGGGAACTATCGAGTTTGACCAAGTAATGCCATGAAGTCCTGATCTTTCAACACACCCGTCAAGAAAGCAAGTCAGTAGTTCTTGGCATTAAGACGATTCTGGAACGATGCTTCCAAAGGAACAGTATCTATACAATCACAGCAGCATGTTGCTATCGTGCACATATCGCAGACGCACACCTGATTATGAGGACAATTATCTTGTCTATGGAACTCAGGATCTGGAGAAAAGCGCACGGAAATTCGAGAGAACCTCACTGGGCTACCGTATTGCCAAAAGAACTAGTCGTACGGTGAAACGAATAGGGACAGGTAGATCAATTCTGCAAGTCCTCGGTTCGCAGCAAAGGCGGAGCATCTTGGAGTACATATTGAATGGCATCTATAACACTTGAGTGCATTGCGCTTAGAAATGGAGTGGATATGCAAATCGTATTATCATAGGCGGTGGCAGGTAAGAGGTTATGGCCGCTTCCAATGATTTTTATTCTAAGCAGCTCTCCGTCTTTGAAGCGAGAGGACGGAACACGGGAATCAATGATCCAGCGTGTCTGCTGTCAGGTACGGGAGCGTTGTCTTGGATGTTCCCATCATGGTTGCGACTGGCCGTGAGCAAGTATCGCTCATCCGGAGGCAGCTGGAATGGCGCTACTATCTCCATCGAACCGTGCCGGCGTGATGGCATTTCGTGATTGCATTTGAGCCTGCATATCTGCAATGAGGCGGTGTTCTCCTCGATGAAGCAGTCGCACGGCTCCCATTGATCCTGGTGTCGACGGGGGATTATTTCGCGGTTCTTCGGCTGCTACTTGAGGAGACGAAACGGGAAGAATTCATGAATCTTTGTTTTGATGGGGAATTCGGCTGACGCATCCGGAGTGAAAAGTATATTATATTATTCCGCGTCTCAAGAAGCGCAGAGCATGGTACGATTGTTCAAAGAAAACCGGATACAAAGCCGCTGAGAAGTACATTGCGCAGGGCGCGCCGCGGAACAGCGGGCGTTTTTTGCGCGTTCAGTCTTGGCTATGCGCTCGATCAGGCGTGCGCCAGCTATTGGGGCATATAGATTACGAGGATCTGTTTAATCGCCATAAGGAGGAGCTTAGTAAGATCAGTTTGATTATGCCGTAGTCGAGAAAGAGCAGGCCATCGTAGTTCAGAGATACAGCGGTACATGGCTTGATATTGAACACACAGCGAGGTGATGGAGCATGCGGACGAGGGTCGTGTCATATTCGATGAAACCTGTACGAATGTTCGTTTAATACGCCCCTATGCCCGTCCTTTGCATGGGACTTAAGGACGTGATTGCGGCGAGTCCGAAGGCATCCCGCCTGGACAAAGATCGCTCCAGTGATGCTGAAGCCCTATGCGAACGGCTGCATACGCTGTGATGTATATAAAAAGCTGGCGGGGAGAGTTCCGCATCATCGACGCAGAGACGGAGAGTCTCACGATCAAAGATCACGCTCAGTTCTGGGCGTTCGCTTTACCCATCATATGCATGAACGGCGCGATGAGACATGGACAGGTGATCGAGGGACGCGTTGTTGCGGAAACTTGATGGTAACGAGTTTGTTGTTGTTGAGGGACAGACTGCGTAATCCTGCGCGGCTCATTTTACATGGATACGAGCGGAAACACTGCTGAATATGGAGATCCAGAGGGAGGATATTGAGGGATGATAGATTGTGTGTTGTGGTAAACCAAAGTTAAAACAGAAATGTCTAATGAAACACCGAATGAAAGATCTGATTCTTGTCCACAACAACACTATGAACTTGAGAGTTCAAGCTAACAGATCGTCCGGCTTTCACATCGAAGAAAGGACACTGCTGCATACCGAAGCTTGACAGCAGAGTATGGGTCTCAAAAAGTGCAAGCTATCAGCAAATGGCGCAAAGAAATTCAGCCAAGAGTGCCAGCAAAACGCCTCAAAGAACCTGACCGCCCAGAACGATCTGGAGCTTATGAAGGAGAATCGCCGCTTGCGCGAAGAACTCGCAGATGCACGCAAAGAAAACCTTTTTCCTAGCAGCAGCGTACTTTCCGCAAAGGGAATCGACTAGAGGCATATCGATTCATCGATGAACATCGGAATCTCGTTCGGCGTCCGGTGTGTTTGCTGCGGCGTTTTTGGAATTTATCCGAATGCTTATTACAACTACCGAAAAGCACAGGCGGGCAAAAGAAGAAGATGCCCGAAAACAGAACATCCTGCGTCAACTCAAGCCCCATACCATGAGACCAATGGCGTCGCCGGGTACCGCAGGGATGCAGGTTGATCCGGCGCGCAAAAGACGCATCGAGCTTTCTGCCTGACGGTTCATAAGTTACATGAACACAGAACTGGGATTGCGCTCTATTGTGCGGCAAAAAGCACGAGATATCAAGGCGGCATAGAGCATAAGAAGTTTGAGAGTCTGCCTGCACAAACAGATTTTGCAGCAACACACGTCAACTCAGAAATGGGCAGCATGATTTCACCTATTTATTTCTCAAAGGACGTTACGTCCGACACAACCGGTACGATTATTGATCACGTATGATCGCGGCGTTGCTGCAAGCTTTGACGGATCACCGTCGTGCCGACGAGCGGTTTAGCAATCCGAACGGCTTGGCGAAGCCACTCAGCAGTCAACGAAAGAGAAGCAACGGTCCGATTCATCATAGCGATCAGGGCAGCCCGTACACGATCGAGGCGTTCACCGACTTTTGCGAGGAACACGATCTGACGCAAAGCATGAGCAAGGCTGGATGCCCGGTATGATACAACGCCCCATGGAGCGCTATTTCAATACGCTGAAGAACGAAGAAATTTATCTTCATGAGTATCGAGATGAGGAATCTCTCTATCGCGCAGTGGAGCATTTTGCCTGCTTTCACATACAACCATGTGCGACCGCATTCTTATAAACGGCTTATCGTACGCCATTCGAAGCAAGGTATTCAACATAAGTTTATTGACACTGTGTTACAAAAACGCTTGACCACAACAATGCAAGAAAATACTCAAATGATGCAATTTCAGATAGTGATCACCATCGGTGGCAATGAACGTAGCAGATAAACCAAAATGGACACCAGCAGCCGTATGGCGTATACCTGTCCGGGCGTGAAATGCTACACCACAGAGAAAGAAAAGTGGGGGTCCAATCGATACGAGATGCTTTGCATAATGATTCTAAAACCTTCAGAACACGTTGACGCTACACCCAAATCATGAGTACAGCCCGATATAGTGTGGAACAATCTGGGATTTTGAGGACGTATTATGAACTATCATACCATTCAACCCAGAGAACAGTTTATCTCTTGTCACAGGAGGTGCGGGGTTTATCAACAAACCGAAGCTGAAGTTAATTGCTCAATATGGGGCACAGTCTGCGTGCTGATAATCTGTCGACGGGATATGCGAAGAATATCGCGGGATTTCGGGACCATCCGAAAGTCTGGAGTTCGTCGAGGAGATATTCGGACGCAGCGCCTGCCATCGCGCCTGTGAGGCGTGACTACGCGCGCATCAGGCGGCGGCGGTGAGCGTGCTGAGAGCATCGAGCAGCCGCGCCTATACGCCGACGAATATCGTTGCCACGGTCAACATGGATGGAGGCTAGCGGCGACGGGTGAAGAAGTTCACTAGCGCATCGAGTGCCGCGTGGCCTGCAGGCGATTGCACGACGATGCCGAAAGCGGGAGGAGATCGCCGGGAGTCGGCTCTCAGACACATGCGTGTAGATGAAGTTTCGCCGCGGAGGAGTACATGCAGATCGGTGCTACGATGCACCACGAGCTGGACCGCTACGGGATGCGCTTACTTTCACGTCTATGGACGATCGTGACAGTATCCGAACGGTGCGTAAGGCGCGGCGGCGATCTCCAAAGCTCATCGAGCGCCTGTTTCGCGCGGCGACAGAGCAGCCGACGATCAACGGCGGCGAGCAGTCGCGTGACTTTTCGCTCCGCGCGAGGATGTCAGTGCAGGGCGAAATCTCCTTGCGTAGTGTCGCGCCGCACGAGGCGGCAGGTGAGTGCGTATAACGTCGCTCTGGAAAGCGATTGCCTCAATGAGATGGCGCATGTACTCTGTAATTTGTCTCGCAAAGATCTCGAAGCCGATCTAATGGTCCGGAGCGCAAGGGCGATATTCGTCACAGCGCGGACATCTCGAAGATCTGCGAGAAAGCGGGATACGCGCTCGATGCATGATTTTGAGAAGGGGATCAAAGAGGCGATCCAGTGGTATAAAGATAACTATAATATATAGAATCGGCATCGTCAGGATTGGCATATATGTTGATCGCGTAGATGCCGTGTTTGTGGATGAAAAGATTATGCTATGGAAGACTTGGTGAAGAATTGTTGACTGAAAAAGAGTATGCACTTTATGTGTTTTTCGGGGATAATGTCCGTTAAATGTGATCACACAAGGAGATGTCGAAATGTCACCGGAAGGTTTTGACCAATTTTATTTTACTGATGATGGACAAATATCTTGTGGATGATATTGCAGAATATGCAGACTGGTACAGTGGAAAATCGGAAAATATGAAGGAAAATGTATTGTCCAGAATGCCAGCAGGCACAATTGACTTTTGTCTGCAGACTCCAAAAAGAAAGCAATTGGTATGTACTAAGTTCATTCCATCAAAATGATTGTTCTACACTAATAACATGTTTCGGCTGATTGCGAAACAGTATTTTTCTTCGATGACGGAAATGAAATAGGACGATGTTTTGAATAGTATTCTCATATGTTATGCAGAGAAAGGAAATGTCGTGATGCTGCATCAAAAGATGGTAAGACCAGAAAAGAAATCCTATGTGGTGTTATGGAGAATATGAGGGAAGGCAAGGCACATGATGTTTACGGCGTAAGAGCCCCCACGCCCATGGGAGGAGAAGGAACTGGAAAAGAAAAAGACGGATGAAATATTTGTTTTTATGGAAGGAAACTCCATGTGTTGAAAAGCGATATGGAAATAATGGAGTGTTGTATTACTTGTTGCAGCCTTGCCAGAGGTGGCAGGATAATGTCACAAACAGAACCTGTTGTTATAAAATAAGAGATGTATCGACGAAGAATGTCTTATGCGATATTGGGTGATGATCGCGACTCTTTAACTTTTAAGTATCTCCATTTAATGTGATTTGCTTAGACTTAGTGATAAAGTTCTGTAAGGATGATGAGTGAGAATATCTGAATCCGACTGATACGGGATGAGGATTCTTTCTGGAAGGATCTACTTACATAGAGTAGTGGGAGAAGCAAGATGGATGCGAAAAGTATACGTGAAAGGGTGTCTTCATATTGATGAATGGGATTCAATCCGAATATGCGATTTTATTGATAGAGCGGGATGCGGAAAACTGCATTTTGTACAAAACCTATTGAAAGAGCGAAATAAGAAAACTCCGAACAGCATGGCATATTAGTTTGTTTGGTGCGCAAAGGTTGATATCGATGCAAGGCTGTTTGAGGCTACACCTATAATTGGTGATGTAGAAAACAGGAATACTTTTGCCGTTGTTTTCAATGTATTACGCAGTGCAGGGAAGTACAGGAATAGATGTTGGCACACGCTCATGCTGTCTTCAAGAACGATCAAGTTAAAAAATATAAACAACTCAGCTTCGTCAAGTCCCATTCGTTGATGATGTCGAACGCAGACATGCAGATTTCTGACATCTTGGATATTTTGATCACATTGTTCGTAACACTGTCATCTTTATCTCCAATGAAGATGAGTTGTTCTACGATACGGCATATGACATCGTAAAGAGAAAATAATCGGTGAAACGTATCAATTATCAGATCACATCGCGCGTTGACGAATCTGCGTAAAAGGCGGAGGAGGGAAAAAGGGAATGCTATAGAGCGTAAAGGAGAACTACAATATTATCGATCGCCTTACATCAAGAATCTTCTGCATTCTACGACAAACGATGCATCACTAAAGAATGGTTTGAGCGCCTGAAGGAATATCAAGAGGACGATGAATATGTCTGTATACTTTTGAAGAGTTTGGTCGTATTGATGATTAGCTATAAGTTGGGGCTATTGACTCAGAATACTGTGTAGATAATAAAGTCAGAGAATGGCAGGGAAAAATAAATGGAAATCTATTATTCTATGACATCATCAAATAATATAAGGTTTTTTGGAGTTCTTATAAGGGCGGAAAACGGTTAGAGGAATGAGGCTTTTATGCAAAAGTGGATGAAGTGTTAGCATATAGGAGAATTATGCATCCGTTACAATGTGAAGAGAGGTATGGCCATAAGCATCATAATTCAGGGCGGGTGCATGCCCCATCTACATGGCTGGAAGAGCGATTAAGACACAGTTATGAGGGAATACCGGTGTTGTCCAGAACCGTGAGTTGTTTGAATATGGCACCGCAGCGACTCGTGACTGCTTTGTGGCTTCCGAAGAAAGATTCTGTGAATGATATTAGCGTACTTTTCAAAGGTTGGAGTATGAGTTTATTGTGGTGATATATACGCTTTGAGACATTATTTCATATGTTAAGCTGTGGCTAGAATTGTTGGTAAGGAAATCTGCTGGAAAGCATTATATACAACGCTGAAAGAAGATTTAGATTTATTGAGTGTCACAGAACGTAGAAGATTTAATATGCACCGCCCACATTGGAACGTGTTTCGGAAAAGAGGAGACATAACTGGTGAGTGATAAAGGGATACAAAATTAACAATGAGATTTTTGATGAGGCAAAGAAGAAGATTGGATGTGTTGAGGATAAGATCTTCAAAGATTCCAAGCCTTCTGTGTGTATATTGATCCGGATTGGCGTTCTCACTTATGCGCCAAGCACTGTTTTACAAAGAACTTTGATATTGTTGAGGGTTTGAGATAACTTAGGACAATCATAGAATCTGTTAAAGTTTTTAGAATACCGGTAATGGTAAAGAATTTGGCAATGATAGGTTACATTGCCTGATTATGGAGAAGTTGTTGAACAGTCAGAGAAATTGCAAATGATATACGAAGAGAAATATCAAGAATTAAAAAATAGTTTTCGCTTGACATACTTTGAATACTACGGATAGCTAGCATAATGAACTTATCGCCTATATGGAGGGACACAGCAAAAGGGTGGATTGACTCACCTTTGATCTTCTACAATATTTGAGCCGGGAAGTATATAACTGATTACATGAATATCTGGCGGTGTCCACCCTCCTCCTCTCCGGGTCACGATCGCCGTAATGAGCTCGTGATCAGTAACGTCGAACGCGGGGTTATACACCTTTACGCCGTCTGCGGTCATACGCTCGCTGGTACCACATGTCGGTGACTTCGGCGCTGTTCGATAGTGGATGTCGGCACCCAGTTGGAGTGAGAGGTCGATGGTGGAACTGGGGGCGCATGAGGGCTAGAAGGGAAATGCCGGTGTTTGGCGAGGATGGCAACACCAGATGCCGATCTGTTGGCGATATCGCCGCTGGCGGCGACACGGTCACAGCCGACGAAGACGGCATCGATCCAGCCGTTCTTTCATGACGGTGGGAGGCCATGTTGTCGCAGATGAGGGTGACGTCCATGCCGGCGGCACTGAGTTCGTAGTGCGAGAGAGTGCGCCCTGGGAGAGGGCGGTCTCGTCGGCGTAGATTTTGAGTGGTAGCCTTTTTGGTGTGTCCGAGATTACATGACGCGGTCGCAGTGCCGCATTTGGCGGTGTGAGCTGTCCCGCATTGCAGTGGGTGAGGCCCGTATCCGGGCTTTTACAAGGCGGGATGCTCGCCTATTTTTTGCAGATGTCGATGTCCTCCTGTTGACGTGGAGGGCTTCATCGCGCAGGAGTGCACGGATCTCAGGGGACGGATGTCCCTTCGTTGGCCTTACAATGTTTTCCATACGGTCCAGTGCCCGCGAGAGGTTGACGGCGGTGGGGCGGGAGGAGTTGAGGTAGTCGGCGGCTGCGTGGAAACGTCGCGCGAACTCGACGCAGTCGTCGAGTGCCGATCTCAGCGGCGGCGAGTAGATGCCGATGGCAGCGGCGTCGTCTGATGGTGGGGCACCGCGCACCTGAAGTTCGCGGATTGCTGTCCAGATTTCGCCCTGCGTTTTGAGGCGGAGGTATTCGGCTTTGTTTGGGAGTTTTATGGTCGATGATGACGAGCGCGCGCTCCTCTTCGTCGAGGGCGAGGTTTCATGCTCAGAGAATGCGTTGGTGTTCATGTATTCCTCCTGAACAGATCGGATACTCTCCATCTCTGTTAGCTCGTCCGCCGGAATGGTCGCGGCCTGTGTCCGAGGACGGTGAGGCAGCGTGCAGATGTCGGCGAGTTCTTCGACGTAGCTGCCTTGAGCAGAGCTTCCTTGAGACTGTCCGCGACGGCGACGACACCCGATGCGCCCGTATGAGGGCGACATCGGAGATGGAGAGCGGCGCGAGGATCGCTCTGCCGCTGCGCGTGTGCACTGGGACGCCCGTATGGGGCGACGGGGACATAGCCCTCCCTGCAGCCGAGGATGGAGAGCCTCGTAGACGATGGCGGGAATCGGCTTGTTCGATGACGGCGAACGCCGCCGTGCGCGAATGTGTGCGCGACGGCGAGGACATCACTGCGACGTTCGATAGATCGCCGTGTGCATCATCAGCTCGCTGGTCGGTTTTGCGCCCGTTCACAGATTCGACGGTTTGCCCGTCCATATCAATGACCACGATGTCGTCTCGCGGTCATCTCCTCGCGATCCATGCGGTCGGAGGATGCAGATGTAAACCGCTCGCCGGCGTCGCGGATGCTGAAATTCCCGAACGGTGCCGGCACAGTCCCGGCATGATCGCGCCGCGCGTATACAGCATCGTACGTCCTCTTTGATTTGTTCGAGGCATAATTGCCCCTCCCTCATACACTCACAGATCTCATTTTAACGAAAATTCAAGGGATTTTGCAAAGTATTTTTCCATATGTATAAAACGAATAAATCGGGGGCAGATGCTATATAAAAAGGTTTTGACTTTTTATTGGAAATGGTTTATAATATAAATCGTATAAAAGGGTGCGGCGAAAGAGGTACTGCAGCACTGAGAATGAAGGACTTAACAGGGGTATTTTACGGCAGTAAAAGTTGCTATCAATGGTTTTGGCTGTATCGGTCGTCTCGCATTTCCGTCAGATGTCTGATGCTCCCGGCTGCGAGGGTCGTCGCGATCAACGATCCGACGAGCCCGAAGATGCTCGCCCATCTCCTGAAGTATGACTCCACGCAGGGAGCGTTATAGCATGCGGATTCGGTCACGGCAGGTGACGACTCCATCACGGTGAACGGCAAGAAGATCAACATCTGCGCACAGGCGAAGCGAAGAGATTCCTGGGGCAAGCACGATGTCGATGTCGTGCTCGAGTGCACGGGCTTCACACGGCAAAGGACAAGGCTTCGGCACATCTGAAGGCAGGCGCAAAGAAGGTCGTCATCTCCGCGCCGTCGGGCAACGATCTCCGACGATTGTCTACAACGTCAACCACAAGAAGCTGCACGAAGGACGACCGAGGTCATCTCGGCTGCGTCCTGCACGACGAACTGCCTTGCACCGATGCGCAAAGGCGCTGGAACGATCCGCCCGATCAAGAGCAGCGGCATCACGTCGACGATCCATGCCTATACGGGCGACCAGATGGTTCTCGACGGCCCGCAGCGCGGCAGATCTGCGCCGCAGCCGCGCTGCAGCGATCAACATCGTTCCGAACTCGACGGGCGGCGGCGAAGGCAATCGGTCCGTCATCCCGAGCTCAACGGCAAGCTGATCGGCTCGGCGCAGCGCGTTCCGACCCCGACGGGTTCGACGACACCCTCTGCGCGGTGGTCGACGGCAAGGTCACGGTTGAGCAGGTCAACGCACAGATGAAGAAGGAAGCAACGAGCCGTTCGCGTACAACGAGGACGAGATCGTCTCCAGCGACATCATCGGCACGACGTACGGCCTCGATCTTCGGACGCGACGCAGACGATGGTACAGCGACACGGGCGACGGCACATGCCTCCGTCCAGGTGGTCTCCTGGTACGACAAATGAGAACAGCTACACGAGCCAGATGGTTCGCACGATCAAGTACTTTGCGGAACTCAGCTGAGACAAGTAAACAGAGATATACGGGACACGGGTCGGAGTTTGAGTAGCGCTGATTTGAGCCACGTAGCATACGATCTTCACGAGGTCCGGCCGACGTTTGGGCCGAACCTCGCTTTATTTAGGAAAGACCGACGCATTCAGCGTGATTCCTTTCGAGGGGACAATATGAACAAAAAGACAATGATGCACATTGATCCGCGTGGGAAAAGGTATTCGTCCGCGTGGACTTTCAACGTGCCGATGGACGAGAATCAGCACATCACGAACGACACGCGCATCCGTGCGACGCTCCCGACGATTCGAGCATCTGCTGAATGCGGAGCGGCGGTCATCCTTAGCGTGCCACGTCGCCGCCCGACGGAGGCCCGCGAGCTGCAGTTCTCGACGCGTCCGATTGTGGCGCGTCTCGAGGAGTGCCTCGACAGCCTGCATGAAATGGGCATCGGACTGCGTGAGGCGGACGAAGGCTGCCGCCGAGCTGAAGCCGGGTGATGGTGCTGCTGCTGGAGAATCTGCGCTACCGCAAGGCGGAGAAGAAGAACGATCCCGCGTTCGGAAGCAGCTCGCATCGCTCGCGGACATTGCGGTGGACGATGCGGTTCGGCGTCGCGCACCGTGCACTACGCCTCGAACGTCGGAATTACGGCACATCTGAGACGGTGGCGGGCTTCCCTCGCGAGAAGGAGATCAACTACATCGGCAAGACGCTTGAGAACTGAAGCGCCCGTTTGTCGCCATCATCGGCGGAGCGGAGTCTCGGACAAGATCGGCGTGATCGAGAACACGATCGACAAGGTCGATACCATCATCATCGGCGGCGGCATGGCGCACACCTTGACGCATCGAAAGGGGTACCCTGTCGGCGACCCTCGTCGAGCGCGACAAGATCGAGCTTGCAAGGCAGCTGTCTCGAAAAGGCGTGCAAGAAGGGCGTGAGAGGTCGTCCCGCCCGTGGATCTCGTCGTCGCGGACAAGTTCGCGGCGGATGCGAATACGAAGATCGTCGATGTGGGACAAGGTTCCCGACGGCTGGCGAGCCTCGACAGCGGCCTCGAAGACCTCCGAGGAGTACGTGAATGCTCAAGGGGGCAAAAGACGGTGATCTGGAACGGTCCGATGGGCGTGTTCGAGTTCGATGCGCGTTTGCAAAGGGGCACGGAGGCAGTCGCGCGTGCGGTTGCACAGGCGACGAAGGAAGGCGCGATCTCCATCGTCGGCGGCGGCGACTCAATTGCGGCGCTGAAGAAGACGGGACGTCGAGAAGATCTCGCACATCTCGACGGGCGCGGCGGCGACGCTCGAGCTGCTTGAGGGTGCAAGGTGCACGCGGGCATCGCGGCACCTGCGACGAGTAAAAAGAACGATAGAGGAGAACGCTATATGGCAAGAACACCGATTGATTGCAGGAAATTGGAAGATGAACATACGGTCGCGGCGGGTGTCGCGCCTCAGGAGGAACTCGCCCGCCTGTCAAGGACTGCAAGGCGACGGTCGTGAGTCTGCCCGACGGCGACAGCGCTCGCGGGCGTGACCGAGGCGGTCAAGGGCCCGAACATCGCCGTCGGCGCACAGAACGTGCACTGGGAGAAGAGCGGTGCCTGGCACGGTGAGATCTCGACGGAGATGCTGACGGAGCTCGAGAGTCACCTACTGCGTGCTCGCTGGTCACAGTGAGCGCCGCGACTATTTCGGCGAGACGAACGAGGGCGTGAACAAAGCGCGCATGCAGCATATGCGGCCGGCATCACGCCGATCATCTGCTGCGGCGAGTCGCTTGCGATCCGTGAGGCGGGCACGCACCTCGCCTACGTCGCGTACCAGATCGAGGCGGCGCTTGCGGGCTTTGCTGCGGCTGATGTCGCGAAGCTCGTCATCGCCTCACGAGGCCGATCTGGGCGATCGGCACGGGCAAGACGGCGACGTTCGATCAGTGAGGAGGTCTGCGCGCACATCCGCAAGACCGTCAGAGGCGAAGTACGGCGCGGCGGCAGCCGAGGGCGTACGCATCCAGTACGGCGGCAGTGAAGCCCGGAGACGATTGCGGGTCTCATGGAGAAGCCGAACGTGGACGGTGCGCTCGTCGGCGGCGCAGCGCCAGGGCGAAGGATTTCGCGATTGAACAACTCAGGAAATCGCTGAATTTATCAGCGCTTCCCTAATTTCTAAAACTCCAAACACACTTAGGTTGGCGCGATTCTTGTGAGGCAGAGAATCCAGCCTGAGTATTG
>BNJS01000520.1_pt1 | contig 102589 bp, 108 predicted proteins | sample 8540461 | NCBI WGS metagenome assembly BNJS01 (sample SAMD00202454, study PRJDB9452) | human saliva metagenome | isolation source: human saliva | place: Japan | reverse complement strand
AATAATTAAATTAATGGAATTGCCAAAAAAACTGTTTAAAAAGATTGTTCATTACGTAATAACACAAGACGTCAGTGATTATCGCTGGCGTCTTTTCGTTTGGACTTATCAACTGCCCAGAAAACTGTTAAAATAGTGGAGAATAAGCAGTAGAAAGGAAATCGCCATGACTAGAAATTCTGTATGGATTCAACAAGAGATTGAGGGAGTGAAGCTATATGTTTATCGTTCCAATGTCAAAGATGCTACGACCATTTATTTTTTAGATGGAGATCAATTCGAAGAGCCTTTTAATCATTGGATTCGCAAACATCAACCTGCACTTAATTTTGTACTCATCAATGCAAATAATCGAACAGATGATTATACACCTTGCCCTCTTCAGGCATCTGAAAGCATGCCGATGGATTTCGGTGGAAAAGCTGCAGAACATCTTTCGTTTTTCGCAACACATGTGATTCCATTTTGTGAGAGTGAATATGGTTTTGCGTCAAGCACAGAAAAGAGAGTTATCGGTGGTTATTCGCTAGGCGGATTATTCAGCCTGTACGCAGCGGTGAACAATGATTTATTCGGAACTGTCCTCAGTTGCTCTTCGTCGCTGTGGTATCCGGATTTTCTGGACTATTTAAAAGAACATCCCTTTAAAGCCGCTCATTCTAAATTGTACATGAGTGTGGGAGACCAAGAAGGAACGACTGCTACGAATTTAACAGCAGCCCAAACTTCTAATACGATAGCATTAAAAGATTTTTATGAGCCGAAATTTCAAGCAGGTGATTTCAAGTTTACGTTGGAAGAGGGAAATCATGGAAATGATATCTCAGGACGTGCCTGGCGTGCTATTGAATGGGTAGAAGAGAATTGTAAATAATCAACAAAAAATCCACTGGTTAAACCAGTGGATTTTTTTCTAGCGGTGCCAAAGGGTCTCGAACCCCCGACCTAGCGTTTAGGAAACGCTTGCTCTATCCAACTGAGCTATGACACCCTGATACATTTATTGAACCACAGAACCCGCTATCTGTCCATACGAAGTTACTTAATCTTAAAATAAATGAGCAGTAGCAATCTTCATCATAGCAGCAGATTTAAATAATAAAATAGACTATTTTTTGGTCTACTCAGAAGGTTTAGAAAAAACCGATTCTATGAAAAAAAGATGGAGTACCTTGGGATTCTATGGTAGGAGTAAGAGCGAGAGGTAACTGATACGAATATGAGACTCTAGGAATTTATTCCGTAGAGACTCATTGAGGCTCAGTAGGTGAGAGACTTCGGCTCGAACCGGTACAGCTCTTATCCCTACCATGAAGATATCCCAATGGGACGGAATCAATATTTTTGATAGAGACAATTTCAATCTCAAAACCTTCGATTTAAGTATAAAAAAACCACCAAAGAAAATCTTTGGCAGTTTCAAGTTCATTAATTTAGTTTGCTGACTGACGGCGTGAAGATTGCCAATGCGAGTACAGACGGAAGATTGAATCGACCGTAAAGATAGCAAGTGCAATCATCCCGGCAGTAATCATTGTTTGACCGAAGAAGAATTTTCCTTTTTCAACATCTCCTACAAAGAAGGCGTATACGGTACGATACATGCCTGCACCAGGAACGAGTGGGAAAAATCCAGGGATAAAAAATACCGTTACGGGAGCTTTAAAATAGCGTGCTGCTAAGTGCGATAAAAACGCAATTGTAAGGCCGCTATAGTAAGTAGCTAGTTGTAATCCAGAACTGTCCAAGAAGAAGAGATATACAAACCAACCAATGCCTCCAATAATCGAAATATGAATGAGGAGTCGTTTTGGTGCTTCAAAGACAATACAACTGAAGTAGACAGCGATGAGAGCACTAATCACTTGATAAATCATAAGGGGTTTGCACCTCCTGCTAATACGAGTCCCAAAGCAACAGCAATAGCGACGGAAAGAGCCGTCACAAACGCTTCAATTGCCCGAGCTGCTCCTGAGTTGTAGTCTCCGCGTAATGTATCGCGAATGGCATTTGTAATGGCGGTTCCAGGAACGGCCGGCATGATTAATCCAACAATGGAGATGCCGATTCGAGCGTCCGGAACGAAATGTTTCTGAATCAAAATGATAATGACAATCGCTGGAATAATCGAGATGAGGTTCAACACGAATGTTCCTAATTTTAATTTCGGATCTAACTTATAAACAAATGGCATGATAATCGCTGCTACTGATGCAATGACGAGTTCAATTGGCGTTGCTCCAAATAGAGCAGCGTAGAACCCACACATCAGAATAAGGCCTAAGTCTTTTAACCACTGTGGATATTCGGATTCTTTTAAGTCTTGTAATCGTTGATAAGCCGTATCAAGGTCGATTTCTTTTGTTACAAGTTGACGAGAAATCGTGTTGACTTTATAGATGCGGTTTAAATTTGTGTCACGATTTGGAACACGACGGATTTCTGTAATAGAATCGATGCAGTCATCATCGAGTGTTGCAAAGATTCCAGTCGCCATTGCGAAGGCTTCGCAAGTTTCAAAGTTAGATGTGGAGAGAATATAGTTCATCGTTTCTTCCACGCGATACGATTCCGCATTGCATTCGAGCATGATTTGACCAGCAAGAATAGCGGTATCCATTAATTTTTTTGCATATGATCGCACAAAGCCTTCCTCCTTACTAAAATACTCTCTAAGTATAGCATACAAGGCGTGTTTTGCTAAGTAGAAATTTTTATGAAATGAAACTGTACTATTTTCAAAGTGCGACCAAACTAGTACAGCTGTTTTTTTGATGATTGTTTTAACATTGTACTGTTTTTTTAAAAGTATTTAGTGTATTATTAAGATAACAAATTTTTGGAGGGATATCCGTGGAATTATTTGAAGAATTATCACTTAAAGTGAAAGGGAAAGACGTTAAAATCGTATTTCCAGAAGGAGATGAACCAAGAATCATTGGTGCAGCTGTTCGTTTATTAGCAGATGGACTTTGCAAACCAATCTTACTTGGAAATGTCGACGCAATTAACGAAGTAGCAAACGCTCGTGGATTTAACATTTCTCATTTAGAAATTATCGATCCTGAAACTTATGCAGACGATAAATATGCTGAAATGGTTGCAAGCTTTGTAGAACGTCGTAAAGGTAAAGTATCTGAAGAAGATGCTCAAAAATTATTACGTGACGTAACTTACTTCGGAACAATGATGGTATACATGGGCTTAGCAGACGGATTAGTATCTGGTGCGGTTCACTCAACAGGGGACACTGTACGTCCAGCATTACAAATCATCAAAACAAAACCAGGAGTATCTCGTACAAGTGGTGCGTTCATCATGATCAACAGCGACAAATCTAAGAAATACTTATTCTCAGACTGCGCAATCAACATCAACCCTAACGCACAAGAATTAGCTGAAATCGCAGTTGAATCTGCTAAAACAGCTGAATTATTCGGTATCGAACCAAACGTTGCAATGTTAAGTTTCTCAACTAAAGGTTCTGCTAAATCTGAAGAAGCATTAAAAGTAGCTGAAGCAACTAAAATCGCTCAAGAATTAGCTCCAAACTACAACATCGACGGAGAATTACAATTCGACGCTGCATTCGTACCAAGCGTTGGTAAACAAAAAGCTCCAGACTCACCAGTAGCTGGACAAGCAACAGTATTCGTATTCCCAGAAATCCAATCAGGAAACATCGGATACAAAATTGCACAACGTTTCGGTAACTTCGAAGCAATCGGACCAATCCTACAAGGATTAAACAAACCAATCTCTGACTTATCACGTGGATGTAACGAAGAAGACGTCTACAAATTAGCGATCATTACAGCTAATCAAGCATTGATGGAAAACTAGGGAGAAAGACAGAAGACAAAAAATGACTCGCAGTGCGAGTCATTTTTGCTTCGTCGTCTTTCCCCCACAGAGCATATTAGACGTTCTCGAATCACGAGTGATGAAGAGAACGTCAATAAGCTACTGTGCGATGCGAGACTTCGCGATTTCTGCGATGTCGAACTCAACTACACAAAAACGACTCGCATTGCGAGTCGTTTTTTTCTTTACGTATAAATTTAGTAGAGCACAAAAAAGCAGGCATTTCTGCCTGCACATTTTATATTATTCAGATTCTGGTAATAAGAACCATAATAGTGCGTATAAGAAACCACCAGCACCAGCTAATAAGAATGAAAGAGCCCATACAAGACGAACCATTGCTACGTCTAGTCCAAAGTAATCAGCTACACCAGCACATACTCCAGCAATTTTCTTTTCGTTCACTTTACGAGTTAAACGTTTTTCTGACATAAGAACACTCCTTATCGATGTTTATATATCGACTGTAGCATATGTTACATATAAAAAATAGTATAAATGAAGACGTTCACAAAAATAGACCGGATTATTCTTATTTCGAAGTAGAACCGACTTTGGATTCACGATAAATTCATATTTTCCGATTCATCCAAACTTGAGTAACTTATTTACTCAAAAAATTTTTTATCATTATAATGTATACGTTATAATGATAGTTTTTAATTTATATTTCAAAACATTATAATATCAACGATTCTAAGAGATTTTCGTTTGAAATAATATAAATAATTTTTGTGAGCAGATAAATTGCTTTAACGTTTAAGTGATGATAATCTATTGACAGTTCCAAGAGAGAAAACGTCACTTTCTTGGCTGAAAAAAGATGAAAAGAGGATATGAATATGAAAAACATTTTATTTGTTGTAGGTAGCTTACGTAAAGGTAGCTTCAACCACCAAATGGCTGAAAAAGCAGAACGTATTTTAGAAGGAAAAGCAACAGTCACTTACTTAGATTACTCAAAACTTCCATTAATGAACCAAGACTTAGAAACTCCAGTATTACCAGAAGTACAAGCAGCACGAGATGCATTCGGTAAAGCAGATGCAGTATGGATCTTTCTCACCAGCATATAACTTTGCAATTCCTGGAACAGTGAAAAACTTATTAGACTGGATGAGCCGTGCGTTAGATTTATCAGATACACAAAGGACCTTCTATTTTACAAGATAAAGTTGTAACTGTATCAGCGATGGCAAACGCAGGACATGAACCATTATTTGCAGCTTATAACGCATTATTACCATTCATCCGTATGCAAGTAGTTGGTGAATTTCACTGGCTGCTACAATTAATCCTGAAGCTTGGGGAACAGGCGTTGTTACATTAAGCGAAGAAGTAGTAGCAGGACTTGAAAAACAAGCAGAAGCATTATTAAATGCATAATTAAAACTAAAAACTTAACTTTTAAAAGCAGTCTCTATAGATGAGGGGCTGCTTTTTTTGAACAATATGCGAACAGACATTTGCCCTAGACCTTCCTGTTATGCTAAAATTGTTCTGATATAGACAAAAAAAGGAGCATCATTCATGTATGAATATTTAAATGGAGAGTTAGCGCATATCTTACCAACAGCAATTGTTGTCGATGTGCATGGCGTAGGGTATCAAGTGGTCTTTGCAAACCCATACCGCCTACAAGATTCTCTAAAGAAACAAATTAAAGTATTAGTGCAACAAGTCGTTCGTGAAGATTCCATTACGTTATATGGATTTATCTCAAGCGAAGAACGTGAATTATTCCAACGTTTAATTAGCGTTTCTGGTATCGGGCCAAAGAGTGCGATGAGTATTTTAGCCAATGACGACACAGAAGGATTCGTGAACGCAGTAGAAAGTGGCAATGTCACTTATTTAACAAAATTCCCAGGTGTTGGGAAGAAAACAGCACAACAAATTATTCTAGACTTGAAAGGGAAGTTTGAAGCTGTCCCAGAAGAAACGACGAAAGCTGTTGTTTCAACAAACCAAGCAACTCTGGAAGAAGCAAAAGAAGCTTTACTTGGCCTTGGTTATTCTGCAAAAGAAATTACAAAGATTTGGAAGTCGCTGGAAGCTGCTGCTCCAAGTACGACGCAAGAGGCATTAAAAGTAGCCTTTAAACTATTGATGAAATAATGGAGGATTATCGTGGAGGAAGAACGTTTTATTGACGGAAACCCGCTGGACGAAGGGGAAGTACAAGCCGAATTATCACTGCGCCCACAGACGTTGCAACAATATATCGGTCAACAAAAAGTAAAAGAAGAGCTTGCCGTCTATATTCAAGCGGCTCGCAGTCGTTCTGAAGCCTTGGATCACGTGTTACTATACGGACCTCCAGGACTTGGGAAGACGACACTTGCGATGGTGATTGCGAACGAATTAGAAGTCGGCATTAAGACGACAAGTGGACCAGCGATTGAACGACCAGGAGACTTAGTGGCGCTCTTAAATGACTTACAAGCAGGGGATGTCTTATTTATCGACGAGATTCACCGTTTACCACGAGTTGTGGAAGAAATGCTGTATTCAGCGATGGAAGATTTCTTCGTGGATATCGTGGTCGGACAAGGGCCAACTGCGCATCCGGTGCATTTCCCATTGCCACCGTTCACTTTAATTGGTGCAACGACTCGTGCAGGAGCACTTTCTGCACCGCTTCGTGACCGTTTCGGGATTGTGGAACATATGGAGTATTACGATGAGGCATCTCTAGCTGAGATTGTTAAACGTAGTGCGAATGTTTTTGATAGTGAAATTAAAGAGGAAGCCGCTCTTGAGATTGCGCTTCGTTCTCGTGGAACACCGCGTATTGCGAACCGTCTCTTGAAGCGTGTACGTGACTTTTCTCAAGTATACGAAGAAGGCATGATTTCAAAAGAAATTACGCAGCAAGCTCTAAAAGTCTTGCGAGTAGATGCTAAAGGGTTAGACCATATCGACCGTAAATTATTGACGGCAATGATTGATTTATATGATGGCGGTCCAGTTGGACTTGGAGCCATTGCGGCGAATATTTCAGAAGACGCCGAAACTATCGAAGATATGTATGAACCATATTTATTACAAATTGGATTTTTAAAACGGACATCGCGCGGTCGTGTGGTGACGCCTGAAGGATATGCTCACTTAGGGCGCTTATATCCCATGTCGTAAGGAAGGAAATAGAAATGAACTATACAACGAAAGATTTTGACTTCGATTTACCCGAAGAATTAATCGCTCAAACTCCATTGAAAGACCGTACGTCTTCACGTTTATTAGTGGTGGATAAAACAACACATAGCATTGAAGATAAACATTTTTCTGATTTACTAGATGAATTAGGAGAAGGAGATACACTTGTTGTCAATAACACTCGTGTACTTCCAGCGCGTCTTTATGGAACAAAAGAAGAAACAGGAGCTCATATTGAAGTCTTACTATTAACGAATACAGAAGGCGACAAGTGGGAAACACTTGTGAAACCTGCCAAACGTATGAAAGTTGGTAGTGTGGTTTCTTTTGGAGATGGTCGACTTAAAGCAACAGTTGTCGAAGAATTAGAACAAGGTGGACGTATCATCGAGTTTTCATACGAAGGAGTATTCCTAGAAGTGTTGGAATCTCTTGGTGAAATGCCATTGCCACCATATATTAAAGAACGTTTAGAAGATAAAGAACGTTACCAAACCGTTTATGCAAAAGAAAATGGATCTGCAGCAGCACCTACAGCTGGCTTGCACTTTACGGAAGAGTTAATGCAAAAAATCCGTGAGAAGGGCGTAAATATTGTTCCAGTCACATTGCACGTTGGTCTTGGAACGTTTAGACCTGTTTCTGTGGATTCACTAGAAGACCACAAGATGCATTCTGAGTATTATAATGTGTCAAAAGAAACTGCAGACATGATTGAAGCGACTAAAAAAGCTGGCAAACGTGTCATTGCGGTTGGTACGACTTCGATTCGTACACTAGAAACAGTTGCTAGAGACAATGATGGGCATGTGGTGCCTGCGAGTGGTTGGACGGATATTTTCATCTCGCCTGGGTATGAGTTCCGCGTGGTGGATGCGTTTGTAACGAATTTCCACTTGCCAAAATCAACGCTTGTTATGCTTGTCAGTGCTTATCTTGGACGTGAATTCACACTAGAAGCGTATCAGCACGCCATCGAAGAACGTTACCGCTTCTTTAGTTTTGGCGACGCAATGTTTGTGCATAAATAAAGAGAAATTGACCGTAGGTCAAATATTGAACCATGGGGATGTCTTCATGGTAGAGATAATAGCTGTATCGGATTGAGCCTTTTGTCTCAATCCTACCGAGCTTCAAAGACTCTCTAGAAAATAAATTTTCAAGAGGTTCTAATTCACATCGGTTACTAGATACTATTACTCCTACCATAGAATCCCCATGCTTCTTCATTTGTCCACGGTCTTTTTGTGCTTTTATACGAAGCATTGCTAAAAGAAGATGGACGTTCTTAGTGGGTTCTTTCTAGTGTGAATTTACAGGCGATGGAATTGGAACGTGCTGAGATTTGCCCTCGGTCTTTTGTGAATTTATACGAAGCATTGCTAAAAGAAGATGGGGCGTTCTTAGAAATAAAAACGAGGGAATTTATACGAAGCATTGCTAAAAGAAGAGGGGCGTTCTTAGTGAGTGCTTTCTAGTTTGGATTTACAGGCGATTGAATTGGACCGTGCTGAGATTTGCCCACGGTCTTATTGTGCTTTTATGCGAAACGGTGCTAAAGAAGTGAAACGTTAGTGAGTGCATATAAAATAAAAAAACAGAAGTTAAGGTTCAACTCTTAACTTCTGTTTTCTTTTGATTTCATAAATACGTGTTGGATGATAAAGATAGCTGCAGTTACGAGCACTCCTACGATTACAGCGCTCTGCACGTTGTAAGGTGTTTGAGAGAGTGCACTTCCTAAATAATAAGTCACTTGGCTAAGTATCAATCCCCATATGATGGTAACAATATATTTCACAGACAACCCTTCTTTCATTTCCCATTATAGTACAAGCAAGATTCTTTTGACAATAGATGGGCCAAAAATCTTTCCAAATGGGAGCGTGAAAGGGGAAGATATGCTATAATAAGACGACTAATACGAGAGGAGGAGCCCTATGCCGTTTACAACATTACAAGTATTTAGTAGCTATTCATTACTCAAGAGTACGATTCGTTTAAATGAGTATGTAGAAACTGGAAAATTATTAGGTTATAAACAATTGGCCTTAACAGATGATGGTGTGTTGCACGGCGCAGTGGAGTTTTATGAGCGATGTATTCAAAATGGAATCCAACCGATTCTAGGGTGTACATTCGAGATTTCCTGGAAGAGTGATGCTTCTAAAAAAGAAATGCTTGTCGTCTATGCCAAAGGTGCTAAGGGGTACGAATCCCTCCTGAAACTTTCAACCCTTTATCAACAAGGGCTTACTTGGACATCTGAAATGACGGAGTGGATTGTAGCTCATAATGAGGATGTGAAAATCGTTCTTCCTCCAATGGACAGTGAGTGGGTTGCTGCGCATTCTAAGGGAAAACTCGAATCAGTTCTTCGTGCTGTGAAGGAAGAATTTGCTGGCGTTGAGATTGCCGTAGGGATAACTCGTGAAATGGTTGAACGCGGTGAGTTCGACACGATGCGTGAAGGGATCGAAGCGTCTGGAGTAGTGCCAGTTGCCTTTAGTGTCGCTCGTTATTTAAACACAACTGATTATTTCCCGTGGAAAGTGTTGCAAGCGATTCGACTAGGAGAAACGCTCTCATTTACACAAGAAGATGCAACAGGAAGCGAATCGTTACCAGAAGCAACTTCGATGACAAAGGTGTTCCAAGCGGCAGAAGGTGGAGTCCTTCTTTCTAACTTAGAACAATTTACAAAAGATTTAGTGGTAGAAATTCCTCTAAGAGATACCATGCTGCCACAATTCCCAGTACCAGGTGGGAAGACGAGTGCACAGTTCCTTTATGAATTATGTGAAGCGGCGATGCTGGAGATGGGAGTGACGACACCTATTTATGTGGATCGACTCAAAGAAGAGTTAGCCGTTATTCATGAAATGGGATTTGATGATTACTTCCTTATCGTTTGGGATATTATGCGTCATGCACGTGAACAAGGCATTCAAACTGGTGCTGGTCGTGGGTCTGCAGCGGGTTCTCTCGTTGCATACCTCTTGCATATTACAGGCGTAGATCCGATTCGTTATAACTTGCTATTTGAGCGTTTCTTAAACCGTGAGCGCTATACGATGCCCGATATCGACTTGGATTTTCCCGATGATAAGCGTGAAGATATTTTAGCCTATATCGTTTCAAAATATGGCAATCAAAATGTAGCGCAGATTGTGACATTCGGGACGCTTGGGGCGAAACAAGTGATTCGCGATGTATGTAAAGTCTTTGGCGAAAACATCATTACGGTTCAGAAGTTTTCAAACAATATCGCTCAAGGGAAAGTAACGCTAGAGCAAACCTATAAAGAAAATAAGGCGTTTAGAGAACATGTAGAAAGTAGTGAGCGTAATCGTAAGCTCTATCAAGTGGCGAAATCTCTTGAAGGACTTCCACGTCATTCATCTGTCCATGCGGCCGGAGTCGTGTTATCACAAGACGTGTTGACGAAAGACAGTTCCTTTAATGAAACGAGATAAAGGATATTCGGCGTCTCTACAAGAATCCGATTGGATGCTCACGCAGTATGCGATGCAAGCTGTTGAAAAAGTCGGACTTCTAAAAATGGACTTGCTAGGGTTGAGTAACCTGACATTACTGCATAAGGCTATTCAACAAACGCAGAAGATTACGAAAAAAGCAATAGAGATTACGAAGATTCCTTTAGACGATACGCGTACGTTTGAACTCTTTCCAAAAAGGCACAAACGAATGGCATCTTCCAATTCGAGTCAGACGGGATTCGTCGTGTGTTGAAAGACATGAAACCAACAGCGTTTTGAAGATTTAGTAGCAGTTCTTGCACTTTATCGTCCAGGCCCAATGGAGCAAATTCCACACTTTATTAATCGTAAAAAAGGAACGGAAATTGTTCAGTATCCTCATGCATCTCTTCAAAAGATTCTTGAACCAACATATGGTATCTTGGTCTACCAAGAACAAGTTATGCAAGCTGCTAGTGAAATGGCTGGATTCTCACTTGGGGAAGCGGATATTTTACGTCGTGCCATCGGGAAGAAGAATAGTGATGCGATTGCTGCGCAAAAAGAGAAGTTTGTTCAAGGAGCACTTTCAAAAGGGTATAAACAAGAAGATGCTGAGACGGTATATGACTATATTGAAAAGTTTGCCAACTATGGATTTAACAAATCTCACGCGGTGGCTTATGCGATGTTGTCTTATCAATTAGCGTACTTAAAGGCAAATTATCCAACGGCATTCTTTACGGCATTGTTCCAAAATGCGAGTGCGAAGTCAGCGAAGTTACAAGATTATCTTGTTGAAGCGCGCCAGTTAGGAATTAAGATTTTGCCACCAAGTATCAATCGTAGTTTTGCAGACTTTGTGGCAGACGATAGTGGCGTCATTGTTGGGCTCAATAACATCAAAGGGAATTCGACGAGACTTTGTGGAAAGTATCGTGAAGAACCGTTATGAATATGGTCCGTTCAAAGGATTCCAAGACTTTGCTTACCGTATGGGCGCTCAATATACGAAAGAACCCACTCTTTAATGGCGTTGATTAATGCTGGGGCCTTTGATGAATTTGGTGAAACAAGAGCAACTCTGAAGGCGAACGTCGATGCTGTTGTCAAAAGCGTGAAGTTCCATGGATTGAATTTATCGCTGGAAGATGACTTAGAGGTGGCGTTCACACATGTGGAAGAAGAACCACTCCTACAAACGAATTGAAGAAGAAATCGAAGTACTTGGATTTTCAGTTTCTCCGCATCCATCCTCTAAATACGACTCTCTTGTAAAGAGTGGATGGATTACTCCGATTCAAACCGTCTTTGAAGAAGGATATATGAGATTTGTCGGCATGATTGTGGACATTCGTAAAATCTCTACTCGTAAAGGAGAGCAGATGGCGTATGTCACACTTCAAGATGCGTCTGGAATGATGGATGTTGTCGTCTTTCCGTCCACGCTTGCCGAAGTCTATCAGCACCTTCAACAAAACACGATGGTTCTAGCGGAAGGTCGTGTGAAGAGAGGACAAAAAGGTCAATGGCAACTGCAGTTAAACCGCATGTATCCGATGAGTTTTGCCGATAAGCTACTTGAAGATTCAGCCAAAAGATTGCAAATCGCGATTCGTCCAGAAAAACATACTCCTGAAGTGTATGCTGAGATTAAGCAGTTGGTGACTAAATATAAAGGGGTGACACCTGTTGAATTATTCCTCGTGAATAGTAAAACGCTCGTAAAGAATTCTTTTGCAAACGGTGTGAATCCTTGAGTCGAAAACTAATCCCTAGTCTTGTTGACATTTTAGATAAAGAATGTATAAAAATTGTAAAATGAAAAAGTTTATGAAAATGAAAGACATTTGTAAAAAAAAGTGATAAAATAAAAACAAATGGGCTTGTTCCAGTAAAAATAAATCTAAGAGGTGAATCTTTGTGAAACGCATTGCTGTTTTAACAAGTGGAGGAGATGCTCCAGGAATGAATGCCGCTGTACGTGCGATTGTACGTAAGGGTATTTATGAAGGCTTTGAAGTCTACGGGATTAACTATGGATATGCCGGTTTAGTAGCTGGTGATATTCGTAAATTAAATCCCATCAGACGTGAGTGACTTGATTGGTCGTGGGGGTACATTCTTGTATTCTGCACGTTATCCTGAATTCGCAAATCGTGAAGGACAAGAAAAGGGTATCGAACAATTAAAGAAATTCGGAATTGAAGGGCTTGTTGTTATCGGTGGTGACGGAAGCTATCAAGGTGCCGTTGCTTTAACAAAACTTGGTTTCCCAACAGTTGGGGTTCCAGGAACAATCGATAATGATATTCCAGGTACGGAATATACAATTGGTTTTGATACTGCAATCAATACTGTATTAGAAGCGCTAGACCGTCTTCGTGATACTGCGACATCACACGTTCGTACGTTTATCGTAGAAGTTATGGGTCGTCGTGCTGGAGACATTGCACTTTGGACAGGGGTTGCCAGTGGTGCAGAACAAATCTTAATTCCAGAACAAGATTTCGATTTAGAAACTGTCGCTAAAGAAATCAAACAAGGTCGCTTGAACGGTAAGAAACATACTTTAATTCTTCTTGCTGAAGGCGTGATGTCTGGTGACGAACTTGCTAAGAAGCTACGTCAATACGATAGTGATTTCCACACTCGTGTTACAGTTCTCGGACACGTACAACGTGGTGGAGCTCCAAGTGCTCGTGACCGTGTTCTTGCAAGCCGTATGGGTGCTAAAGCAATCGATTTATTAAAAGAAGATATCGGTGGCGTGTGCGTCGGTGTTAAAGCTGGACAAATTATCTACAGCGATATCGTTGAAACATTAGCAAACGGCAAACATTTACCTAACTTAGAGTTGTATCAACTAAATAAAGAAATTTCATTCTAAAACTAAAGGAGTCAACAGAAAATGAAAAGAACTAAAATCGTATGTACTATTGGACCTGCTAGTGAAGCGCCAGAAAAATTAGCAGCGTTAGCAGAAGCAGGGATGAACGTTGCACGTTTAAACTTCTCACATGGAGACCATGAAGAACATTTAGCACGTATCAACACAATTAAAAAAATCCGTAAAGAAACTGGACGCGTTATCGCAATTCTTTTAGATACAAAAGGACCAGAAATCCGTACACATGATATGGAAAATGGTGCGATTGAATTCCACACTGGTGATGTTGTTCGTATTTCAATGACTGAAGTTTTAGGAACAAAAGAAAAATTCTCTATTACTTACCCAGAATTAATCAACGATGTTAAACCTGGATCAATTATCTTAGTAGATGATGGTTTAGTAGGTTTAGCGGTTACTGAAGTAGACCACGCAAATGGCGAAATCGTCTGCGTAGTAAACAACAGTGGTGTTGTTAAGAACAAAAAAGGAATTAACGTTCCTGGCGTTAAAACAAAATTACCTGGTATCACTGAAAAAGACCGTGCAGATATTATCTTCGGTATTGAAAATGATATCGACTTTATCGCAGCAAGTTTCGTTCGTCGTGCTTCAGACGTTCAAGAAATCCGCGATTTATTAAAAGAACATAACGCAACTCACATCCAAATTATTCCAAAAATCGAAAACCAAGAAGGTATCGACAACATTGACGAAATCTTAGCGTTATCTGATGGTTTAATGGTTGCTCGTGGAGACATGGGTGTTGAAATCGCTGCGGAAGAAGTTCCAATCGTTCAAAAAATGTTAATCAAGAAATGTAACACATTAGGTAAACCAGTTATTACTGCTACTCAAATGTTAGATTCAATGCAACGTAACCCACGTCTACACGTGCGGAAGTTGGTGACGTAGCGAACGCTATCTTCGACGGTACAGATGCAGTTATGTTATCTGGTGAGTCTGCAGCAGGGGATTACCCAGTTGAAGCTGTTCGTACAATGGCTAACATCTGTGTTCGTACAGAACAAGAAATCCGTGTACGTGACAAATTCAAATTAAAAGCATTCGATGAAACTGATGTGGCAGAAGCAATCGGCCGTTCAGTAGCTCATACAGCTAAAAACTTAAAAGTGAAAACAATCGTTGCTGCAACTGAATCAGGACATACTCCAAAAATGATTTCTAAATTCCGTCCTGACGCAACAATCTTAGGTGTGACTTCTTCTGAACGTCAACAACGTGCATTGGCGTTAATCTGGGGTGTGAAACCAGTAATCGTTGAACGTGCTAAGTCTACAGATGAAATGTTCGAAATCTGTATGCAAGCAGTTCGTGACAACCACAATGCTAAAGAAGGCGATTTAGTAATCATCACTGCTGGTGTACCTTTAGGAATTAAAGGAACAACAAACATGATGAAAGTTGCTCGCGTATAATTGATTTAAATCATGATAAAAAGCTTGAACAAACTGTAAAAAGTTGTTCAAGCTTTTTTTGTGATGTGAAGTCATTTGATAAAATAATGAGAAATCGTTAGAAATACAAGGATTTAAATGACTGTAAGCCCTATTTTGTGGTAAAATAAAAGGACAAATGTAGAAGAAGGAGGTTTGTTATGACAAGTGAATTATCGACCGTTGTTCAAGCCATTATCACGGATGAAAATGAAAAGTACTTTTTCGTTCAAAAGAGTGGAGAAACATTCCGTCTAAAAAAAGACGACACTACTGAATCGCTTAAAATTGGCTATGTAGTAACGGGATTCTTATATGAGAATTCTTCCCGAAAAAAAGTTTTTACGCTCAACATTCCTGAAGTAACAAATGAAAGTTATGGATGGGCAAGCGTGACACAAGTCAGAAAAGACTTGGGCGTATTCGTGGATATTGGTTTAGAAGATAAAGATATGGTAGTTTCATTGGATGAACTTCCAAGTATGAAAGAGTTATGGCCAAAGAAAAATAATCGTTTATATGTGACGTTTAATTAAAGATAAAAAGGACCGCACATGGGCAACGATGGGAGACGGTCAAGCATTAAACGAGAAAGTGATTCGTGGTCATAAAGGACAACTCAATAAAGACTTAACTGGAACGGTAACACAAGTAAGGACTTGTAGGAACAACCATTATCACACCAGAAGGATATAAGTTGTTCTTGCATCCATCAGAGCGAATGTACGAACCAACACTTGGGGAAGAAATTACCGTTCGTGTCATTGGCCTACGTCCTGACGGGGTACTGAATGTTTCGATGCGTCCACGCGCTCACGAAGCGATTGGAGACGATGCAGAGATGATTGTGGCGATGCTGAAGAATCGTCCAACACATACACTTCCTTATTGGGATAAAACAGATCCAAAGACGATTAAAGAGATTTTTCGGAATTAGTAAAGGGCAATTTAAACGTGCCATTGGAAATTTATTAAAGGCAAAACGAATTACACAAGAGGAAGGATTTATCCATCTGATTGAAGAATAATGAGTGGAGGCGAGTCGCTTGTCATCTATTTCTATTGAAGGGATTCAAAAGAAATTACAAGAAGAAGGTTTTAAACTGACCCTGCAAAGACAGGCAACAGTTGAAATCCTTCTAGAACATCTGAATGAACTCCTGACAGCCGAAGAAATCTACATGTTCGTAAAGCAAAAGTATCCAGATATTGGATTAGCTACTGTGTATCGAACATTAGAAATTTTAACCGACTTAGGAATCATTTCTAGAAATCTGTTTGATGATGGCATTGGCCGTTATCATCTAAAACAAACGGTTAATCGTCATTTTGCGCATCATCTGTTATGTGTGAAATGCGGTCAAATCCAAGAAGTTGAAGAGGATTTACTCGTTGATGTCGAACAGAAAGTACTAGAGCAATTCCAATTTCAAGTACTGGATCATCGTCTAACTTTCCATGGGATTTGTAAAAATTGCCAGCAAAAGGAAGGGTAGAAGATGAAAGAAATACACTATTTCTTAGATAGTATTGCCGTTCAAGGGCTATCCAATAATACCGTTGCAAGCTATAAGCGGGACTTGGAGAAGTTTTCCAAGTTTCTGGAAGAACAAAAGGTGACACGTTTGCAAGATGTGGACCATACAACGATGGTGCTCTTTCTTCAAAAGCTAAAGAAAGATGAGTATGCCGTTAGTTCAACAAGCCGCATGATTAGCTGCTTGAAGAAATTCTTCCAGTTTCTCGTACAAGAGCGAATGATAGAACGAGACCCAACGCAACAAATTCATCCCCCTAAACCGAAAAAACAGTTGCCAAAAGCGCTCAGTATTGACGAAGTGAACAGGTTGCTGGAGGTGCCAGACACATCAACGGTTTTAGGCCTAAGAGATAAGGCGATGCTGGAACTCTTATATGCAACCGGGATGCGGGTGAGTGAACTGATTAGCATTGAACTCAGTGATTTGCATTTGGAATTAGGATTCTTACAAACGATTGGGAAAGGGAACAAGCAACGCATTATTCCAATCGGTCAAGAAGCAACCAATTGGATTCAAAACTATTTGGAATATGCCCGTCCTGCCTTAGAAGATGAGAAGAAGTTATCAAATGTATTGTTCTTAAATCATCGTGGAGGACAGTTTACGCGTCAAGGTTTCTGGAAGAACTTGAAGAAAATCGTTCAGACGGCGATGATTACAAAGGAAGTGAGCCCACATACGTTGCGCCATTCCTTTGCAACACATATTTTAGAAGCGGGTGCCGATCTTCGAATCGTGCAGGAATTACTAGGGCACTCAGATATTAGTACGACACAAATTTATACACATATTACAAATGAACGAATGAAGGAAATTTACAAACAAGCACATCCGCGTTCGTAATATTTAGAAAATGGAGATGAAATTGATGAAATTTAAAAGAATACATGTCATTGTAATGGACTCTGTAGGGATTGGAGAAGCACCAGATGCTGCGAAAATTTGATGATGCAGATTCACATACTCTAGGTCATATTTCAGAAACTGTAGGCTTAAATGTACCAAATATGCAACGTTATGGTTTAGGAAATATCGCTCCTTTAAAAACTGTACCACCAGTAGAACATCCAGAAGGAAGCTATACTAAACTTGAAGAAGTTTCTGTTGGTAAAGATACAATGACAGGTCACTGGGAATTAATGGGATTAAATATTAAAACTCCTTTCCGTGTCTTCCCAGATGGGTTCCCACAAGAATTATTAGACCGTATTTCTGAATTCTCAGGAAGAGGAATCGTATGTAACTTACCATACAGTGGTACAGCGGTTATTGATGACTACGGTAAACACCAAATGGAAACAGGCGATTTAATCGTTTATACCTCTGCAGACCCTGTAATGCAAATTGCAGCGCATGAAGAGATTATTCCACTAGAAGAGTTATACCGTATTTGCGAATACGCTCGTGAAATTACAAAAGACGATCCATATATGATTGGTCGTATTATCGCACGCCCTTATGTGGGGGAACCAGGCAACTTCCAAAGAACTTCAAACCGTCATGACTATGCATTAAGTCCATTTGGTGAAACAACATTAGACTTCTTGAAGAAAGATGGATTTGATGTAATTGCAATCGGTAAAATTAACGACATCTTCAACGGGCAAGGGATTACTGAATTCGTTCGTACAAAAGACAATATGGATGGCGTAGATAAACTAGTTGAAGTATTGCAGAAAGACTTCACTGGTATGAGTTTCTTAAACTTAGTAGACTTCGATGCGGTTTATGGTCACCGTCGTAATACAAAAGGATACGGCGAAGCATTAGAAGCGTTTGATGCTCGTATTCCAGAAATCGTAGAAAATATGCAAGAAGATGATTTATTAATTATTACTGCTGACCACGGAAATGACCCAACATTCAAAGGGACAGACCACACTCGTGAGTACATTCCAGTGTTAGCAATTAGCAAATCATTGAAACACCCAACACACTTACCACAAGGACACTTCAGCGATATCGCAGAAACCATCAGTGAAAACTTTGGAGTTGCATCAACTGGTAACGGAACAAGTTTCTTAAAAGAATTAAACTAATACAGAAAGAGGGAACAACATGAGCAAATACGAACAATTAGTTGAAACAAAAACGTTTTTACAAGAAAAAGGCATTGGTCATATTGATTTCGGAATGATTTTAGGTTCAGGTCTTGGGGAACTTGCTGGAGAAGTAAAGAACCCATTAATCTTTGACTATAAAGATATTCCAAATTTCCCAGTGTCAACAGTAGTCGGTCATGCTGGCCGTCTTGTATATGGTGAATTAGAAGGGAAACATGTTCTAATCATGGACGGACGTTTCCACTACTATGAAGGTTACGATATGGAAACAGTAACGTTCCCAATTCGTTTAATGAAACTATTAGACGTTGAAACAATTATCGTTACAAACTCTGCAGGTGGTGCAACCCAACATTTGAACCAGGGGATTTAATGATTATTACAGATCAAATTAACTACACTGGTACAAACCCATTAATCGGACCAAACGACGATCGTTTTGGACCTCGTTTCCCTGATATGAGCCACGCGTACCACGAATATGGACAAGAAGTGGTTCGTAAAGCAGCGAAAGAATTAAATATCAATATTAGAGAAGGAGTATACATGGGATACTCTGGACCAACTTATGAAACTCCAGCAGAAATTCGCTTTCACGCAAGCAATGTAGGTGGGGATGCTGTGGGAATGTCAACAGTTCCTGAAGTGATTGTAGCAAACCATGCTGGAATTAAAGTGATTGGGTATTTCATGTATCACAAACTTAGCTGCAGGAATGCAAGCAAACTTAAACCACGAAGAAGTGGTAGAAACAACACAACGCGTTAAAGAAGTGTTCAAATCATTGGTTCGTAAAGTTCTTGTTTTATATTAAGAAACGAACCTCGAGGAGGAATGAATTTGTTAGTACCTTATTCAGCAACGAATAAAAAAATTGCAATGGGATTGCTTTCGTATATCCCAGAATTCAAGGACTTTAAACGATTGCAAGAGGAAATTGAAGAAATCGCGACAAATCCATCCATCAAATGCTGGCTCTGGAAAGAGTCAGAAAGCGATAATTTTATCGGATTGATTGGCGGAGAAAGTACAACAGACACAATTGTGATTAAATATTTATCGATTTCACCTTCGTTTCGTGGGGAAAATAAAACATTCCAAATGTTAGAAGATTTAACAAAGATGGAAGATAAAGTATTAAGCGGAACGATTGAAACAAGCGTCATTCTCGCAAAATGGAATAAACATCGTGTAAGTGAGGGACCATGGAAGATTTAACGATTAAAGTAGCTGAATACGAAGGACCGATGGACGTCCTCTTGCATCTGATTCGTGAGATGAAAATTGATATTTACGATATTCCGATGAATGAGTTAACAAAGCAGTATTTGAACTTCATTCATTCGATGAAAACATTGGAATTGGAAGTGGCAGCTGAATATTTAGTAATGGCGTCGACCTTATTAGAAATTAAAGCGAGAATGCTTCTTCCAAAACCAAAGATAGAAGAGTTGGATGAAGATGGGGAACCAATTGTAGAAGATCCTCGTGATCAGCTGGTGCAACAACTATTGGAATATCAGCAAATTAAAGAAAATGCCAAAAAACTTGAGGAGCTCTCTTTCCTAAGGGGATTACACTTCGGGAAAGAAGCGAGTGACTTGTCTTCGATGCAAGAGATTATTCCTTTGAAAGAAGGAGAAGTGACAACTCAAGATTTATGGAATGCGTTAAAAAAATTAGCGCGTAAGAATATTGCTAAAATGCCGCTTAAGGCTAATATTCAACATGAAACGCATACGGTTGAAGATTTGATGGATTCAATTATTTCAAAAATTGAGCATACAGATAAAAAACAAGTTCCTTTTGAAGAATGTTTCCCTGCCTTCAATCGACATGCGATTACAACAACATTTTTAGCGATGTTACAGCTTGTTCGGGAACATCGTGTACGTTTTATTCAAAGTTCTCCGTATGAGGATATTTTGATTGAGAAAAGACAAGAAAAGGAGAAAGAGAGTGACTAATTATATTTCAGTACTAGAAGGCTTATTATTTGTTGCTGGAGATGATGGAATTTCATTAGAAGAAGCAAGCTATATTTTAGAACTCGAAAGAAGTGCAGTTCGTCAGCTATTAGATGAATTGAAGAAACGCTTAGAGGACGAAAACAGTGGGTTAGAGCTTCTTTTGACGGCTTCTCATTATAAATTAGTAACAAAAGCAAGTTTAAAATCCTATATAGAAAAATATGCAGTTTCTCCATATTCTTCTCAATTGTCTCAAGCGTCACTAGAAACGTTAGCGATTATTGCCTATAAACAACCTGTAACTCGTGTGGATATTGAATCTATTCGTGGGGTTCAAAGTAGTGGTTCGATTCAAAAACTATTACTAAGAGATTTAATTGAAGAGGCTGGAAGATTAGAGACGCCAGGTCGTCCAAAACTGTATAAGACAACAGCTTACTTCATGGATTACTTTGGATTAGAATCTCTTGATGCCCTGCCAGATGCTTCTGATTTATTCGATTTAGATTCTGAAGAAGCGAACCAATTATTTAGAGATAATCATGATTTGTTTGAAGAGTTGGAAATGCGCTCAAAAGAGCATCATGAAGTAGAAGAAGAGAAAGAGTAGGTTTTTTTGTGGAAAGATTACAAAAAGTAATGGCACACGCCGGTGTGGCATCCCGCAGAAAATGTGAGGCATTTATTCAAGAAGGCCGTGTGAAAGGTCAACGGTGAAGTTGTTAGAGAACTCGGTTTTAAAGTAGGTGCGAATGATAAAATTGAGGTAGACGGTATTCCGATTTATAAAGAAGAACCTGTGTACTTCATGTTTTATAAACCAAAAGGCGTGCTTTCAAGTGCCAGTGATGATAAAGGAAGAACCGTTGTAACGGATTATTTTAAAGATGTGGAACAACGCGTGTATCCAGTGGGACGTTTGGACTACGATACAACAGGACTTCTTTTATTAACGAATGACGGAGAGTTTTCAAACTTGATGACCCATCCAAAACATCACGTAGAAAAGAAATATATTGCGAAAGTGAAAGGCGTTCCTACTCCTAGACAAATGCGTCAATTGGAACGAGGAATCGTCTTAGATGGCAAGAAAACGTCAAATGCAAGAGCTCAAATTTTATCGGTTGATACAGATAAAGGAACAGGGATTGTCGCTTTAACGATTCACGAAGGATGGAACCATCAAGTGAAGCGTATGTTTGAAGCTGTGGAGTTACCTGTTATGAAATTAAAACGTGAAGAGTTTGGATTTTTAACATTGGAAAATTTACGACCTGGAGATTATCGTGAATTGCGACCTTTTGAAGTGCAAAAGCTGATAAAACTCGCGTTAGACGATGAAAAATAAAGGCCTATAAGGGAGTAATACAAAGAGAAAAACGGACTCATACGGTATGAGTCCGTTTTGTTTATTTTTCAGTAAATGGAGTATTTTTCCTTTTGATAGCACCAGTTGGGCAGGCTGTGTAAGCATCTTTGAACTTTTCTAGCGTATCTTCTGGTAGTGGAATTGTTCCGGTATTGTTGTCTTGTTTTACAAAGGCAATCCCTTCAGCATCGTACTCGAAGATCTCAGGAGCACGTAGTTGACAGATGCCACATGCGATGCAAGACTCGCAATCAACTTTTGTATAAATTTTTGAAAGAGAGGATTTTTTATCCATGAGTCAGTACTCCTTTTATCAAATTTGGATATTACATGCGATCAAGTCGTATGGTGTGGTTCCGATAAATCGATTATATCGTATTTTAACAGGAAATCGTACCATGTCGACTTTAATTGGCGTTACAGAAGATAAAACCGAAGTATTTTTTGCTAGTTTACCTCATTTAAAAGAAGAGTACTTTCATCAATTAGTAGATGGATTCTTCCGTGAAGGAATAGTTAGCGAAAATGAATCAGGCATAGTGCTACTAAAAGAAATTCCAGAATTTTCGCTTGTGACAAACGGAAACCATGCTGGCAATTACTTGATGCATCCATATTCGTTTGTGCAATTAAGAGATGTGACAAGACTTTGGGTCGAATGGATTAGTTATCACCGCTATGAAGAAACAAGCTATCGTCCTTTGATTCAAAAATGTATGGTTACAGCAATTATTTAAACGATGGTATAAAGAAGAAAAAGAGACGATTACACCAGCTTGGTTTAGTAGTGTTGTGGAAGAGTTCAATGTTTGGGCGGATAAACAAGATGAATCTGTGAAAAGGACATTGGGTAGGCCTTTTTAATGGAGCTAAGTCGACAGCAGCTCTAGAAGCTGAGCTCGTTTCGTTATGGGAATTTACCACGGTTGAAGACTGTGAACCTCTTTCAAGATTAGTATTAATGAAATGGGTGAGTGATGTCTTTGAGGACTCTGAAAAATTTCCCAATCACTTATGGATGGTTTTGCAAAAATGTTTGAATGGATATCTCATGAAACGGTTTCCGTTCGAGAAACCGTTCGATTATTTGAAAAAGGATTAAAACGAACGGAGATTGCGCGTCTTCGTAAACTCAAGGAGAGTACGATTAATGATCATCTTTTAAAGCATGTTTTACTTACTAAAGATGCATTTTATAAACGTGTAGAAGCAACGAAAGCTGCTAAAATGTACCAAACCCTCTTCGAAGATGGACAATATCCTAAATATAAAGAGGCTAAGGACCAGTTTGAAGCAGAAGGAAAGAAAATGGATTTCTTCTTATTCAGATACTATCAAATTAAGGCCTTAAAGGAGCGTGAATGACATGGATCCAATATTGAATCGGTTCGGATATGACGAGTTCCGAGAGGGACAAAAAGAAGTCATCACGTCTCTTGAAGAAGGGCATGATGCGATTGCGATTTTACCAACGGGGAATGGGAAATCATTTATCTACCAATATATTGGAATCAAGGAAAAATGCAGAGTCGTGATTGTGTCTCCGCTAATTGCCTTAATGGTGGATCAAGTTGCCAGTTTAAAGCAGCTCGGTATCCATAGAGCAGTGGCGATTACTTCTCTTATGACTGAAGCCGAAAAAAATTATATTTTAAGCACCTTAAATGAGTATCAATTTATCTTTGTATCTCCGGAGATGCTACAAGCGCCAAGATTCTTTAAGCAATTATCAAAACTGGAAATAGGATTACTCGTTGTCGATGAGGCGCATTGTATTTCGCAATGGGGCTATGACTTTAGAAGTGATTACCTATTTATTGGTAAGATGAGAAAGAGTTTAGGAAGTCCTAGAACGTTAGCGTTAACGGCAACAGCTACGACTCAAGTCATTCATGATATTTATACTTTTTTAGGACTAAATAAAGAGGATACGACTTATTTCCAAGGGCATGCCTTCTTGAAGAATCGTGAAATTGATGTTATTTCAGTTGAAGGACTTCGCAGCAAGATGCTTAGTGAATTGTTGAAGCGTGTGGAATATCCTTGTATCGTGTATGCCTCAACAATTAAAGAGATTGAAGGGTTAAAAGAATCGCTCCAAGATGAAGGATTTACAAAAATCGATACCTTTCACTCTAAGAGACATAGTAGTGATCGACAAACCATCCAGCAGAAGTTCTTTAGAGGAGAACTGAATATCTTATTAGCGACAAGTGCTTTTGGAATGGGGATTAATCAGACGAATATTCGCACGATTATTCATTACCAACTTCCTCAAACGCTTGAAGATTATGTTCAGCAAATTGGCCGAGCTGGAAGAGACTTGCAGTTTAGTCGTTGTATCACTTTTGTTCATCCGGATGATTTTCCTCAGATGAGCCGCAAAATCGAACGGTCCTATGAAGTGGAAGATGAAGAAGAAACGGAACTGCATCAAAATATAAAAGAAATTGCAGAGGCTTTTCATTGGAATAATGATCAAAAGAATGAATTTATCAAGATGCAGCAGGGGCGTAAATTAAAGCAATTGCGACAGATTGAAGAATTTTCGACCACGAGTCAGTGTAAAGAACAGTACTTAGCACAGTTCTTCGGAGAAAATCGAACAGAGCCGTGTGGAAAGTGTAGTAGTTGCAGACATCTTGATCTATTTCTGCTTGATGTAACTGAAAATTGGAATGAAGAAGAAAATGGCAAAAACACCTTTGAAGAAAGCTTTAAAATTTTATTTAATCTATGATTAAATAGAGTGATTTTTTGAGAAATTATGCTACAATAGTACTAAAGTAAAAGTTTGCCCTGAGTGTAAGAATATGCTATATTGTGTAATGAATTGACTGAGGATAGCATTGGGTCAAATTAGGAGGATTTTTGAATGAGCGATAACTTTAATAATAACGAAGATTTAAATCAAACAGAAGAACAACCATGGGAAAGAAAATTTGGCGAAGAAGAGAATTTAAAGAATCGTCAATTCTCTCGTAGTGCTAGAAACTCAGGTGGGAAAGCAGTAGCACCATTATCAAATGTTTTATTATTTGTATTTAATTGTAATTGTAGCACCAGTATTATTTATGATGTGCTTCTCAATTAGCAATAATAGTAACCAAGTAAAACCAAGAACAGCTGATGATGTAATGTTAACGAAGACTGTTGAAACTACGACAGCAACTCCAGAAACAACAGCTGCTACAACAAAAAAAGAGGCTACAACTACAGCTAACGAAGCAACAACAACTGCACCTCGTCAATCTGAAACAACTCAACAAACACCTACAACTCAAGCGCAACAAAATGGTAACTATGGTACATACACTGTTAAAGCTGGAGATACTTTATATCGTATCGCTGTTAACCACGGTATGGACGTAGCAACATTAAAACAAATTAATGGTCTTACAGGAGATAACATTGCTCCAGGAACAACATTAAAAGTTGCACAATAATAGATGACTATATTAGTGGAAGTCTGAGACGCAAGACGTTTCAGACTTTCTTTTTGAGAAGGAGAGAGAATATGCAAGTTGCTATTGATGGACCAGCTTCGTCTGGGAAAAGTACAATTTCAAAACTGATTGCCAAAGAAACTGATTTTCTTTATCTAGATACTGGTGCGATGTATCGTGCCACAACATTGGCATTTTTAAGAAATAATATTTCAGTTGATGATGCGTCAGCAATCGATGAATTGCTAGAAAACTTAGTCATCAGTTTTAAAAATACTGAAGATGGCCAACTTGTTTTCTTAAACGGGGAAGATGTGACGCGTGAAATTCGTGATCTTGAAGTTACAAGAAATGTGTCTGAAGTTTCAGCAATTAAAGCAGTTCGTGTAAAACTTGTAAAGATGCAACAAGAGATTGCAGAGAACCATTCGATTATTATGGATGGTCGAGATATTGGTACTGTAGTGCTTCCAAATGCTGAGTTGAAGATTTTCTTAGTTGCGTCTGTAAAAGAACGTGCACTTCGTCGATTCAGAGAAAACCAAGAAAAGGGCATTGAATTATCCCTTGAAAAATTAGAAGAAGAAATCGCTCACCGTGACTTCTTAGATAGTACTCGTAAAGAGTCACCATTGAAAAAAGCGGATGATGCAATTGAAATCGATACAACAAGCCTATCAATTCAAGAAGTCGTTTCTAAAATTACGAATCTTATCCAAGAAAAGTTAACGAATTAACCAGATTTTACACAAAAACACTAGAATTCGTTTTCATTTAGTGGTATGATTGTAAGTGGATAAAAAGTTTTATTTTACACAAAAATCAAACTTTATGTTCGCATGAATTGTCGCGCTTAGGAGGAAGTCACATGTCAGAATTACAAACAATGCAAGATGCGCTCGATATCGTTAAAGATATTCAAATCGGAGATTTAGTACAAGGTGAAGTATTAACTCTACAAGATAAACAAGCCATCGTCGGAATTATCGGTGGAGGAGTTGAAGGGGTTATTCCTTTCAATGAATTATCAACATCTCCAGTAGAACGTGTAGAAGACGTTTTAGCTGTTGGGGATGTTGTTGATTTAGTAGTCATCAAACAAATCAAAGATAAAGAAAATGGAAGTTTCTTACTTTCTAAAAAACGTGTAGATGCACGTAAAGTTTGGGAAGAAATTCAAGCTAAATTTGATAACAAAGAAATCATCGAAGCTCCAGTTGTGGATGCTGTTAAAGGTGGTTTAGTAGTGGATGCAGGAGTTCGTGCTTTCGTACCAGCTTCAATGGTATCAGACCACTATGTTGATAACTTAGCTCAATTCAAAGGCCAAACATTAGCTTTTGAAATCGTTGAAATCGAACCAAGCGAAAATCGTTTAATCTTATCACGTAAAAACTTAGTTGCAGCTGAGAAAGCAGCTAAGCGTGCAGCTGTATTTGAAGCAATTCAAGAAGGTTCTGTAGTGACTGGTAAAGTGGCTCGATTAACAAACTTCGGTGCATTTATCGACTTAGGTGGTGTGGATGGATTAGTTCACATCTCACAAATCTCTCACGAGCACGTTGCGAAAGCAAGCGACAAATTAAAAGTTGGCGAAGAAGTTCAAGCTAAAGTAATCTCTGTGGATTCAGAAAGCGGACGTGTATCATTATCAATTAAAGATACATTAGCAGGACCATGGGATAACATTGAAGAACGTGCAGCAGTTGGTTCAGTATTAGATGGGTTAGTAAAACGTCTAACTACATTTGGAGCATTTGTTGAATTATTCCCTGGAGTAGAAGGATTAGTTCACATCTCACAAATTGCTCACCAACATATTGCAACACCACATGAAGTTCTTAAAGAAGGTCAAGAAGTTCAAGTGAAAGTTCTTGAAGTTCATCCAGAACAACAACGTATTTCTTTAAGTATTAAAGCTTTACAAGAAGCTCCAAAACCTGAAAAAGAAGAAGTTGAAGAAGTGGTTGAAGAAACTTACGAATTACCTGAAGAAGATGTTTCATTTTCTTTAGCTGATCGTTTAGGTGATCAACTTTCTGAACTTAAAGTTGAAGAATAACATTCAAATAAAAGTTAAGTGGAAATAGTCTGGACTGGTTCCAGACTATTTTTATGATAGAATTAGAGAAAAGGAGGAATAGTATGTCAACACCAGTTATTGCCGTTGTAGGAAGACCAAATGTCGGAAAATCTACAATTTTTAACCGTATTGTCGGAGAACGTATCTCTATCGTAGAAGATATCGCCGGAGTCACTCGTGACCGTATCTATTCTGAAGGTGAGTGGTTAGGTCACTCCTTTAATATTATTGATACAGGTGGAATTGATATTACGGATGAACCGTTTATGTCAAACATCCGTATGCAAGCAGAAATTGCGATGGAAGAAGCCGATGTGATTATCTTTCTAACAAGTGTGAAAGAGGGCGTGACAACGACTGATGAACACATTGCAAAATTACTCTATCGTACAAATAAGCCAGTTTTACTTGCTGTTAATAAAGTAGATAATCCTGAATTACGTTCTGAAATTTTTGATTTCTATTCATTAGGATTTGGTGAACCATTCCCAATTTCTGGAAGTCATGGATTAGGGCTTGGAGATTTATTAGATGCAGCAGTAAAAGCCTTCCCTGAAGAGAATGATGACGAAGAGGATAAAGACATCATTAAGTTTAGCTTCATCGGTCGTCCAAACGTAGGAAAATCAAGCTTAGTGAATGCAATGCTTGGAGAAGAGCGTGTCATTGTATCTAATGTTGCTGGTACGACTCGTGATGCTATCGATACGACGTTTGAAGACGAAGAAGGTACTGTCTTCAAGATGATTGATACTGCCGGTATTCGTAAGAAAGGCCGTGTCTTTGAATCAACTGAAAAATATAGTGTCTTACGTGCCTTAAGAGCGATTGAGCGAAGCGACATTGTTTGTGTGGTCTTGAATGCCGAAGAGGGAATTCAAGAACAAGATAAGAAGATTGCAGGATATGCTCATGAAGCGGGTAAGGGTGTCGTTATTTTAGTGAATAAATGGGATACGCTTGAAAAAGATAATTCGACTTATAAAGAATTTGAAGATAAGATTCGTCAAGAGTTCTTATACTTATCTTATGCTCCAATTATTTTTGTATCTGCGAAGACAAAACAACGTCTTACAAAAATTCCACCAATCTTAAAAGAGATTCATGAAGTTCGTTCACGTCGTATTTCATCTTCTGTATTGAATGATGTATTAATGGATGCCATTGCGATGAACCCAACTCCAACGGATAAAGGGAATCGCTTGAAGATTTACTATATGACGCAAGTAGCGATTCAACCACCAACATTTGTCACATTTGTAAATGACGTTGAATTGATGCATTTCTCATATGAACGTTTCTTAGAAAACCGAATTCGCTCAGCATTTGGCTTCGAGGGAACACCAATTCATATGATTACTCGTCAAAGAAAGTAAAAAAAATCATAGCAAGCTTATAAAACAGGATATAAAACGTTGAAACTATTGAGGTTGAATGGTATAATCTAGAGGAAATCAAAACTAATTTTCGATTTCCAGATAAGTTGGACCACTCAACGAACTCTGATAGAAATTCTTATTTGACGGAGGTGAAACTAAAATGGCTAACAAAGCAGAATTAGTAGATCGCGTTGCTAAAAAAACGCAATTAACAAAGAAAGATGTTTCAGCAACAGTTGAAGCGTTATTCGAAACAATTCAAGAAGCTTTAAAAGCAGGTGAAAAAGTTCAAGTTATCGGATTTGGTAACTTCGAAGTTCGCGAACGCGCTGCTCGTAAAGGACGTAACCCTCAAACAGGTAAAGAAATCAAAATCAAAGCTTCTAAAGTTCCAGCATTCAAAGCTGGTAAAGCTCTTAAAGATGCAGTTAAAAAATAATTCCAATGAATTATTTTTCATAGCATGAAGTTTTAATTGGTGTTATATTAGAGTTAACTCTATATAACACCTTCTTTTTTTTGGTGTGAAACTTCAATAGTATACATATTTAAATGCAGCTTATCTGCTAAAGGAGACATTATGACACAAGTAATCGAAGCGATTGAACAAGCCTTACAAGAACAAGATATTGATAAAGTCTATGAACACTATCACCAATTTTTTGACAATTTCAACCCAGAAACAGACCTTCAAGAGATGGCAGATTTAGCCACTTATTCTGTATCGATTGGATTCTACGAAGAAGCTAAACGTGCCTTGTTACGACTCACCGAAGTTGAACCAGAAGAAGCGATTTGGACGATTTTATTAGCCGAGATTTTAGTGGCTGAAGGAGAAACAGACCAAGCATTATCAATTCTTTACGATATTCCAGAAACAGATCCTGATTATCCAAGTGTGTTGGTCGTACAATCGGAAGCTTACCGAGAAGAGGGAGATTTCGACTTAGCAGAGAAGAAACTCTTAAAAGCAAAAGACTTAGATCCAAATGAAGCGATTATTGATTTTTATCTTGGAACCTTATTATTTGAAGCAGGAAGTTTTGAACGTAGCGCATTTTTCTTGGAGCGTTTCTTAAAACAAAATCCAGGGGAAACTGGGGAAGAAGAACGTGCACAAGAATTGTACGTTGAAGCCACTTTGAGAATGGGCGATAAAGAGCCATTAGAGCAATTTATTGGCGAAGAAAGCATCGATGGTCTCTCAAGTGATTTATTGTTCCAGATGGCCTCATATGAGTCCATTGAGGGGAACTATGAGAAAGCTCTCGAGTATTACATGGAACTTCTAGAACGTGAACCTGAAAATAGTGAAGTGACACTGAATGTGATTCAATGTCTTTTAATTTTAAAACGTGAAGAAGAAGCAAAAGATTATGCAAAGAAATGGATTGCTTTGATGAATTGAATGATGAAGCACATCGTATTCTTGGACAAATCGAAATCGCAACAGGAAATTCTAAAGTTGGATTACAAGAATTAAAAGAAGCGGTTGATATTAACAGCGATTCTTTACTTAATGTGACAAGTTATGTTGAGGCTTTAAACGACGAGGAAGAATATGAGGAAAGTATTGCATTCCTTGAAAGTTTAGAAACAAAAGAAGATGCAGTGATTCTTTATCTGTTTGCGAAAACTTATGAAGCAATGGAAGAGTACAACGAGGCCTTTACATACTATCAAAAAGCCTATGAAGCAGGGGAAAGTTCTGTTGAATTTTTAGAAGATTATATTCGCTTTATGATTGAAGAGGGACGTAAAGATTTAGCTGTACCAGCCTTACAAGAAGCATTGAAGGTAGATCCGTTTAATCCTGAATTTATCCGTTATACATTTATTTTTGAAGAGTAGGAGGGATACTTTGTTTAACCCAAGTTTAGAAACGAAAAAGAAATTTATTTCGTGGTTCATTTCAAATCATTCTTTGAAAAGAAGAGAGTCATTATGGATTCTGAACTACTTGTTAAACCATGAGTTGTTGTTAAAACAAATTCATTTTGTGGAACATGTTGAAGCAACTCCAAAAGGGATGTTATTTTCAACAATTAAACCTGCTCAGGAGTCTTTCTTATTTTATAAGGAAGGAACAAAATTCGATAATCCAGAAGTGGCGTTTCACGATATGCGTCTTCATTGGAAAGAAGATTGCTATGTGGAATTAGATTTTCCAAATGCATATAAGAGTATGGTGAGTTTTGCTGTATTAGAGAAAAATCCTTACTATTTCTCTGAAATCGAAGAGATGGAAGTAGTCGACGAGGAATTAGATAGTATTCAAAAAGAAGTGCTGATTTCTCAATTGAAAGCAGAAATCAATGAGGCTCTGGAATCAATGGACTCTCAGCGTTTTATGGAACTAACAAATCGATTAAAGGAGTTAGAAGATGAGTGATTTTAAACGAAAAGTTGATATACAATCGGTACCGCTCTTCGTTAGTGCACTCCCTGTTCTTCAAACGTTAAAAGAAGCCGGACACGAAGCCGTTTTTGTAGGTGGATCAGTCCGTGATTTGGTTCTTGGAAAAGAAATTTCGGATGTGGATATTGCGACCAGTGCAACCCCTGAAGAAGTGAAGAGTCTCTTTTCGCATACGGTAGATGTGGGGATTGAACACGGAACCGTTCTTGTTTTGCATCATCATGATAGCTATGAGGTGACAACATTTCGTACGGAAGGGACGTACCAGGACTTTAGACATCCAGATTCTGTGACCTTTGTCAGAAGCCTGGAAGAAGATTTGATGCGTCGCGACTTTACAATTAATGCTCTTGCGGTTAACGACAGAGAAGAAATTGTTGATTATTTTAATGGGATTGAAGATTTAGAACATGGCATCATCCGCTGTGTTGGAAATCCTATGGAACGTTTTAATGAAGATGCTTTGCGTATGATGCGTGCGGTCCGTTTTACAGGGCAATTAGGTTTTTCGATTGAATCAGATACATTTAATGCGGTACGTACTTTAAAAGCCAATCTCGAACGAGTTGCTGTGGAACGTATGAAAGTTGAGTTTGAGAAAATGATACTGAGTCCACATCGCACCCTTGCCTTTAAAGCCTTTGTGGAAAGTGAGTTATATCAAGCTTGTCCAGATTTTAAAGAGGCTAAAGAAACGCTTTTAAAAGTGGGAGAGTTCCCGTTAGACAAACCTACGATTACTCAAGCTTGGATTTTATTTGTTTACTATGAACGATTAAGTATTCCTCAGTTAAGAAAAGTATTGAAAAATTGGAAATCATCGAATGACCAAATCTCTACTGTATTAACAGGCTATCGAACATTGCTCGCTCGTCTTGAAAAAGAATGGGATGCATTTCTTGCTTATGAATGTCCAGAAGATTTGGCTGTCGAAGTAGAACAGTTGTTAGCAGGAATTGGTCGAGTAGAGGAACTAGAAAAGTTGAAGACTGTGTATCAACAATTACCGATTCGATCAATGAAAGACATTCAAATTGATGGTTTTGGAGTGAAAGAGGCACTTGGCTTAGAGAAGATGGGCCCTATTATTGGTGAAGTCTTACAAGCCCTTCAAACAGAGATTTTATCTGGTAGATTAGCCAATGAAAATACAGAGATAGTTTCATGGATTAGAAATAATTTCAATGAAAGTAAATAAAGTTTCATTGAAATGAAAAACAATTTATTGAAAGCCATTTTATTTAATATAATTCTTGAATGAAAGGCGTTTCAATGGTATTATCATTTTGTAAGCAATAATTAATTTAAGGAGTGACCCTATATGAAAAAGGTTATGTCAGGTTTACGATTTGTATTTAGAAATGGAGAAACATGGACGATTAATCGTCGTTTGATTGGTGACTTATGGATTAAAAAAGTTACTACATCATTTGGTCGTATTAACGGTGGAGAATTCCAAGAAATTCACCCATGTGAATCATTACGTATCGAGATCTTACCTGAAGCAGACCACGTTATGTCAGAAGACATCAACTTAGGTGGTTTAGAATTAGGAATGTTCGAACGCGTTAAAAAATATAGCGATATCGAATTAATGGATATTTTATATGTTGATGGAAATCATCCAAAATCAGATGTAATTGTTGACAAAGATCGTGTTTATTTCCCATACAGCCCAGTAGATGAAGATGGAAATGACAACAAATACCAAAGTTCAGCAATTGGTTCACACGGTAACTTATTCATCGTGATTGACCCAGAAAAATCTGTGGAAGATATCTACCCAGAAATTTAATTGCCAATTGAACCTAGGACATTTGTCCTAGGTTTTTTATTTAGTTTAATTTATTTATTTTATTATATAAGAAGTCTAGTTCTTTTCATGATTTCAAGGTATAATAAACCTATCACAAGTTAAAGGAGAAAGTGTATGAAAGTTTGTTTTATTGCAGCTGAAGCAGCTCCCTTTGTTAAAGTAGGAGGGTTAGGAGACGTTATTGGTTCTCTTCCAAAAGCCCTTCGTGAATTAGGCGTAGATGCACGTGTTATTTTACCTTTGTATTCTAGTATTGACCGCGAACGTTTTGGCTTAAAATACAAAGCATACCAATTTGTTGATTTAGGTTGGAGACATTCGTATTGTGGAATTTTCGAGACTGAAGTGGACGGAGTTCCTTGTTATTTTGTAGATAATGAACAATATTTTAATCGTGACAGTATTTATGGTCAAATTGATGATGGAGAACGTTTTGCTTTCTTCTCAAAAGCAGCTCTTGAAATCTTACCAGCTCTTGATTTTAAACCAGATGTTGTGAATGTAAACGACTGGCATACAGCACTTTCTGTCATTTACTTAGACGTGTTGAAGAGTCGTGAAGCAGAATTCTATAAAGATATGAAGAGTGTGCTTTCGATTCATAATATCGAATTCCAAGGTCGATTCAACCCATATGAAATGGGAAATCTTTTCGGATTAGAAAATAAATATTTTGACGCACTCATTTACAATGGTGACGTGAACTTACTAAAAGGTGCGATTCAATTAGCAGACCGCGTGAATACAGTAAGTGAAACGTATGCTCGTGAAATCTTGGACCCTTATTTCTCATATGGACTCGACAAGATTTTAACTGTTGAACAAGGAAAATTACGAGGAATCTTAAACGGAATTGATTTGGATAAATTCAATCCAAAAACAGATCCAATGATTCCTGTAAATTACGACTTAAAAACCTTTGAAGATAAGGTTCAAAATAAATTAGCATTCCAAAAAGAGATGGATTTAGAAGTGAATGCCGATATTCCTTTAATCGGAATGGTAACGCGTCTCACTCATCAAAAAGGAATCGACTTAATTTTACAAGCAAGCGAAGAAATCCTTAAAACAGGTGCACAATTAGTCATTCTAGGGACAGGGGATGCTCATTACGAGAGTGCCTTACGTTCACTAGAACATTACAGACATGATCGTGTTCGTAGTATTTTATTATTCTCTAATGAGATGTCTGCAAAAATCTATGCGGCAAGTGATTTATTCTTAATGCCTTCTAAAACAGAGCCATGCGGATTATCACAACTGATTTCAATGCGCTACGGAACAGTTCCTGTTGTTCACCGTGTTGGTGGTTTGCGTGATACAGTTATTCCATTTACAGGCGTTGAAGGAAATGGATTCACGTTTGAGAGTTTCCAAGCTGGTGATATGATGGATGCGATTTACCGCGCTGTGACATGCTTCTACCAATCACCTGATGAATGGAAACAAATTATCAAGAACAATTTACAAAAAGACGTAAGCTGGGAACAGTCCGCTAAGAAATATTTAGACTTATACCATGAAGTGGTATAAAAATAAGGAGGCTCTTAAATGGTCGAAAAAAGTTTAATAAGTCGTGTAGAAACTTCATTAAAGAATCAATTTGGTGTAACCATCTCAAATGCTAGTAAGAGACAAGTGTACGAAGCGATGATGAGATCTGTTCGTGATATTTTAATGGAAAAGAAATTCAGCTATGAACAAACATTAAAACAAACTCGTCAAAAACGTGCGTACTATATGTCAATGGAATTCCTAGTAGGACGTACACTTCGCAATAACTTATTCAATTTAGGTATTGAAAAGGAAGCAAAAGAGTTCTTGAGCGAAAACAATTTTTCACTCGATGAAATTTACAATATGGAACCAGATCCAGGTCTAGGAAATGGTGGTCTAGGACGTCTTGCGGCTTGTTATTTAGATGCCTTAACAAGTAATGAATACCCAGTTACAGGATTCTCAATTCTTTACGAATACGGGATTTTCAAACAAGTCATCACAAATGGATGGCAACAAGAATTCCCAGATCAATGGTTGGATCTTGGAAAATATGGCTTAGTGTACCGTAATGATGAAGAAGTTGAAGTACGTTTTGGTGGAGAATTAGAGCAAGTCATGACTGAAACTGGCTTAAAAGTGAACCATAAACTATACTTCGATTCAAGCAGAACCATATGATTTATTAATCTCTGGTTATGATGCTTCAGCAGTAAACACACTCCGTTTATGGGAAGCGAAAGCAAAAACTGGTTTCAATATGAAACTATTTGAACGCGGTGAATATTCTAAATCATCAGAAGCAGAAGCAATTGCGTCTTCTATTTCTAAATTATTATATCCAGCTGATGTTACAAATGAAGGTAAAGAGTTACGTATTAAACAACAATACTTCTTCATTAGTGCTTCATTACAACAATTAGTGAAAAACCATTACCGTGAATTTGGTACATTAGAAAACTTCTCTGAACATGTAGCGCTTCATATTAATGATACGCACCCTGCAATGGGCGTTGCTGAATTAATGCGTTTATTAGTGGATGAGTATGGCTATGGATGGGATAAAGCGTGGGAAATCACGACTAAGACATTTGCATATACAAACCACACCATCATGGCAGAAGCATTGGAAAAATGGCCAGTTTCCTTATTCCAACCAATTCTTCCACGTATTTACTCAATCATTGAAGAAATTAATAGACGTTTCTGCTTATGGGTCATGGAACAAGGCAAACAATATACATTACGTGATACAGCGATTATTTATGACGACATGATTAAAATGGCAAATCTTTCTATCGTGGGTAGTCATTATGTAAATGGTGTATCAAAACTGCATAGTGATATTCTTGTTCGTGATACTTTCAAAGCATTCAACGACTTATATCCAGGAAAATTCGGTAACGTAACAAACGGGATTGCGCACCGCCGTTGGTTAGGTCAAGCAAATCCAGAACTTGCTACTTACTTAGAAAATTTAATCGGAGATGACTTCATTAAAGACCTCTCTGGCATTTCAAAATTGAATGCTTATAAAGATGATGAGAAAGTACTGAAAGATTTACAAGCCATTAAATTAACGAAGAAAGAGCAATTAGCGACTTACATTAAAGAAACGCTTGCGATTTCAGTAAATCCTCATTCAATCTTTGACGTACAAGTGAAGAGATTACATGAATACAAACGCCAATTATTAAATGCGTTACACATTGTATATCTTTACCATGAGATAAAATACAATGGATTACGTCCAACTCCACGTACATTCATTTTTGCTGCGAAAGCTTCTTCAGGATACCAAATGGCGAAAAACATTATTAAATTCATCCACTCAATTTCTCAAATGATTGAAAGTGATGAATTAGTGCGTGAGTACATTAAAGTAGTATTCATTCCGGACTACAAAGTGACATTAGCGGAAATCATCTTGCCAGCTGCAGACGTGAGTGAACAAATCTCTCAAGCCGGTAAAGAGGCGAGTGGTACTGGTAACATGAAACTGATGTTAAATGGTGCAGTGACTCTTGGTACAATGGACGGAGCAAACGTTGAAATATACGAAGCTGTAGGCGAAGACAATATTGTCATCTTCGGTTTAGAAACAGAAGAAGTAGAAGCGTTATATGCAAAAGGCTACAAACCTTGGGAATACTACAATAATTCACCTAAGATTAAGACCGTTCTTGATTTCATCCGCACAATGACAGTTGGTGGTATGAACTTCAACTTCATCGTGGATTACTTATTAACTCAAGATCACTATATGTGTTTAGCTGACTTTGATAGCTATGTCGAAGCACAAGAACGCATTGAAAAAGACTTTAATGATTCATCTAAATGGATGAAGATGAGCCTTGCCAATATTGCAAATGCAGGTATCTTCTCAGCTGACCGTTCAGTTAAAGAATATGCAAAAGACATTTGGCACATCAAACCTGTTCAAGGTTAAACCAATAAAAAAAGAGATTCTCACAAGTGGGGCACTCCTCACAGTGAGAATCTTTTTTTGTGGATTAAATTTCATATGCTGCAAAGCCAAATGCAGGAACAAGAAGTCCGTTTGGATGGTTTCTTATTTGGTGACTTGCAAAATTTGTTTTCCATGAAGACCTTCAATGTATTCCGTATGTTCATTCATATTCACGGCACATAGGAGAGAGCCACGTTGGTACACAAGGCATCCATTGTTCTCGTAAATGACATTGAAATCTCCCTTGAAGTCTTCTTTGTTTTCTGTTCTAAAAGCTGTTAATGCCTTATAATGCTCAAAGATTTCTTCGTTAATTTTTTTCTTGCTGAATGTCTTACGGTTATAAGGATCACGGAATCCTTGCATTCCAATTTCGTCCCCGTAATAAATCGAAGGCACACCTGGTAGAGTAAATTGAATGAAACTTGCGATTTTTAGTTTTTGAATTGCATCTTCAAGTTCGGCGCCAGTTAATTCGAGTGTTGGGCGCTCATGAAGTGGAACAGCTTCCGTATCACCGAACCCAATTTTTGTAATAATACGTTCCGTATCGTGACTATCTAGTAAGTTCATGAGAACGTCTAGAGCAGGTTTTGGATAATGATCAATCAATTCTTCAATGGCATAGAGTAAAGCGTGTGAGTTCTTTGTTTGAACAAAATTAATAATCGCATCTTTCCAAGGATAGTTCATCACGCTGTCCAGTTGTTTTCCTAAGAAATAACGGCGGCGATGGTCATATGCAAATTTCGTAGTCGCATCTTCCCAAACTTCACCAATAATGAGGGCATTTGGGTCTGTTTGTTTAACAGTTACTCGTAATGCGTCTAAGAACTCGTCAGGAAATTCATCCGCAACGTCTAAACGCCAGCCACCAATCCCAAGATGTTGCCAGAAGGGTAAGACACCGGTTTTAGGATCATTGATAAATTTCATATAGGAAGGTTCCAATTTATTCACCGTTGGAAGGTTTGTAAAGCCCCACCAAGAGTGATACGTATCTGGAAATTCCATAAAGCTAAACCAAGGATAGTATGGAGACTCAGTTGAGTTATAGGCACCAACGCTATCATAATGACCTTGTTTGTTGAAATAAATACTGTCATCACCAGTGTGACTAAATACACCGTCTAGAATAATTTCGATTCCATTTTTTCTGAATTTTGCACATAGTTTTTTAAAGTCTTCATTCGTTCCTAAGTAAGGATCCACATTGAAATAATCCGCAGTGGAGTAGCGGTGGTTATCTGGGCTCTCCATAATTGGATTTAAGTAAATACAGTTTACATTTAAGGCTTTGAAGTGTTCGAGTTCTTCTTCGATTCCCTTTAAATTCCCAAGATAGAAATCCTGCGCTTTGTAATTTTCATGTGTGATACTTGATTGAGGCAATTCGTCCCACTCATCATGACGGTAACGAATCTCTTCATTGGCTGCTTTTTTCGCTTTATATTTATCACTTTTCTTGAATCGGTCTGGGAAGATTTGATACATAATTCCACCCTTAAACCATTCTGGAGTCGTGAATTGTTCTTCGTAAACCGTTAATTGCCAGCTGTTAATCTCATGATAGTTAAGAACAGGAACTGCATGGAATTCATGGTTGCTAAGGAAGTAAGTACCGATTTCAGAACGAACTTCAAAGTAGTAGAAATATAGTCCTGAATGTAGCGGTGAAATTTCAAATGAGTATAAAGTCGCATCTGCTTCAATCGTAGAACGACTTGGATGATAGATGCTTGTTGTTTGCGTTAAATCTTCTTTAAGTACTAATTGGATAGAAGAGAGGCGAGTCTCTTTCGTAACTTTAACTTGTATAAAAATAGTTTGGTTATCCGTCACTGCTCCTGAAGGATACTTATTTTTTAGTGAGTGATAGAAAATCATAATAGGCCCCTTTTTTTGTAAATCTATGTTCATTGTAATACAAAGTGGTAAAAAGTGATACCAAAACGGGTTTCATGAAAAGTACAGAGAATTAAACAAAAATTTTTAAGAAAATTCATGAAAACCACTGTGAAAATTTAAGAAATATGTTATAATTTAAACAAGAGAAATGTATCAATATCAACCTTCTCTAATTTTTTATCCCAACTATGAAAACGCTTATTTCTTTTTTGTGAGCGAATGCGTAAAGGAGTGATGGCTTAGTGCAACAACTAGCAGAATATTTATTTCATGAAGGAAGGAATTTTCATAGTTATGATTTCCTTGGTAGCTTCTTAGGTGATAACGAATGTACATTCCGCGTATGGGCTCCAAATGCAAAAGAAGTCTATGTAACGGGGGATTTCTGTGAATGGAGACCAACGGATTACAGGATGGAGCGTATTAATCAAAATGGGATTTATGAAATCACAATTCCAAATGTAAAAGAGTACGATGCTTATAAATATGTGATTGTTCCACATCATGGAGATTGGTTATGGAAAGCAGATCCATATGCACGCCATGCGGAAACAAGACCGAAAACAGCATCTAAAGTATACGATTTTCCTGAATTCCAATGGTCAGACGAAAAGTGGATGAAACAAAGAACTGTCCCTTATCAACTACCGTTAAACATATATGAAGTTGAGCTAGGCTCGTTTAAGAAGAAAGAAAATGGTGATCCGTATTCTTATCGTGAGTTAGTGGATGTACTCATTCCATATGTGAAAGAGATGAACTACACGCATATTGAATTGTTGCCAATTACCGAATACCCATATGATAAGTCATGGGGATATCAAGTGACAGGATTCTTTGCAGCGACTTCAAGATTTGGAACTCCAGAAGACTTTATGTATTTTGTGGATGAATGTCACAGGGCAGGTATCGGAATTATTTTAGACTGGGTACCAGGGCATTTTACAAAAGACGCTTTTGGGTTATATGAATTTGATGGGACACCTTGCTATGAATACGGTGACCCTCGTATCCAAGAACATAAAGGTTGGGGAACGAGAGCATTTGATTACGGCAAGACAGAAGTGCTTTCATTCTTATACTCAAGTGCAGTATTCTGGCTTGAAAAATTCCACATCGATGGACTTCGCGTGGATGCTGTAAGTTCAATGTTGTTCTATAACTATTGCAGAAGTGAAGAAGAATCAGCTCGTAATATTTACGGAGGATTTGAAAACTTAGAAGCGATTCGATTTATTCAATCTCTGAATGATTATGTACGTAATGAATATCCAGGTGTCATGATGATTGCTGAAGAGTCTACTGCTTTCGCTGGGGTTACCAAACCAGTAGAAGAAGGTGGACTCGGATTCCACTTCAAATGGAATATGGGTTGGATGAATGACTCTCTAGATTACTTAGAGAAAGATCCTCTATTTAGAGGTGGCATCCATAATCAATTTACGTTCTCGATGATGTACGCCTTCTCAGAGAACTACATCTTACCGATTTCTCATGATGAAGTCGTTCACGGGAAGAAATCGTTACTAGATAAAGCGTCTGTTTCTTATGAAGACAAGTTTTCTAACTATCGAGCTTTCATGGGCTATATGATGGCTCACCCTGGTAAGAAATTAAACTTCATGGGAAATGAAATTCCACAAATGATTGAGTGGAATGAAGAACGCGAATTAGATTGGTTCTTACTCAAATATCCAATTCATGACGCGACTCATCGCTATGTGAAAGATTTAAACGCCTTCTACAAGAAGCATTCAGAACTGTGGCAACTTGACGGAGGCTGGACAGGATTTAGATGGCATGAGGTGGAAGATGTTTGGAATAACTGCTTCGTCTTCTCAAGAATGAATTCTAAAGGAGATTCAGTCATCGTTATCTCAAACTTCTCAGGGAACCATATTAAAAATTACGAAATTGGCGTTTCGAAATGGGGAAGCTATAAAGTTGCTCTCAACTCTGACGCTAAAAAGTATAATGGATCTGGAGTGGTGAATCGTGGACTTCATACAGTTACGAAACCACATAAAGGATTTGATTATACACTCGCGGTGAATGTTCCACCGTTTTCTACACTGTATATCATTAACAATCAATAATCGGGGGTTGAACGTATGGCAAGAAAGCAAGAAATCGTAGCAATGCTACTCGCAGGCGGACAAGGAACTCGCTTGCAAGTACTAACAAAGGATATGGCGAAACCAGCTGTTCCTTTTGGTGGGAAGTATCGTATCATCGATTTTCCTCTCTCAAACTGCGCAAATTCAGGGATTTCTACTGTTGGGGTGTTAACTCAGTTTATGCCTCTTGAGTTGAACTCTTACATGGGCAATGGGAACCCTTGGGACTTAGACCGTGTAGACGGAGGGTTAACAATTCTTCCTCCATATACAGCTGGAAAAACAGGGGAATGGTATAAAGGGACTGCCAATGCTATTTATCAAAATATTAAGTATATCGAGCAGTATGATCCAGAGTACGTATTAATCTTATCTGGGGACCATATTTATAAAATGAACTACAACAAGATGCTTGAATTCCATAAAGAGAAAAAAGCAGACTTGACGGTTGCTCATATTAATGTCCCACTAGAAGAAGCAAGTCGTTTCGGTATTTTAAATACGGATGATGATTTACGCATCGTAGAATTCTTGGAAAAACCTGAACATCCGGTTTCAACAAAAGCATCGATGGGAATTTACATCTTTAACTGGAAAGTGCTTAAAGAATATTTAATTCGTGATGAAGAAAATCCAGAAAGTGAAAAAGACTTCGGTAAAAACATTATTCCAATGTTACTTGAAGAAGACCGTCGTATTTACGCTTTCCCATTTGCAGGATATTGGAAAGACGTAGGTACTATCGAAAGTCTATGGGAAGCAAACATGGACTTAATCAAACGAAAAGAAGACTTTAATATTTCTGATAAAACTTGGAAGATTTATTATCGTCACGAAGGCAGACTTCCTCAATATATCGGAGAGAGCGCCGAAGTGACTGAATCAATGATTTCAGATGGAACAATTGTACTCGGAAAAGTCCATGAATCAATTGTATCGTCTGGAGTATCGATTGCTCAAAATTCTAAGTCCTTGGAAGTATCATCATGCAGAATGCGGTCATTGAAGAGGGCGCAACAGTTGTGAACTCAATTATTGCAGAAGGCACGGTTGTAAAAAGCGGTGTGACTGTAGGCCATGAAGAAATTGAACTTGGTAAAGATATGATTACCGTAATCGGCAATTTCGAAGTGGTAGAAGAAGATACGAAAGTTGGAGGAAATTAATATGATCAAAGCGTTTTGTGTATTGTATGCAGATAATTATAGAAATGACGACCTTCAAGGGTTAGTCAGAAATCGTACGGCAGCCGCTTTACCAGTAATTTCTCGTTATCGTATGGTGGACTTTATGCTTTCATCTCTTGTTCATGCAGATATCGATAATATTGCACTATTAACGAATCATAATTACAAATCATTACTCGATCATGTAGCTTCAGGAAAAGATTGGGACTTGAACCGTAAACACCGTGGTTTGAAGATTATTACTCCGATGTCAAACTACTTATCAACACGTATCCCACAAAATAAAATCGAAGCGTTAGCCAATACAATGGTGTATACGCAAGATCTTGATGAAGAGTTTGTTATTTTAGCTGATACAAACATTATCGGTAAAATTGATTTCAAAGAAATGTTCCAATATCACTTAGATACTGGTTCTGATATCACTGTTGCGTATACGTACCGCAAACCAACAGTAGGGGAATCACAAATTATCTTTGATGAAAATCATAAAGTGTATGAGTCGCTTTATCACTTCGACGGATCTGATCATGAATGTGCAACACAAGTGAAAATCTACATTTTAACAAAAGAATTATTCAATGGCATTGTTAAAGGGGTTAACACTTGGTTGGGAAGATATCTTACGTGACTATATCGCTAAGAACCTTGAAACATTACGTGTATATGCATATCAAATTAAAGGATACTTGAAGGTCGTTAATACGATTAAAGATTACTATGACTTAAATATGGATATGCTTGATTTTGAAAATCTTCATGATGTATTCCTTTCTGGTACTCAAGTGATTACGCGTGTTAAAGATACGGTCCCTACAGGCTATGGTAAGAAAGCTGTAGTGAAGAATTCGATTCTCGGAGACGGTTCGAAGATTCGTGGTACGGTTGAAAATAGTATTATCTTCCGTGATGTTGTCGTAGAAGAAGGTGCGGTTGTTCGTAACAGTATCATTCTTTCAAATACCGTAATTAAATCAGGAGCTCATTTAGAGTATGTGATTGCTGATAAAGATGTTACGGTAAAACAACATACTGTTTTAACAGGTACAGAAGAAGTACAAGTCGTGATTGATAAAGGTAAAACCGTTTAATCAACTTTCAAAATGATAAAAGACAGCTTGGGCATTGCTCAAGCTTCTTTTTTGCCTTAAAACCTTTCTACTGTTTGCAACAAGAGGAATAAGTTAGTAAACTAAATAAGTAGGAATTCTTTAGAAAGGAGCGTTCGGATAATGAGAAAATATGCGGTCATTGATTTGGAAACGACAGGACCAAAATATGAGAGCGGAGATCGAATCTTCCAATTTGGCTGCACCTTAATCGATGGCGATGAAGTGATTGAGCATGTCTCACTGAATATTAATCCTGAAAAAAGTATTCCATTCGAAATTCAATTATTAACAGGAGTGACCAATGCGGATGTGGCAACGGCTCCTTATTTTGATGAAGTAGCGATGACGATTTTTAATCTGTTAGAAGGCCGAACGCTCGTCGCTCATAATGTTGGTTTTGACGGACCTTTTATTATGTCTGCTTTAAAAGATGCACTGGGTCTAGAATTGGAAGTGCTACTCATTGATACGGTGCAACTGGCTCAAATTTGTTATCCAACAGCGCTCAGTTATCGACTTAGTGATTTAACAGAGGCGCTAGAGATTCGTCATACTCAAGTACATACAGCAGGCAGCGATGCTCGAGCAACAGCTGAACTATTCTTAAAAATGAAGACTAAGTTTCGAGAGTTGTCGACGATTACGTTGAAGCAGCTGACCGAATTCTCTGGAGAATTACTAGGGGATACGGGTACGATTTTTGAGGAAATTTTAGAAGAAAAAGGAAAAGAAGAAAAACAAGAATTTCCTTTAGAACAAGGTTTTGTCATTTCTCCTCTAGCGTTAAAAGAGGTAGAACTAAAGTCTTCTAAACGAAAAACGAATGCAGTTGAAGCTTATCAGAAATTAGTAGATTCTGGATTCTTAGAAGATAAGGCAAGTCAGCGTGAGATGATAACCGTCATAGAATCGTTGATTGAAACAGCTGAACCTTTGCATTTTATTGAAGCCAGCCCTGGTTCAGGGAAAACATACGCTTACTTACTGGCAGCATTTGAAAAAGCAAGTAAGCGGAACCAATCTGGATTGTGACGTCAAACTTACTATTGCAACAGCAATTGATGGAGGATAGTATTGCTCCACTTGTTTCAGAGTTAAAGATTAAAACGCCGATTGTTTCCATAAAAGGGCAAAGACACTATATTGATTTAACAGCCTTCAAGCGTGCAATTCACAAGTATCAAGAGGAGAGAAGTCCGAGAAACAGCCTTTCTATTATGGGGTTACTCGTTTGGATTACAAAGACGCAAACGGGTGATTTGTCCGAATGCAATCAAGTTCTACATCAAGTAACATTATGGAATGAAATTTCGGTAAAAGATGCTACAGAAGGGTCCAGCCTTTATTGGGATAGAGCAGTCGCTTCTGTTTCGCAGAGCCCGATTGTGGTAACGAATCATGCATTTCTCATCCAGTACGCATCGAGTATTGCAAATCGCATTAGACCTATTGTTATTCTGGATGAAGTGCAACAGTTTGAACATGCCCTAGAGCAATACGGAACGACTACTGTTAACTTCTCTCATTTATTTGAGTTGCAGCAATTGTGGTCTGATCATCATTTGAATGCAATGTTCCATTTTTCAAAAGAAGAGGAACATCTCTCTCGTACGATGAATCGTAAGTTATTAGAAATTTGTGATCTATATGAAACATGGTTTGAAGATTTGAAGAGTGGCCAACAACTGACCAATTCATTTGTATTTACAGCAACCGAGTGGAAAGATTCGATTCACTGTGAAATGGTAAATGCAATGCAGAAGGCTTTTTCTGGTGTAATGAATTTACTGCAAGCCAATGCGGATAAGACCACTTTATTTGAAGAAAGTAGTTATTTATTAAAAGAACTGATGGAGTCTATCTCTCTATTTCAAACGGATGGTAGTGATTATTTTGTCATCGAAGAAAAAGAACAGTATGGACAAAATACTCTCGAATTATTAAGAGTGAAACCAGTCATTGAAGTCTTCAATCAGTTTAGAGAGAAGATGAGACAATTGATTGGAATTTCTGCAACGATTCCAACTTTTACTCCGTTATTCTATGAGTTAGAGGCCAAAGAAAAGCTCACTGTGATTGAGACGAAATCAGAAAGTGCCGAGCATCAAATCTTTATTCCGAATGATTTGGTAGCAGTCAATTCTGCTTCGAGTCATCAGTATCATGTGCAAATCGCTGACTGTATTGAAAAAATCTATGAGCGAAAGGGCGGAAGAATGCTCGTATTGATGCATTCAGTAGAAGCGCTCTTAGCGGTAGAGAGTCTGTTAGAAGACTTCTGCCGTACTCATCAAATTGAACTGCTTGCTCAAAAAGGTCCTCAAATGGGTCGAAGAATCCAACGTCGTTTTCAAGAAAGAAATGATGCGATTTTACTGGGTGTCTATAGCTTCTGGGAAGGATTTGATAGTGGCGGCCAATCCATCGATTCACTCGTAATCACCAAATTGCCATTCCCAAATCCAGTGTCAACGGCTCAACAAATTATTCAACTAGAGATGAAAGAGCAAGAGCGTTCTTATTTTGCCCATTACGCGATGAAGATGATGCTTCTTCTACTGTATCAAGGGCTAGGACGTTTTAGTAGACCGCATCAAAAGAGTGCCGAAATTTGGTTGTTAGATGTTCGGGCAACGATTAGTAAATATGCGATGAAAGTAAAAAGTGTTTTCCCGGAAAACGCTTCGGTTATAGAGAAACCATTTAAGAAGTGTTTAAACGTTGGGAAGAATAAAAATATGTAGGGCATCGTCTTATATGTATGGTGGTATTTTTGCTTTAAATAGCGTATAATACCATTATCTATGAAAATTAGAGTAGAGGAGAGAAATTGATGAAACGCAGAACAATGTTTATTCTTTTACTCACTTTATTTCTATTATTTTTAGCTGCTGCAAGTATCTTTTTAGTAAGTGTGGATCCAAAGATTAAAAAACGTAACGAAGCACTTACGATGATGGCACCAACCGTAGAATTTTCAAAAGTAACGAAGTTTTACTTGTACAATACGGATGCGTCTTATTACACCGTTATGGGTGAAGATAAAGACGGGAATGCCATTTATGCAATCATTCCTGAAGAAGGTGGAGATGTCACAATTCTTCAGCAATCAGCAGTGGTCAATGAGCAAGAAGCTCGTTCTATTACATTACAAGATAAACCAGATGTTGAAGTGCTTGAAGCAAGACTTGGCCTTTTAAATGGGGAACCTGTATGGGAAGTCAATTATCGTATGAGTAATCAACGTATTGGTTATTACTATATTTCAGCGAAAAATGGTAAATGGATTAAAGATATTGAGAATATATAGAAATTGGTGATTTATGGTAAAAATTTCAGATAGAGTATCGAAAATTTTGCCTTCAGGAACTCTAGCGATGACACAAAAAGCTAGAGAACTAAAAGCTCAGGGAAGAAAGATCATTAGTTTGTCGATTGGTGAACCTGATTTTAATACACCTGAAGTGATTACAGAGGCAGCCATTGATGCTTTAAGAAAACACGAAACCGATCATTATACACCAGCTTTGGGAATAGATAAGTTAAGACAGGCGATTTGTGATTTTCATAAACGTAAAGATGGAATTGATTTGCAAAAGGAGCAAGTTGCGACTTTTGCGGGTGCTAAATTTGCGCTGTATTCAGTCTTTATGACTTTAGTAGATCCAGGAGACGAGGTTTTAATTCCAATTCCTTACTGGGTGAGTTATGCCGAACAAATTCAATTAGCAGATGGCGTTCCGGTGTATATTGAGACTAGAGAAAAAAATTCGTTTAAACTAACAGTTGATTTATTAAACGAATACGTAACAGATAAGACAAAACTCTTGGTGCTCAATGCGCCTTCGAATCCTTCAGGGCTCTTGTATACAAAAGAAGAGTTACAAGAGATTGGAAATTGGGCATTAGAACATAATGTGTTTGTCGTATCAGACGAAATTTATTATGAATTAGTTTATGATGCGCCATCGATTAGTATGGCAAGTTTATCCCAAGAGATTTTTAATAACACATTAGTCATTAATGGATTATCAAAATCAGTTGCGATGACTGGATGGAGACTTGGATATGTATTTGGTCCAAAGCGAATCATTAGAGCTTTAAATGACTTAACAAGTCACACAACAAGTAACCCTGCAGCGGTTGTACAATATGCAGGTATTCGCGCTTTTGACGAAGATGTTGAAGCTAGTAAAAAAGAAATGCGTGACGAGTTCCAAAGAAGAATCGAAGTATTTCATGGATTACTAAACGATATTCAAGGAATCAAGTGTGAGAAGCCTAAAGGAGCGTTCTACTTATTTGCGAATGTGAAAGTAGCCATGCATATCGTAGGCGTTGCTTCTTCAGAAGAGTTTGCCCTAAAACTACTTGAAGAAGCTGGGGTTGCAACAGTATCCGGGGAGAACTTTGGATGCAACGGTTTCCTAAGACTCAGCTGTGCTAATAGTGAAGAGGAATTAAGAGAAGCCGCTAATCGAATTAAGGAATTTATTGAATCATATAAGTAAAGGAAGAGTGATATTTTGAAAACTATAACAATGAATCAAGCAAAAGATTACGTTGGACAAACCGTTACAATTGGCGCTTGGGTAACTAACAAACGTTCTAGCGGTAAAATCGCGTTCTTACAATTACGTGATGGAAAAGCTTATTTCCAAGGAATTGTAGTAAAAGCAGACGTAAGCGAAGAAACTTTTGAATTAGCAAAAGGATTAACTCAAGAAAGTTCTGTATTTGTAACAGGTGTTGTTCAAGAAGACACTCGTTCTAAATTAGGCTATGAATTATTAGTAAAAGACATCGAATTAATCGGTGAGAGTCATGAATATCCAATCACTCCAAAAGAGCATGGTACTGACTTCTTAATGGACCACCGTCATTTATGGTTACGTTCAACAAAACAACATGCCATTATGGAAATTCGTAACGCGATCATTTACGCATCATACGAGTTCTTTGATAAAAATGGATTCATTAAATTCGATAGCCCAATTCTTTCAGGAAATGCGGCAGAAGATTCAACTGAATTATTCGAAACAGATTACTTCGGAGATCCAGCGTACTTAACACAATCTGGTCAATTATACTTAGAAGCTGGAGCAATGGCATTTGGTCGCGTATTCGACTTCGGCCCTGTATTCCGTGCAGAAAAATCTAAAACTCGTCGTCACTTAACTGAGTTCTGGATGATGGATGCTGAGTATTTATACTTAACACATGATGAGTCATTAGATTTACAAGAAGCATACGTTAAAGCGTTAATTCAAGGTGTATTAGACCGTGCACCACATGCATTAGAAACTCTTGAACGTGATACTGAATTATTGAAGAAATATATTAGCGAACCGTTCAAACGTATCACATACGATGAAGCGATTGACTTATTACAAGCGCACGAAAACGATGAAGATACTGACTACGAACACTTAGAACATGGTGATGACTTCGGTTCACCACACGAAACTTGGATTTCAAACCACTTTGGAGTGCCAACATTCGTAATCAACTATCCAACGGAAATTAAAGCTTTCTACATGAAACCAGTTCCTGGAAATGAAAGTCGTGTACTATGTGCGGACTTACTTGCTCCAGAAGGATATGGTGAAGTTATCGGGGGTAGTGAGCGTGAAACGGACTACGATAAATTGTTAGACAGAATTAAATCAAATGGATTAAATCCAGATGACTATGCATTCTACCTAGATTTACGTAAATATGGTTCAGTTCCTCACTCAGGATTCGGTCTTGGTTTAGAACGTATGGTAACATTTGTAGCCGGTACGAAACATATCCGTGAAGCAATTCCATTCCCACGTTTATTAAACCGTATTTACCCATAATAAAAAGAATATGAAAGAGCCGCTGACCTATGTCGTTGGCTCTTTTTTAAAAGAGGGAGGTCAAAAAATGGCATTAACATTCCATGAACATTGGATTTATAGTGGTAGCACGTCTGTTCCAAATGCATTACTTCAAAATTACCGAAAATTGCAATTGACTGCAGATGAATGCTTATTAATTGCATGGTTAATGCAACGACATCCAGAAGAATCATTTGTGTTAAATATTCGAGAAACCTGTCAACAATTTGGAGTCGACGAAAGACAATTATTTAGCATTATTCAACATTTAATGGATCGACAAGTGTTAGAGATTAAACAGCGCGAAGCACAAGACGGCAAAAAAGTGGATTACTATAGCTTTAAGCCACTTCTTCGTCAACTAGAAGTGTTATTTAAGCAAAACTCTTTTAGTGTTGAAAAGATGTCGCAAAAAGATGTCAATGTGTTGACATTAATTGAGCAAGAGTTTAATCGTCAGTTAAGCGGATTTGAAATTGAGATGATTTCAGGATGGATTCATAACGACAAGTATCCACAGGAATTAATCGTAGCAGCTTTAAAAGAAGCCGTCTTAAATCAAGCGCATAATGTGAAATATATTGACCGTATTTTACTGGCGTGGAAGAACAAAGGGATTCAATCTGCGCAACAATTAGCAGCGTCTGAAACTCGCACAAAGAATGCACAAGTAGACGTAAAACCAAATGAAACTGCTAGTCAATCAGTTCCATTAGTGAATTGGGTGAAGAGATAAGATGTTATCAAAAGCAAAAACTTTACAAGCAGTTCTCGAAATGCAAAAACTTTTTCCAGATGCGCATTGCGAACTGGATCACCAGACGCCGTTTCAATTGCTCATTGCGACTATTCTCAGCGCGCAAGCAACCGACAAAGGTGTGAATAAGGTCACTCCGAAACTCTTTGCGATTTATCCAAATGCGCATGCGTTGGCTAATAGTGAAGAGGAAGTAGTGATTGAGTGTATTCAATCCTTAGGTCTTTACAGAAATAAGGCAAAGAATATTCGTCTGTGCGCACAGCAATTGGTTGAACGATTTAACGGAGAGGTCCCACGAACAAGAGAAGAGTTGGTGCAACTAGCAGGAGTTGGGCGAAAGACAGCGAATGTCGTGTTAAGCGTCGCGTTTGGATTGCCTGCATTTGCAGTAGATACACACGTAGAACGTATTTCTAAACGACTCCAAATGGTTAAGCAATCGGCATCTGTTTTAGAAGTAGAAGAGACACTTTGTAAGAAATTACCAAAAGATTTATGGGGGAAAGCCCATCACTGGATGATCTTCTTTGGAAGATATCATTGTATTGCCAGAAAACCGAAATGTGCAAATTGCCCTTTACTCGATATTTGCGCTTATGGTCAAAAAGAAGTATAAACAAAAAATGGTTGGACAATTGTCCAACCATTTTTTGATTTAAATTGTAATAAAGAAACCATATAAAACGGACATCACGACTAAATACCAATGAAGGTATGTGATTAATCGATTCACTGTGTATTGTTTTCTAAAGTGGATTTGGTAGAGAATCGGAATTAATAATGATAATGAGAATAAAATGATTCCCAAAATATTAAAGTGATTCAAATACCATAAGTAGTAAACAACTGTTCCAACTAGCCATGACAGACTGACGAATACATTAAAGATAGCAGCCACGGCACCAAAATGTCTTTTGCCTTCTTTTCGCTCTGTGAGTTTCGTCTTGATATGAGAAACATAGAATCCAAACAAAACATATTGGAAGAGCTGAGCGCTTATAGCAGTCGTTACATTGCCACTGAGGACATATACTGTCACGAAGTTTGCGATATAGTATTTTGCAATTCCATTTAACAGTAAGTGATAAATATAAGAAACTTCATTAATCTTCACTTCAAATAGATTTGTATGATTAAACAATACAATCGCAAAGAGTAGTAGAACCACTCTTAAAGTCACTGTTTGGAAGAAATAGAAGAGGATTGCAAAGAGAATAAGATTCGTCAATGCAATGACGAGCCATTTCTTCTTCTCAGGATGAAGTGCTAGCTTTCGATATGAATTTTCTTGTAAATAAATAGCTACAAAAAATAAAAATAATACGACAAAATGCAAAAATTGAAATTGCTGTTGTCTTATTGCAAGAATCAATCCGATAAAACAATAACCAAGCGGTGCTAAGACAAAACTCAACCACGGGGTAGTTGCTTGGTGAAGAATGCTTTCGATTGATATCGTCTGCGATTCATTATTCATAATAATACCTCATTCTTAAGTATAGCTTAATGATAGGTAATAATAGTGTTCTTGTCAAGGTAGGGCGTTGTTTAAGGGCTTTTAGGATGGAAATGATTGTGTATTTTTTAATTAGTTTAAAGGAAACAAACCACTAAAACGCTTCATTTTTCAAGACTTCTGAGCATTTGGGGAAAAATTCTTTGAAAAAAAGATGAAAAAAACGCGGTGAATTTCACCTTTAAGGTATTAATTAGGAATTAAATGTGATAAAATGAACGGGAGAGGTAATTTTTACCATCAATTTAATAAGAAAAGAGGAAAGCACGATGAACAAAAACGGGAAAAAATTGGGGATTTTTTCGTTCTTACTATTTTTATTAACAGCACTTTTCACATTAGCTTCTCATAATGCATCTGCTGAAGAAACTACACCTGCAGTTTCTGTGACTGGTAAATTTGCAGATACCATTACAATTGTTAATGTATCAAATAACGAAGGTGGGAATCTAAATTGGGATTTAGCACAATGGGCTACTTTCCGTATTAATGCTACATATGATTTAGCAGGAAAAAACGTTAAAGCTGGCGATCAAACAGTAGTTACTGTACCAGATGCATTAATGATTACTTCTGATAGTTTTGAAATTCGTGATATCAATACTAACGAAGTCATTGCTCATGCTACTGTTGATGCTACCAATAAAAAATTAACATTAACGTATACAAATTATGTTGAAACGCACTCTGATACAAACGGGTCTTTCTTCTTCTATGCACGAATTGACTTCAAAAAACACCCTCAACAAGGAGAAATTCCAATTGAAGTGACAGTGAACTCAGTAACAAAAGTAGCTGGTAAAGTAACATTTAAAGGTATCGGGGACGGTAACCCAAGACTTTTAACAAAGACTAGCTGGGTTAATAGCGGAAATCATAAAGAAGTTCAATACACAATTTCTGTCAATCGTAACAAACAAAATATCAAGGGTGTAACAATTGAAGATCACTTGAGATTTACTAATGCATCCTATGTAAAAGATAGTATCCAAGTTATCAAAGGTAAGTTTTCTTACGAAACTGGTGAGTGGGTATTCTCTAATCGCGTCGACGTAACTGATCAACACAAGATAACAATCAGTGAAGATGGACAATCATTTGTTATTGATTTAGGTGATATTACTGATCAAGATCAATACCGTATCGATTATAAAGTACAATTGAATTATGAACCTGTAGATGGTGAACTTTTGAAAAACGAGGCAACTCTTAAAGGTAAAGAGATTGAGAGCAAAGATGTAACTAACATTGCTGCAGTTCAAGTCGCTGGTGGTTCTGGTGTTGGTTATGTGTACTCAATCAATATTCATAAAGTAGATGATGCAAATCAACCTCTTAAAGGTGCTAAGTTTAGAGTTGTTCGTCAAGCAAATAATCAAGTTATTGGTGAGTTTGAGTCAGATGAAAATGGTAACATTGCAGTTAACAAATTGTTAAAAGATAAGTATATCTTAACTGAAATTGAAGCTCCTTCTGGTCACGTTATTAAAGACGCTGATACTGTAGTTAATGTTGAAGACTTTGGAACAGATCACGCAGTTACAAAAACAATCGTGAATCCAAAAGAGGAGACTACAACAACTACTACAACAACGACGACTACTACGACAACGACAACAACGGAAGCTCCTACGACAGCTACAACAACGACAGAAGCTCCAACAACAGTAACAACTACGACTGAAGCACCTACAACTGTAACGACTACTACAGAAGCTCCAACAACAGTAACAACTACGACTGAAGCACCTACAACTGTAACGACTACTACAGAAGCTCCAACAACAGTCACAACAACTACTGAAGCACCTACAACAGTCACAACAACAACGGAAGCTCCAACAACTGTCACAACAACAACGGAAGCTCCAACAACAGTGACAACTACGACTGAGGCACCTACAACTGTTACAACAACAACAGAAGGACCAAGTACAGTAGTGACAACTGAAAATACAACAACAGAAGAAAAACCTGAATTACCAAATACAGGTACAACAAACTACAATCTTCTAGTTGTAATCGCAAGTGTGTTATTAGTCGGCGCATACGCAATTGTTCGTAAAGAAGTAAAATAATAGAATAAATCCTCTTGAAGAAAGTCTAAGTCTTTGAACTTAGGCTTTTTTCTTATGTTTGAAAAAAATGTTCATATAATAGTAGTTTTTGCTATCTTTTTTTACAATAAATGCTATAATGAGAAAGTTAAAAATGATATTCCCGAAAGGATACACACTGTGTAGATGCCTTGTAACCGGAATTGAATGGGGGAAAAAGAAATGGAAAAAATTTTATTTACATCGGAATCCGTAACAGAAGGACATCCCGATAAAATCGCAGACCAAATTAGTGATGGTATTTTAGATGCCATTCTTGCTCAAGATCCAACAGCGCGTGTAGCCTGTGAGACAGTAGTAAACACTGGTTTAGTCGTATTAGTAGGAGAAATCACAACAAGTGCTGTTGTCGATTATCAACAAGTAGCTCGTGATACAATTCGTAAGATCGGTTATACAGACCGTAAATATGGATATGATGCAGATTCAGTTGCTGTATTAGTTTCACTCGATAAACAATCACCAGATATCGCAATGGGGGTTGACGATGCGTTAGAAACTCGTGGACAATCAGAAGAGTTTGGGGCAGGAGACCAAGGATTAATGTTTGGTTATGCAACAAATGAAACTGAATCATATATGCCACTACCAATCGATTTAAGTCATAAGTTAGCTTATCAACTTGCAAAAGTTCGTAAAGAAAAACAATTAGATTACTTAGGACCAGATGGTAAAGTTCAAGTGACAATCGAATACACACCTGAACACCAAGTAAAACGTATCGACACAATCGTAGTAAGTACACAACATGATGAAGAAATTTCTCAAGAACAAATCAGAAAAGATGTATTAGAGTTCGTTGTAAAACCAGTCGTACCAGCTGAATTACTAGATGACGAAACTCGTTACTTCATTAACCCAACTGGTAAATTCGTTATCGGTGGTCCTGTTGGTGACTCAGGATTAACTGGACGTAAAATCATCGTTGATACTTACGGAGGTTATGCGCGTCATGGTGGTGGAGCTTTCTCTGGTAAAGACTCTACAAAAGTAGACCGTTCAGCAAGTTATGCAGCTCGTTACATTGCTAAAAACGTTGTTGCAGCCGGTCTTGCTGATAAATGTGAAATCCAATTAGCGTATGCCATTGGGGTAGCACAACCCGTTTCCATCGCTGTAGATACATTTGGAACAAACCATGTACCAGAAGAAAAAATTATCGAAGTGATTCGTAAAGAGTTCCGTTTAACTCCAAAAGGAATTATCGAAACATTAAACTTACGTAGACCAATCTACCAACAAACAGCCGCTTATGGACATTTCGGTAGAACAGATATTGAACTTCCATGGGAACAACTGAATAAAGTAGAAGAGTTAAAAGCTTATTTTGCTTAATATAATGAAGAAATCCAACCTCTAAAAAGAGGTTGGATTTTGTTTTTAGTAGAAAATTATCATATATGATAATTTTCTACTTTTTTTCTATGACATAACAAATTGGTGGACAGTTAATTTGATTGATGAATTGATATTTTAATACGGACCATTTCTTTTGCGGGAGAACTGAAATGAGTTCTTCTACAGAATTTTTTTCTTCGATTCCACCATCATGCCCATAGTAGGAAACGATAATGATTTTTCCTTTTTTCTCTAATCGATCTAGTAAAATTTGGATAGCTTCTATAGTGGAAGAGGGGGTCGTGATGATTTTTTTATCACTTCCTGGTAAATATCCAAGATTAAAAATCGCTAATCGAACCAAATCTTGATCACCTAAATAATTAGAAATTTGAGCGTGAGAGTCCAAAATACACGTTACTTTTTCTTCTAAGTCATGGTTTTGTAATAATTGTCTTGTTTGTAAAATAGCTTGCTCTTGAATATCAAAAGCTAGAATTTTTGATCCTTTTTCTATATGTTGTGCCATGAAAAGTGTATCATGTCCATTTCCTGCGGTTGCATCGATAAAAATCCCGTCTTCTAAATTTACAGAAAGAATCATTTCGTGACTAAATTGCTGTGCATTCTTCAAAATAAGCACCTCTTAACTAAAATTTTACATTTTGTTACATAATTTTTACGGATATTAAGAGTATACGACGATTCGCGTGTTCGTGCAACGTTCCCCTACACAAAAGAATTTATCCTACTATAATGAATAACGAATTAGTTTTTAGATGGAGGAAAAAAGGATGACAGAAACAAAACACGAAAGATATTTACGTTTAAAAAAGGAAAAACAAATGAAAGCTTTACAGGCTGCAAATAAAAACTTACAAAAGACAGTTGCAGTTGTTGGAGCGACGACAGTAGCGGGATTAGTACTTGCGCCAAAATCACATGCGAATACAGTAACTTCAAATCAAGTACAATCACCAGCACAACAATTCTTGAATAAAATTATTCCTGCAGCTCAACAAGCTACAGAAGGTAAAGATGTATATACTTCAGTAATGATCGCACAGGCAGCATTAGAATCTGCATGGGGAACTAGTGCGTTATCTGCTGAACCAAACCACAACTTATTTGGTGTGAAAGGGAACTACAACGGTCAATCTGTAAACATGTATACATTAGAAGATGCTGGAGCTCAAAAATACTATGGTATTTACGATAACTTCAGAAAATATCCTTCTTACAAAGAGTCTATGGATGATTATGTAGATAAAATTATTAACGGTATTAAAGGTGCGCCAATGTTCTATTCTGGTGCATGGAAGAGCCGTACAAACAGCTATCAAGATGCTACACGTTATTTAACAGGACGTTATGCTACAGATACTGCATATTACGCAAAATTAAACCGTATTATTGAACAATATGGATTAACAAAATATGATAATGGAACTGCAACTGCAATTGCTGCTGGTATTGAAGAAAGAACTTCTTCAGTTGGTGGGCAATACACAGTTCAAGCAGGTGATACCTTATACGGTATCAGCCGTAAATCAGGTGTAAGTGTGGACCAATTATTAACTGTGAATGGTTTATCAACTTCATCAGTGATTCGTCCTGGTCAATCATTATCTTTAGGCACACCATCAAAACAAACAAACTCTACAGTAGCTACAACAGTAAGCACAAAATCAGTTTTAAATACTGCTAAAGCAACTGCAAATGGATACTACACAGTTAAAGCAGGAGATACATTATATGGAATTAGCCGTAAATTCGGTATGAGTTTATCTCAATTAGTTTCAGCAAATGGAATTTCTACTTCAAGCGTAATCCAACCAGGTCAAACTTTACGTGTTGTAGGTGGCGAATCTGCATCAACAGTTGTTAAAACAAATACTGCTTCAACTCGTACAAGTGGAGGTAACTACATTGTTCAACCAGGTGATACTTTATACAGTATTGCACGCCGTTCAGGAATGAGCTTAAACACATTATTAAGCATCAACGGATTATCACAATCATCAGTGATTTTCCCTGGACAAAGCTTAACAGTTGGTCAATCAGATGGACGTACAGTATCTGCTGGATACACACCATCTAAAACAACAGCGTCTTCAACATCAACTTCTGGAACATATACAGTTCAAGCCGGTGATACTTTATACAGTATCGCACGTCGTTCAGGCATGAGCTTAAACACATTATTAAGCATCAATGGATTATCACAATCTTCAGTAATCCGTCCTGGCCAAACATTATCTGTTTCAGGAAATGCTAGCCAAACAACTGCTACACAAGTAAGCTATCAATCAGCTGGTGCTTCAACAAGCAACGGAACTTACACAGTTAAAGCAGGAGATACTTTATACCGTATTGCTTACAACCACGGTATTTCATTAACAACATTGTTATCAATCAACGGCTTATCAGAAACAAGCACAATTCGTCCTGGTCAACAATTAGTAGTATCTGGTTCAGCAAAAGCAACAACTTCAACTACTAAAGCGACTACAGTAAGCTATTCAACTGGTGCATCAACTCACACAGTTCAAGCAGGTGATACTTTATTCCGTATCGCTAAGAATAACGGATTAACATTATCTGAATTAAGAGCTTTAAACGGCTTAACTTCAAATACTATCCGAGTTGGTCAAGTGTTGAAAGTTTCTAAATAATCTGCTAGAATAATACTCACAAAAGCAGATAGAGGAATAGTAAGTTTCTTTGATAGACGTAGAGAGTGCATGGTTGGTGAAAATGCATCATTTCAATAAACTGAACTCGCCTTTTAGCCGAACTCTGAACTGATAGTAAGAGTATCCGCCTCGCCAGCGTTACAGGTAAGATGAGTAAAATTATTAGGTGGTAACACGTATTGCGTCCTATCTGTCAATGACAGGTGGGGCGTTTTTTATTTTGAAAGGAGTGAATCAGATGACATTTAATCATCTAGAAATCGAGCCAAAATGGCAAAAATATTGGAAAGAACATCATACGTTCAAAACAACAGAAGATCCTTCTAAGAAACTTCTACGCGTTAGATATGTTCCCTTATCCTTCAGGACAAGGACTTCACGTAGGACACCCAGAAGGTTATACAGCAACAGATGTCATTTCTCGTATGAAACGTGCACAAGGATATAATGTACTTCACCCAATGGGATGGGATGCATTTGGTCTTCCTGCAGAGCAATACGCTCTTGACACAGGAAATGACCCTGCAGAATTCACGAAAGTTAACGTTGCGAACTTCAAACGTCAAATTAATGAATTAGGATTCAGCTATGACTGGGACCGCGAAATTAATACAACGGATCCAGAATACTATAAATGGACTCAATGGATTTTCACTAAACTAGTGGAAATGGGACTTGCATATGAAGCTGAAATTCCAGTGAACTGGTGTCCAGCTCTTGGAACAGTACTTGCCAACGAAGAAGTAATCGATGGTAAGAGTGAACGTGGAGGACATCCTGTTTACCGTAAACCAATGAAACAATGGATGTTGAAAATCACAGCTTATGCGGATCGTCTTTTAGAAGATTTGGATGATTTAGATTGGCCAGAAAGCATCAAAGATATGCAACGTAACTGGATTGGTCGTTCAGAAGGAGCTCAAGTTCGTTTCAATGTAAAAGGAACAGATGAAAGCTTCGAAGTCTTTACAACACGTCCGGATACATTATTTGGAGCGACTTACAATGTATTAGCTCCAGAACATGAATTAGTTCAAAAGATTGTTTCTCCTGAACAAAAAGAAGCAGTAGATGCTTATATTGCAGCTGTTTCTACAAAATCTGACTTAGAACGTACAGAACTTTCTAAAGAAAAAACTGGAGTATTCACTGGTGCGTATGCGATTAACCCAGTGAACGGAAAAGAAATTCCAATCTGGATTGCAGACTATGTATTAAGCACATACGGAACAGGTGCAATTATGGCTGTTCCAGCTCACGATGAACGCGACTACGAATTCGCTAAAGTCTTTGGATTAGATATCATTCCAGTCATCGAAGGCGGAAACGTCGAAGAAGAAGCATACACTGGTGACGGTGTGCATATTCATTCAGATTTCCTAGATGGATTGAATAAAGCTGATGCGATTGCAAAAATGAATGCATGGTTAGAAGAAAACGGCGTAGGAGCAGCAAAAGTAAGCTATCGTCTTCGCGACTGGTTGTTCTCACGCCAACGTTATTGGGGTGAACCAATTCCAGTGATTCATTGGGAAGACGGTACTATGACAACTGTTCCTGAATCTGAATTGCCATTAGTATTGCCTAAAACAGATAAAATTCGTCCTAGTGGTACTGGGGAATCTCCACTGGCTGCAATTGAAGACTGGCTTTATGTCACAGACCCTGTAACAGGAAAGAAGGGTCGTCGTGAAACAAATACAATGCCACAATGGGCAGGAAGCTCATGGTACTTTGTACGTTATGTTGATCCACATAACAAAGAAAGACTTGCAGATCCTGAAAAAGTAAAACAATGGTTACCAGTTGATTTATATATTGGTGGTGCAGAGCATGCCGTTCTTCACTTACTATATGCTCGTTTCTGGTATAAAGTGTTATATGATTTAGGCGTTGTTCCTAACAAAGAACCATTCCAAAAATTATTTAACCAAGGAATGATTCTAGGTGAAGGTAATGAGAAAATGTCTAAATCTAAAGGGAATGTTGTAAACCCTGATGATGTGGTTCGTGAATATGGTGCGGATACATTACGTGTTTATGAAATGTTCATGGGACCTCTTGATGCATCGATTGCTTGGAGTGAAAAAGGACTTGAGGGTAGCCGTAAGTTCCTAGACCGCTTCTGGAGATTGATGATTGATGATAATGGTAAAATGCGTGACCGTATCACAAAACTAAACGATGGTAAATTGGATAAAGTGTACCATCAAACAGTGAAAAAAGTGACAGAGGACTACGAAGAGTTGCACTTCAATACTGCAATCTCTCAAATGATGATTTTCGTTAACGAAGCATACAAAGCAGATGCTTTACCGTTCGACTACATGAAAGGTCTTGTACAATTGATTGCTCCATTAGCACCGCATATGGCTGAAGAAATCTGGAGTAAATTCGGATTCACAGAATCAATTAGCTACGAACCATGGCCAACTTACGATGAATCTAAATTAGTAGAAGACGAAGTTGAAGTGATTTTCCAAGTCAATGGAAAAATTAAAGCACGAGTAATGGTTCCAACAAACGCAGACGCTGCAGCTCTTGAAGCACTTGCAAAAGAGCACGATGCGGTGAAATCTGCCATCGAAGGAAAAACAATCCGTAAAGTGATTGCTGTTCCAGGACGTTTAGTAAACATCGTTGCGAACTAATGGAATTTGAAAGGATAGTAGAATGATTTATTTTGATAATGCAGCAACAACGAAAATTTATGATGATGCATTAACGAGCTATGTTCAAGTTAGCCAAAAGTTCTTCGGAAATCCATCGAGCTTACACCAATTAGGAGTCGATGCTTACCAAGTGTTGACCAAAGCTAGAGCTCAAGTAGCTAGTTTATTATCAGTTCAACCTGAGGAGATTTTCTTCACCTCAGGCGGAACTGAATCGAATAACTGGGCGATTAAAGGAACAGCTCTAGAAAAATCTGTATTTGGGAAGCATATCATTACGACAAAGATTGAACATCCTTCAGTCATTCAGACATGTAAGCAATTAGAACGCTTCGGGTTTGAAGTGACGTACTTAGATGTCGATTCTAAAGGGATTGTAAGTATAGACCAATTAAAAGAGAGCCTTCGTAAAGATACGATTCTAGTAAGTGTGATGGCTGTTAATAATGAAGTTGGAGCAGTTCAACCAATTGCTGAGATTGCCAAAGTACTAGAGGAATATCCATCGATTCATTTTCATGTGGACTGCTGTGCAAGCAGTAGAACGCGCAAGCCAGTTATTATCTATTGGGCGTATTGACTTATTGAGCCTTTCTGCGCATAAATTCCATGGACCACGAGGCGTTGGGATTATGTATAAGAAATTTGGACGTAAGATTCAAGCGCTCTTAACAGGTGGCGGACAAGAAAAAAAGGGGAACGTAGTACAACGGAAAAACCTTCCAGGAATTGTAGCTACAACAAAAGCTCTGCGAATGGCTTTAGAAGAAAGAGTCAGTTACAGGGAGAACTTCGTAGTCAATTATGGAAAGAGTTAGCAACAAAACCTGAAATTCGCATCTTCTCGCCTGAAGATGGAGCGTCTCATGTATTATGCTTTGCCATTAAAGGCGTTCGTGGAGAGGTCGTTGTTCATGCTTTTGAAAAATCACGGCATTTATATTTCTACGACTTCAGCTTGTTCAAGTAAAAAAGCAGATTCATCTAGTACGCTTTACGCGATGGATGTGCCAACTGAATGGGCGACAGGAGCTGTTCGTGTAAGCTTCTCAAACGACAATACAAAAGAAGAAGTAGAACAGTTTATCAAGGTTCAGCATCAGTTAATGAAACAATTTTCGTTTTTAAAATAAAAGGAGGAAATCGTTGAAAACTAGAATTTTGATTCGCTATGGTGAACTTTCTACAAAGGGTAGAAACAAAAAAATGTTCACTCAAAAATTAGCGTCAAATATAAAAAAAGCCTTAGTAGACTTTCCTCAGGTAAAGGTGATTCCTGATTATGACTTTATGTATTTAGATTTACATGAAGCACCTGAAGAAGCAGTCATCGAAAAGGTAAAACCAATTTTTGGGATTCAATCTATTTCGCCAGTATATATTGTTGAAAAAGATATGGAAGTGGCTAAAAAAGTTGTTCTCGACTTATTAAGCCAAGAAGACCTTGAAGGAAAAACATTTAAGATTATGACAAGACGCTCGGATCATACATTCGAGATGGATACGAATCAAATCAACTTGTTTTTAGGGGATGCTGTTCTAGAAGCTTTTCCAGACATCAAGGTTCAATTAAAACAACCAGATATTACGGTACGTATTGATGTGCGCCGTGAACACTTAATGGTGAGTCTGAAGACAATCCAAGGAGCAGGAGGACTTCCAGTTGGTACAAGTGGTCGTGTGATGCTGATGCTATCTGGCGGGATTGATTCGCCAGTAGCAGGATATCTTGCGATGAAACGTGGAATGGAAATTCAATGCGTGCACTTTGCAAGCCCACCGTATACGAGCCCACAAGCATTAGAGAAAACAAAACTCTTAGCAGCTAAAATTGCTCGTTTTGGTGGAAGTATTCAATTCTTAACGGTACCTTTTTCAAGAATTCAAGAGGAAATCAAGAAGAGTGTGCCGGAAGCGTATTTAATGACAATTATGCGTCGTTTAATGCTTCGTATTACGGATCAACTAAGAGAAAATGCACGTGCTCTTGCGATTGCCAATGGGGAATCAGTGGGGCAAGTGGCTTCTCAAACATTAGATAGCATGGTGGCGATTAATGATGTGACCAATACACCAATTATCCGTCCAGTAGCTACAATGGATAAACTTGATATTATTAAAGTTGCTGAAGAAATTGATACTTTCGAGTTGTCGATTCAACCGTTTGAGGATTGTTGTACGGTGTTTGCGCCGCCAAGTCCTAAGACAAACCGAAACTGGAGAAAGCTCGCCAATATGAAGCACGTCTTGATGTTGAAGGGTTAATTAAAGAGGCTGTAGAGGGGACAGTGATTGAAGAAATTACTGCAAACTATACAACTCCAGTAGAAACAACAAGTCAAGAAATTGATGACTTATTTTAAGATAAAAAGAAGCGATGCTATTCCGTTTGGAGTAGCATCGCTTTTTGTTGTTTTATTGGAAGTATTCTTTAAGCGCGTTTGCAATACTTTTTGCGATGTTTTGTTGATATTCTTCAGAAGAAATCACTTTGTTATCGCCTTGGTTATTTAAGTATCCAAGTTCTAAAAGAATCGATGGGCGAGCATTATCACGAAGAACCATGAAGTTTTGGAATCTGCTTCCTTGGTTTTTCAATGGAAGATTTCGAGATAAGTATTTATTCACTGTCTGACTGAGACTTTCGCTCTTATCACTGTAGTAGTAGGCTGTTGTTCCGCTTGCACTATCATCTTCAGACGAGTCGAAGTGAATACTAATAAATGCATTTGCATTATTTATTACTAATTTCAGCACGTTCAGCAAGTGAAACAGAAGTGTCGCTTGTTCTAGTTAAGATAACTTTTGCTCCCATTGCTTCGAGTTCTTTCTTCACAAGTAGAGCAGTTGTTAATGTATGGTCTGCTTCGTGTTTTTCACTGAAGTTTACAACAGCACCTGGATCTTCACCACCGTGCCCAGGATCGATGACAATTGTTGCATTCTTAATCCCTTGAGGAATCGTTTCGTCCGTTTCGATTCCGGCAAAGTTTGTAGTCACTAGCCAGTAAGGAATATATCCGAATTTTCCATTACCAACAGATACTTTATAGAAATCGCCTTCGCGGTCTTCGTAGACAAATTGTGTTCCTTTATCTACCGTGCCGATTAATTCGGAAGTGACGTTGGAAGCTGAGTAAATAGGTGTTTCTTTTAGTTTTGTAACAAACATCTTGTTAGAGTCAATGGTTGTTGGAAGACCAGCTTGTTTGTTGAGAATTTCTTGAATCAATTCAATCGCGTAGTTTGTAGAGTCGCTATCCACATAACCTTCTTTATCAAAGTAACGAACTTTTAAGACTTTATCGTTCAATTCTTCAATGAGGTAGAAGAGTTCGCCGTTAGGAATTGTTAAGAGAACTTTCGAATTTTCATCCTGTGTTTCGCGTAATTTCAATCCGCCAGAAGCATATCCTTTCATCATTGTAGTAAGAAGGATATCTTTATCCTCGATATAGGCCACTTGATCGTCATATTGAACTTGAATCCAACCGTTGTCGAGTTTATGCAAGGCCAGCAAGTATTGGTTTTTCGTAATTTCCCCAACTGGAATGCCTTTAGCGTCCATCGTATGGTATACCTTTAACGCCTTATCGCTTGTATTGACCGCGAATTCTACAATTTTATTTTTAACTACTGTAGATGTTTGAGTAGCCGTATTGCCACTATTCGTATCTGTATTTGCTTGGTGCGTATTTGCTTGCGGTTTTATTGTTGAACTTTCACTTACTAATGGATAGGCGATAATCCACAGAAGTAGAAGAGAAACAAGAAAGCCCAGCAGTTGCTGTATATTTTTCTTCTTAAAGAATTTCAGTAATGAATCCATAAGAGCTCCTTTTAATTTGTATATTTCTTCCTTATTATACCAATAAAAGCGCTATTTGTGTATAAAAAATTGCTTACAGCTTGATTGCAGAAGAATTATTTTAGTAAAATAATAGAGAATAATGAAATATTTGGAGGATGATTATGTTAATTGGGTCTCACGTTTCGATGAGCGGAAAAGAAATGCTCTTGAATTCAGCAAAGGAAGCAGCAAGTTATAACGCAAATGTCATGATGGTCTATACAGGTGCTCCGCAAAACACAAGAAGAAAACCAATTGAAGAGTTAAATGTTGAAGCTGGGAAACAGTACATGAAAGAACATGGCATTGAAGAAGTTGTTGTCCATGCGCCTTATATTATTAACTTAGCTAACACTACAAAAGAAGGCTATATTGATTTTGCAATCGAATTTTTAAGAGAAGAATTGAAACGTGCAGAGGCGGTTGGTGCTACACAAGTTGTTCTTCATCCAGGTTCTCACGTAGGGGCTGGTGTTGATGTAGGAATAAACCAAATCATCTACGGATTAAACCAAGTTCTAACGAAAGACCAAAAAGTTCAAATCGCATTAGAAACAATGGCTGGAAAAGGAACAGAGCTAGCTCGTACATTCGAAGAATTAGCACGTATTATCGACGGAGTGACGCACAATGAACATTTATCCGTAACGTTTGATACATGCCACGTTCACGATGCAGGGTATGATATTAAAAATGATTTATCAGGAGTATTAACTCATTTTGATAAAACGGTCGGTCTTGATCGAATTAAAGTCCTTCACGTAAATGATTCGAAAAATCCTGTTGGAGCTCATAAAGACAGACACGAGAACTTTGGTTTTGGAGAAATCGGATTTGAAGCGTTCATGAACGTTATTAATGTTCCTGAATTTAAACATCTTCCAAAGATTCTCGAAACACCTTGGATTAAAGTGGAAGATAAAGTTCAAATTGCGCCATACAAAAAAGAAATTGAAATGATTCGTTCTGGAAAATTTGATCCAAACTGGATTGAAGAGTTATTAAAACAAGAAAGAGGGAAGTAATATGCATTCACACGATCATTGCTGTGGTCACGACCACTCAGGTCATAAAGAACATCATCATCATGACCATTCACATAATCATGTAGAAGAAGCGTTAGAAATCTTAAAAGAAGCGGGTTATAAACATACGAATAAACGCCAACGACTTGTTGAGATTTTAAATGATGCCAACCGTTACTTGTCAGCAAAGCAAGTGCAAGAATTGATTGCGCCTGAATTCCCACAATTAAGTTATGATACGATTTATCGTAATTTATATACCTTTGTACAATTAAATATTTTAGAAGAAACAGAATTGAACGGTGAGAAATTATTTAGATTCCGTTGCCAAGCTCATGGACATCATCATCATTTCATTTGCGAAAAATGTGGTAGCACAAGAGAAATTGATATGTGCCCAATGGATTTCTTTAAAGATCAATTAGAAGGATGCGAAATTCATTCACATCGTTTTGAAATTTTTGGTCTTTGTGAAAAGTGCGCGGCAAAAGCGTAGTTTGAGGCTTTCCTAAAAAAGTTGAAAGAACCTTAGTAAAGTTGATTGACATTTTATGGAACCTTTCCTATAATAAAAAAAGGACATTTCGTTTGTTTGGTTATTCTATTCAAAAGAAAACAGTTACTTTTTATTGCTCGGAGGGAGGGAATAGGATATGTCAAAAACAGTTGTTCGTAAAAACGAATCACTTGATGATGCTCTTCGTCGCTTCAAACGTACTGTTTCTAAAACCGGAACTTTACAAGAGGCTCGCAAACGTGAGTTTTATGAAAAACCAAGTGTAAGACGTAAGAAAAAATCAGAGGCAGCTCGTAAACGCAAGTTCTAGTCAACTCTGTGTATCATAGACTATGTCAGGCTGGGGCTATTAGTCCCAGTCTTTTTTTATCAATCAAACGAAATTAAAAGAATGGAGCGATTATAATGTCATTAAAAGAAACAATTAATAACGATATCAAAACAGCGATGAAAGCAAAAGACAAAGAAACATTAGCTGTATTACGTATGATTAAAACAGCGATTCAAGCTGCTGAAATTGACAAAAAATCAGATTTAACACCTGAGGAAGAATTGACAATTTTATCTCGAGAAGCAAAACAACGTCGTGATTCTATTGTTGAATTTGAAAAAGCAGGCCGCCAAGAATTAGTTGAAAAAACACAAGGCGAATTAGCAATCGTTGAGAAATACTTACCAGCACAACTTTCACTAGAAGAAGTTCAAGCGAAAATTGCCGAAATTGCTGAACAAGTAGGAGCAACAACACAAAAAGAATTCGGTAAATTAATGGGTGCCGTAATGCAAGCTCTTAAAGGGCAAGCAGACGGTAATGTCATTAAAGAACAAGTAAAAGCACACTTAAATAAATAAGTGTGGATTGGAGGATAACTGATTGGAAAAAGAAACCTTTAAAGCAAGTGTTGAATTAAGCGATAATCCTCAATTAATTCAATTATTTGGTTCTCAAGATCAGAATATTCGTTTTATTGAAGATTCATTCCAAGTACAAATTACCCATCGTGGGGAGCAACTCTTTATTACTGGAGAAGAAGAGACTGTTTCTCAAGTAAAAGAACTGCTGAATCAGCTTCAAGACTTAATTGCACGTGGAATCAGTATTTCAAAAACTGATATCATAACAGCTGTAAAGATGGCCAAACGTGGGACTTTGGATTACTTTGTTAATTTATATAACGAAGAAATCGGACGCACATTTGCGGGAAAAGCGATTCGTGCCAAAACGTATGGTCAACAACAATACATTCATGCGATTAAGAAAACGGATGTGGTATTTGGTATTGGGCCTGCCGGAACTGGTAAAACATTCGTAGCCGTAGTGATGGCTGTTCAAGCGTTAAAAAAAGGCGAAGTGAAGAAAATCATTTTGACACGTCCAGCCGTTGAAGCCGGTGAAAATTTAGGGTTCTTACCAGGGGACTTAAAAGAAAAAGTGGATCCATATTTACGTCCGTTATACGATGCTTTATATACCGTATACGGTATGGAGCACACAAATCGTCTTCTAGAACGAGGCGTCATCGAAGTGGCACCACTAGCGTATATGCGTGGGCGTACATTAGAAGATTCATTTATCATTCTAGATGAAGCTCAAAATACAACAAGAGCGCAAATGAAGATGTTCTTAACACGTCTAGGATTTGGCTCGAAAATGATTGTCAATGGAGATAAATCGCAAATTGACTTACCAAAAGGACATCAAGCCAGTGGTCTTTTAGATGCTGAACGTAAACTAAAAGGAATCAATGGTATTGCCTTTGTAGAATTTGATGCCGGAGACGTTGTACGTCATCCGATTGTATCAGAAATTATTAATGCCTACTCAGCTTCTAATAGTACTGAGAAGGAACGAGGTGAAGAAAGTGAGACAAAAGCTCCGTAAATTTCAAGAATCATTAGGGATTTTCTATTTACCTGCACTATTAGGTGTTACATTCCTATTCTTATTAATATTGGGATGGAGTAATGCCCAACCAACCTCTTATTCATTTGAATTAAATCAAGTTGCAAAAGAAACAATCCGCGCGCCAAGAACTGTAGAGGATAAAGAACAGACTGAAAAGAATCAGCAGATGGCGATGGATGGTGTTGGTGATATTTATGTATTTGATCAAAATCGCGAGCAACAACAAATCGACAAAGTGAAACAATTTTTCCAAGCGATTAAGACAGTCGCAGCAAAAGCTTCAAGCGAAATTTTTGCAACTGATTCTACAACTACGACTTCTGGTGAAGTATCAACAAAAGTAGCAACGATTCAAGATCGACTTACTTATTTCAAAAAGAGTTTAGAATCGGGAAATAAAGCGATTCGTGATTTTGCATTGTATATTCCAGATAGCGTCATTGTTCAATTGCTTTCTGTAAGTTCAGATAAATTGGATAGTTATGAGTCTGCAATCGAAAATGCAATTCAAGACCAAATGGATCATTCCATTACAGAATCCAATTTGCTTCAAGCACAAGAAGCAGCTAAAAAATCGCTCTTTAACGGAGGATTTACAGATAATGAACGTGAAATGCTTGGACAACTGTTAACGAATAGTATCGTTGTCAATAATGTCGTAGATAAAGATGCAACCAATAGCGCAAAAGAAAATGCCAAACAAAGTGTTTCACCAGTCCGTATTTTACAAGGGCAAGTGTTGATTCAAGAAGGGCACATCATTACTCAAGAAGATTTGCGTCTTCTAAAATTATTAGGTATCGATGGAAACTCAAGTAATTATCATCAATTGTATAGTTACTTAATCTTCTTAACGATTTTATTTGCATCGTTATTAGCTTTCTCGTTCCGTTTCAAAGTGGGAGCATCGAGCAAAGAGTGGGATACACGTGTTAATGAACTGACAGTGTTCTCAGTGGTATTTACGATTGGGGCCATCCTACTTAAAATCTTATCATTCCTACAAAATCGTGGGATTGATTATATTGGTATAGTATTCCCAATTGCTGGATTTATCTATATCATCTATAAGTTAACATCGAAGTTTTATTTTACGATTATTGCGATGTTAGTTTATCCAATACTCGTCTGGTATATGTTTGGTAGCGATAGTATTAACACCGAAATCGCGTTAACGACTGTTTACTTCTCACTCGCAGCGTGGCTTGGAGTGATTCAAGAGGTATACTGGAAAGATTTATCGTGGTTTAAACAATTACTATTACAAATCATTATTCCATTAGCATTAATGGTTCCATTTGTATTCTTTAGTAATTATGATTTGGTATCAACGCAATCAGCGTGGTTATTCGCGTTTGCGGCAGTGAGTGGATTCTTATCATTCCTTATTCCTGTTATTTTGATGCCGTACTTTACGTATTTATTCGAGGATAGTTCCGTACTATTATGGGCAGAATTATCAAATCCAAATCAACCGTTGTTAAAAGATTTGATTACAAAAGCTCCAGGAACTTATCATCATAGTTTGATGGTGGCAAACATCTCAGCCAACTGTGTGGAAGCCATTGGTGGAGATTCACAATTGGCGAGAGTAGCTTGTTATTATCACGATATTGGTAAGACAGAGCATCCGTTCTTCTTTATCGAGAACTTACCAGCGCATATGGAAAGTCCTCATAAGATGATTGGACCATATGAATCGAAAGAAATTATTTTTGATCATGTTCGTAAAGGGGTAGAAATTCTTAAACAACATCAATTGCCACAATCAGTGATTGATATTTGTGCAGAACACCATGGAACGACATTGATGAAGTATTTCTATGCTGAAGCCTTAAAAGACAATCCAGATGCGGATGAGGCAGATTTCAGATATCCAGGTCCTAAACCTCAAACAAAAGAATCTGCGGTCATCAATATCGTGGATAGCGCTGAGGCTGCGACTCGTGCGATGAAAGAACCAACGCTTGAGAAAGTTCAAAACTTAGTGCATTCGATTATTATGAATCGCTTGGAGGATGAACAATTTGTTGAATGTGATATTACGTTGAAAGAACTAGCGATTATCGAAAAGAATATCGTGGCTTCGCTAAACGGAACATTCCATTCAAGAATTGAATATCCAAAACTTCCTAAAAAACAATCTTAAGAAATTTCTCCCTTCGACTAGGAATAGTTGAGGGGAGTTCTTTTTTATAAAAGATAAGCTTTAAAGACCGTCAAAGTTCCAATAATGTAGGGAGTTTGTTACAATATTAGTGACGCTAAAAAAGGAGTTTTTAATATGATTATTGAAATTATCGATGAAACAGAAGTAGTACCAGAAAGCCATCAAGAACTTGTGCATAATGTGGTTAGTTTTGCTGCGGATTACTTAAAAATCCCTGAAAACAAAGAATGTAGTATCTCATTTATTTCTAGCGAACGTATTCGTGAAATCAACCGTGAGTTTAGAAATATTGATAAAGTGACAGATGTGATTAGTTTTGCGTTAGATGATTCAGATGATGACTTTGAAAGTATGAAGTCAATTATGGAAGAGGACGATAGCTTTGTAACTTCTATTGGAGATATCGTTATTTCTTTAGACCGTGCAAAAGAACAAGCAGAAGACTATGGACATTCGCTTGAACGTGAACTTGGATTCTTGGCACTGCATGGCTTCTTACACTTAAATGGTTATGATCACCAAACAGAAGAAGAGGAAGCTGAAATGACAGGATTGCAAAGAAATCCTAGAAGCATATGGGTTGAAACGTGATGACGCATAAACAAACAGAAAAGAATTCTAACTTTTTGACGTCACTAAAGCATGCCATAGACGGTATTAAAACAGTGATTCAAGAAGAAAGAAACATGAAGGCGCATCTCTGCATTGCAGGGCTAGCGATTATAATTAGTTTTTTCTCTGGTTTATCAGCAGTCGAATGGTGTTTTATTTTACTGTGTATTTTCATTGTGTTTCTCATGGAAATCTTAAACACCGTTGTCGAAAATTTGGTAGATTTACTAGTGAAAAAGGAATATCACATTGAAGCAAAGAAGGCAAAAGATATTGCGGCTGGTGGAGTGTTACTCAGCGCTAGTTTTACAGTAGTTATTGCAATCATCATTATTTTGCCAAAATGGATTCATTTTTAAGGAGAGAGTATGACAAAACCATTTAAATCAGGATTTGTGGCGATTGTAGGTCGTCCTAATGTCGGCAAATCAACATTTATGAACTATGTGCTTGGTCAAAAGATTGCCATCATGTCTGACAAGGCACAAACTACAAGAAATAAAATCCAAGGAGTCTATACGAAAGATGATGCGCAAATCGTCTTCTTAGATACTCCAGGAATTCATAAACCAAAACATGAACTCGGAGAATTCATGGTGAAGAGTGCTTATTCAGCGCTAAAAGAAGTAGATGCGGTCTTATTTATGGTGAACGTTAGTGAAAAACGTGGACCAGGAGACGACTTCATTATTGAAAAGCTAAAAGGGATTAAGACACCGATTTTCTTAGTATTAAATAAGATTGACCTTGTAACTCCAGAAGTGTTATTAGAACGTGTGGAAAGTTATAAAGATGCACTTGATTTTGCTGGTGTATTCCCAATTTCAGTACTACAAGGGAATAATGTGAACGAATTAATGGAAGGGCTCATTAACGCACTTCCAGAAGGTCCACAATATTATCCGGCAGACCAAATCACAGATCACCCTGAATACTTTGTTGTTTCTGAATTGATTCGTGAGAAAATTTTACAGTTAACACAGGAAGAAATTCCTCACTCAGTGGCTGTAACAGTGGATAAAATGCAAAAAGATGAATTCGATAAAGTACATGTGTATGCGAATATCATCGTTGAGCGAAAATCGCAAAAAGGCATTATTATCGGTAAAGGTGGTCGTCTCTTAAAAGAAATCGGGACGAGAGCGAGACGCGATATTCAACAATTACTAGGGAATAAAGTTTACTTAGAACTTTGGGTAAAAGTTGAAAAAGATTGGCGTAAACGTAAGAGTAACTTACAAGAATACGGATATCGAGATACAGACTATAGAGATTAGGAAGGAACCAAATGGATTATTACCACTATTTTGATGGAATTGTCTTAATGAGACAGGCGTATCGCGAGAAAGATATGCTTGTTAAAATTTTGACGAGAGACCACGGAAAGTTAATGTTCTTTTTACGAAATGCACAGCAAAGCAATCATCCATTAACGGCTGCAACACAGGTATTTACAAGAGCGACTTTTCTTGGGCATATTCATCAAAATGCGTTTAGTTTCTTAAAGGATAGTCACGATATTAAGCCTGCGACGATTGTCTTGCAAGATGTCAAGGCACAGGCCGTTTTAGCGTATTTAACGCAATTAACAGATGCGGTGATGGATGACCATATTGTTAATAAGACAGTGTTCCAACTGCTTTGGGACGCTATTGAAGCCATTAATAATGGTGTCGATGCAGAAGTGCTTTTACGTTTCTTTGAAATCAAGATTCTACGTTACTATGGAGTCGAAGTAGAATGGCAACATTGCGTCATTTGTAATCGAGATACAGACTTAGTCGATTTTTCAATTCAGAAGCATGGATGCCTGTGCAAGAATCACTTAGATGAAGACGAGTATCGCATGCAACTGTCTAGAAAGGCATTGTATGTCGCAAGGCAATTAGCTCTTGTTTCTTCTCCGAAACAAATAGGGTCTATTCAGTTATCGAGTGAGACAACAAGTGAGTTAAGACGCCTGTTTGATACCATTATGGAAGAGTATGTGGGCATTCGTTTGAAGAGCAAAAAATTCTTAGATCAGATGGTCGAATGGGAAACGTTAATGCAGAAAAGAGGACAAGATTAAGAGTAGCGCAAAACGCTGTCTTTACTTGACTTTTTAAGCAATTATCGGTACTATAGTGAAAGATTAATAGGACGTTGACGGTGAGATTTTTAATGATAAAATGTCAAAGAGAGTATGGGCTGGTGGAATCCATATCATGGTCATTAAAAGTGGCGCACTTGAGTCTATCAACAATGAAGCTTGGTTTTAAACCAAGAAATTAGGGTGGAACCGCGATTAGTCGTCCCTATGTATGCTTTTTGTGTACATAGGGACTTTTTATTTAGTCAAAGGAGGAAATAGTATGGATTTTACAATGGTCATCCCAGCTTCAGAATTCAAAGATTTTCAATTGAAGGTGGTGTCATTAGCGCCGATTAAAGTCAGTGTGATCGGTCATGATGACGAAGTGTTGGAGCAATTCCAAACAAGTGTTAACCATTCAATGTACGGTTTTAAAACGAAAAATGAAGCGATTAAAGAAGTGAAATGTGAAGTGATTCCTGGAGTGATTTATGAATTTTATCCAGTAGTGAATGCACAATAGAAAGGGGAACAATTATGGCAAAAAAATTAAGTGTTCAAGAAATTATTTTAACATTACAAAATTATTGGTCTAACCAAGGATGCTTGCTTCTTCAAGCATACGATACTGAAAAAGGGGCAGGGACAATGAGCCCTTATACATTCCTTCGTGCCATTGGGCCTGAACCATGGAATGCAGCATACGTGGAACCTTCACGTCGTCCTGCAGATGGACGTTACGGGGAAAACCCAAACCGTTTATTCCAACACCACCAATTCCAAGTGGTAATGAAACCATCTCCTGAAAACATTCAAGAATTATATTTAGGAAGCTTAGAAGCTCTTGGGATTAACCCATTAGAACACGATATTCGTTTCGTGGAAGATAACTGGGAAAACCCATCTCTTGGCTGTGCTGGTTTAGGATGGGAAGTATGGCTTGATGGGATGGAAGTGACTCAATTTACTTACTTCCAACAAGTAGGTGGATTAGAATGTCACCCTGTAACAAGTGAAATCACTTATGGTTTAGAACGTCTTGCTTCATACATTCAAGAAGTAGAGAGTGTATATGATTTAGTATGGACTGGAGATGTTAAATACGGAGATATCTTCACTCAACCAGAATATGAACATTCTAAATACGCTTTTGAAGAAAGCAATGCAGAATTATTAATGCAATTATTTACGGACTTTGAAAAAGAAGCTACTGTCTTAATGGAAAAAGGCTTAGTTCACCCAGCTTATGACTATGTATTGAAATGCTCTCATGCATTTAACTTAATGGATGCTCGCGGAATTATTTCTGCAACTGACCGTGCTGGATTCCTTGGCCGTATTCGTAAAATGGCTCGTACCATCGCGAAACATTCGTGGCTGAACGTGAAGCATTAGGATTCCCATTATTGAAAGAGAAATAAGAGAGTTTGGAGGAGAAAGAATGACACAATCATTATTATTAGAAATCGGTTTAGAAGAATTACCTGCTCAATATGTTCGTTCAAGTTCAGAGCAATTAGCAAAACGTGTAGAAGACTTCTTCAAAGAGGAAAACTTAGCATTTGAATCCGTAGAAGCATTTGCAACACCTAGAAGATTAGCGGTTCGTGTAAATTGCTTAGACGAAGAACAAGCTGACCGCGAAGAAATCTTCAAAGGACCATCTCTAGCAATCGCTAAAAAAGATGGAGCATGGACAAAAGCAGCTGAAGGATTTGTTCGTGGTAAAGGTTTAACAACAGATGATATTTATGTGGAAGAAGTGAATGGTGTTGAATACATTCATGTGAAACAACATATCGCTGGTAAATCAACAAAAGAAGTGGTTAAAAACTTATCTTCTGTGATTACAGATATGAAATTCCCAGTGACAATGCGTTGGGCATCTCATACATTTGAATATTTACGTCCAATTCACTGGATTGTTGCTTTATATGGAAATGAAGTCATCGAAGAAATTGGCGTATTAGATGTCAAAGCTGGACGTACTTCAAGAGGACATCGTTTCTTAGGAAAAGACGCAATGATTGAAAACCCAGAAAGCTATGAAAAAGCTTTAGCTGAACAATTCGTTATCGTGAACCAAGATGAACGTAAAGCATTAGTTCGCAAGCAAATTGAAGAATTAGCTGCTAAGAACAATTGGATTATTCCAATTGATGAAGACTTATTAGAAGAAGTAAGCTCAATCCTTGAATACCCAACAGCGTTTGCGGGTACTTTTGATGAAAAATACTTAGTCGTTCCAGAACCAGTATTAGTCACATCAATGAAAGAACACCAACGCTATTTCGTTGTGTATAACCAAGAAAAACAATTATTACCATTCTTCGTTTCGGTACGTAACGGTAATGACTATATGATTGAAAATGTCGCTAAAGGAAATCAAAAAGTACTAACAGCTCGTCTAGAAGATGCTTTATTCTTCTACGAAGAAGACTTAAAGATTCCGATGACAACTTTCTTGAAGAAATTAGAAACATTAAACTTCCATGCAAAAATTGGTTCTATGACAGAGAAAATGGATCGCGTGCAATTACTTGTGGGACGTCTTGCTAAGAATTGAACTTACCAAGTGATGTCGTTGTTACAGCGCAACGTGCCGCTTCTATTTACAAATTCGACTTAGTAACGAACATGGTTGGTGAATTCCCTGAACTACAAGGAATCATGGGTGAAATCTATGCTTTGAAACAAGGAGAAACTCCTGAAGTAGCTCAAGCAATCCGTGAACACTATATGCCAACAAGTGCAGATGGTGAATTGCCTTCTTCTGTACCAGGTGCTTTACTTGCAGTTGCCGATAAATTAGATACTTTCTTAAGCTTTACAGCTGCTGGAATGCTTCCAACAGGTTCAAATGACCCATATGCGCTTCGTCGTCAAGTAATGGGTCTTGTACAAATTCTTGCGGCCTTTGATTGGAACATTGAAATTGAAGACTTTACAAAACTATTGTTAGGTCTTGATTACGCTGAGTTCCTAACAGGTAAAGAAGATGAAATTGAAGAGTTTATCTTAAGCTTTATTCGTGAACGTGTGGCACAACGTATTGCTACAATTACAAAACGTCATGATATTATCGATGCGGTCGTAAACAGTCATACTTCATCAGTTCCTGAACAATTGAAAGCTGCAAAAGCTCTTTCAGCTGTTTCTGAATCAGAAGAATTTAAAGGAATTACAGAGGCATTAAACCGTGTTATCAATATTAGTGCGAAAGCTCAAGATGATGCGAGTGGCGAAATTTTAGAAGATCGTCTTGAAACAGCAAGTGAACGTACTTTAGTAAAAGCGATTAAAGAACTTCATTCAAAAGTACAAACATTAACTCCTGAAGAACTTTATAACAATTTAGAAGCATTAGCACCAAAAATTAATGATTTCTTCAATGAAAATATGGTAATGGTAGACGATGAAGCTGTTCGTCGTAATCGTCTAAGATTCTTAGGGTTACTATCTCAAATCATTTTAGATTTTGCAGATTTCACATCATTAATCGTTAAATAAAAACCCTCATACAGGAAGGAGAGTGAATGAAATGGCAGTATTTTATGATCGTGCCACGATTCAAGTCAAAGCCGGAAAAGGTGGAGACGGAATGGTTGCGTTTCGTCGTGAAAAATACGTACCAGATGGAGGTCCAGCTGGTGGAGACGGCGGTAAAGGCGGAAGTGTCATTTTTAAAGTCGATTCGGGACTTAGAACCTTATTAGATTTCCGTCACAAACGTCATTTCAAAGCAAAACCTGGTGAAAACGGCATGAGTAAGAGTATGTATGGCCGTGGAGCAGAAGATTTAATCGTTAAAGTTCCACCAGGAACAATCGTTAGAAATGCTGAAACGAAAGCCTTAATTGCTGACTTAGTAGAAGATGGACAGGAAGTAGTGGTTGCTAAAGGAGGCCGTGGTGGTCGAGGAAATATCCGTTTTGCAACACATAAAAACCCTGCTCCAGATATCGCTGAGAATGGTGAACCAGGGGAAGAGTTTGAACTCGATTTAGAATTAAAAGTTTTAGCTGACGTTGGGTTAGTTGGATTCCCATCTGTAGGGAAATCCACTTTACTATCTGTGATTTCAAGTGCGAAACCAAAAATTGCAGACTATCACTTTACAACATTGAATCCTCAATTAGGTATGGCTCAGTCTCCAAATGGCGAGCAATTCGTTGTTGCTGACTTACCAGGATTAATTGAAGGAGCCCATACAGGTGTAGGGCTTGGAATTCATTTCTTAAACATATCGAACGTACAAAAGTATTACTTCATGTGATTGATATGGCCGCAATGGAAGGCCGCGATCCTTTTGAAGACTACAAGATTATTCAAGAGGAACTCGGAAGTTATCACCTACGCTTACTAGAACGTCCAATGCTAATTGTGGCGAACAAAATGGACCAACCTCAAGCGGAAGAAAACTTAGAGAAGTTCAAAAAGGACTTAGCAGATAGCTTAGCTGAAGGCGAAGAAATGCCAGAGATTTTCCCGATTTCTGCGTATCGTCGTGAAGGACTTCAAGCATTACTCGCTAGAACTGCTGAAGTGCTAGAAGAAACAGAATTCTTCCCATTAAACGAAGAAGTAGTAGAAACACATATCGTTTATGGATTAGAAGAAGAGGAAGCACCATTCAAAGTGACAAGAGATCCAGATGGAACTTGGGTACTGTATGGTGACAAGATTGAAAAACTATTCAAGATGACAAATATGGAACATGATGAGTCTGTTATGCGATTCTCACGTCAATTACGTGGAATGGGTGTGGATAGCACTTTACGTGAAAAAGGCGCTGAAAATGGCGATTTAGTACGTATTCTAAACTTCTCATTCGAGTTCGTTGATTAAGGAGTTTTGAATATGATTGATAGAAGTGAGATGGAAAAACGTTTTTACGTATCTTCATTTGACGGGCTAAGAGCGATAGGAATCCTTAGTATCATTATTTATCACTTGTATTCTTATCGCTTGCCGGGTGGATTTCTTGGATTGGACATCTTCCTCATTTTAGCGGGTTATTTTATGACAAACCGCTTAATGACAAGTTTGATGAACGATGGAAAGATTCCTTTGAAGAAGTTTTTATTAAAACGACTAGCACGTATTGCACTTCCTTTAATTGCAATGCTTGTTCTAGTGTTCATTTATATAACACTGTTTCAAACGAGATGTTGGTGAACTTAAGAGGATCATTTACTTCCAGTTTAGTCTTTTTAAATAACTGGTGGCAGATTTTCCAAGCTCAAACGTTTATTCCAAACTTATTAACGGAAAATCCATTTGAACACTTATGGTATATTTCATTGGCCTTTCAGTTTTACTTATTGTGGCCGATTGTGTTTGCCTTCTTAAGTTTATTCCTTAAGAAGCATAATTCATTATTTGTGGCTATCGTGGTGTTAGCTACGGCTTCGTTTGGATTAATGCTCTTTAGTTATAAAGGGGCAGACTCATTAACGTATGTCACAATGAGCACAGGGACTCGATTGTTCTCAATGCTGATCGGTTCATGTACGGCATTGCTATATCCTTTAGATCGTTTCCAAAAGGAACATAAATCTAGAGTGCCATATGAGCAATATTTAAGATTAATCCCGATTTTGTTAATGTTCATCTTGTTATTTACACTTGGGCGTAACGAAGATATTACGTATCGTGGGGGAATGTTGCTTTTTGACTTAACCGTAGCTGCTGTTATTTTGATGAGCTTGCATCCTAAAGTAGGGACTGGAATTTTATTCCGCTTCAAACCACTAACCGTCATTGGTCGTAGAAGTTTATCTTATTATTTATGGTTCTTACCGATTATTGTGTTATACCAAGCAAAAATGGGGATTGCTGGTTCAAGTAATTTAATTCACGGCATCATTCAATTGGTACTCATTCTTTTCTTTGGTGAAGTTTGGTATCAAGTGTTTGAGAAGAAACGTTATCTACAAATAGTCCGTAAATTAATGGGGCTGTTGAATGAAAAGACAGCTTATGGAAACAAATTTTATTTGGAATCTGTGCAGTGCCGCTCATTATTTTAGTGGTAGGGCTTGTACAGTCTACAAGTAAATTATCTGAACAAGAGGCTACTCTTACAGAATTAATCCATACGAACCAAACAATTGTGGATAATACCCAACAAACAGATAAGAAGCTATTGAAGACGATAAACAATGTGGTTGGATTAACGCGTGAAGAAACAGTCTTTAGCAGTAATAGTTCGATTACCTTTATTGGGGATCAATCGCTACTTGCAATTGCGAATGAACTAACTACGATTTATCCTAATGCCGTGATGCATGCAACACCGATTGCACAAGTAACGGACTTATCTTCGACGATTAATGAATTGAAATCAAAGAATCAATTAAATGACATTGTTGTATTAATGTTTGGTGCGAATAGTGCCTTTACAAAAGGACAATTGGAACGTGAATTGAAACGAATTGGTATGGAAAAACAAATCTTCCTCGTGACGACTACAACGTCTAAAACATGGAGAGATGATGTGAATAACGTTTACGAAGCAGTCAGCGAGAAGTATTCGAATGTCCATGTTCTTGATTGGAATGAATATTCGAAAGACCAAGATTGGTTCTATTCACATAAATCATATGTAACAGAAGTTGGAGCTCATGAAGAAGCACTCTTCTTTGCGAAGAAAATTTATGAAACATTGAGAGGAAATTAAAATGGAATTGCAATTTCTAGGAACAGGCGCTGGCGTGCCTTCTAAAATGAGAAACGTCACTTCAATTGCATTAAAGCTTCTCGATGAGATTAATGAAGTGTGGTTATTCGATTGCGGAGAAGCTACACAGCAACAAATTTTAAATACAAATATTCGTCCAGGAAAAATCAAGAAGATTTTTATTACGCATATGCACGGAGATCATATCTTTGGGTTGCCTGGACTACTGACTAGTCGCTCTTTCCAAGGAGGAGAAGATGATTTAACCCTCTATGGTCCTAAAGGGATTAAGAACTTTATCGACACGACGATTCAAGCTTCTTGTTCTAAATTGGGATATCCTTTAAAAGTGGTTGAATTTGAAAAAGAAGGTCTTCTTTTCGAAGATAAATCTTTTAAAGTAGAAATGAAGCGACTCGAACATGGGATTCCTTCATATGGATTCCGTGTGACAGAAAAAGATCAACCAGGCGAACTGCAAGCAGACCGTCTAAAAGAGTTAGGAATTCCTTTTGGGCCACTCTTTGGTAAGTTGAAAAAAGGGGAAACCATTACTCTAGAAGATGGAACTGTCGTGAATGGACAAGATTATATTTCGCCAGATATTAAAGGACGAGTGGTGACCATTTGCGGGGATACTCGTAAATGTGAAGCTAGTGAAATCTTAGCCTATCGTTCGGATGTGCTGGTTCATGAAGCCACTTACGAAGGAGATAAAGGCCAACAAGCCTATCGTCATTTCCATTCAACAAGTCTTCAAGCGGCTGAAGTGGCTAAAAACGCTGAGGTTAAAAGACTCTTGTTAACACATATTAGTGCTCGCTATCTTGGAAAACAATCTCAAGAGTTGGAAGACGAAGCAAAAACAATCTTGAAAATGTACAAGTTGTAAAAGACTTTGACATTGTGACTGTTGAAAGGATTAAACATCATGAAGGATGCTAAATGGTTTACAAATCAAGTGGCTCTTGTGACCGGAGCTAGCGGTGGGCTTGGCGCACAAATCGCACTGGAATTAGCTAAAAGAGATGTGCAACTGATTCTTGTGGCTCGAAACACTGCTAAACTAGAGCAAGTAGCTGCGGAGTGCAAATTGAACACGGCTAAACCTGTCGATATTTATTCGTGTGATTTAACCGATGATGCGTCTGTTGAAAAGTTGCTAGCAACTCTTGATGAATCATACAAAGTTACGATGGTCATCAACAATGCTGGCCTTGGCTACCTTAAATTAGCAAAAGATTTAAGTGAATCTGAGATTAATCAAATGCTTCAGTTAAACTTGAATACATTAATTAAAATTACTCAGCATTTTGTACCTAGGTTTATTGAAGATAAGGGCGGAGTAATTGTGAATATCGCTTCTCAAGCTGGGAAATCAGCGACGGTAAAATCATCCGTGTACTCAGCAACTAAATTTGGAGTATTAGGGTATTCAAATGCACTTCGGTTGGAATTAAAACCTTATGGCGTCCATGTGATGACTGTGAATCCTGGTCCGATTGCGACAGACTTCTTTGATAAAGCCGAGCCAACTGGAAAATACTTAGAGCAATTAGGCGCTGTAGTATTAGATCCAGCGAAGGTAGCAGGAGAAGTTGTTAAAGGAATTGAAAGAGAAAAACGTGAAGTGAATTTGCCAAAAACAATGAACTTTGCGAGTAAATTAAATGTGTTATTCCCAAAAATAGGAGATAGACTATTAGGGAGTATTTTCAATAAAAAGTAGAGGAGGTGTACGATGAGTTTTGCAAATTATGCATGGAAGTTAAAAGAGAATGTGGATGAAGGACTCGTAACGTCTCTTGCAAGTGAAAGTGGTGTGTCTGAGAATCTCGTTCGCTTATGTGTGGAACGTGGGATTCAAACAGCAGAAGAGTTGCAAGAATTTCTTTCACCAACACCACATCTAATTCACGACCCATTTCTATTACATGATATGGATAAAGCGGTAGGGCGAATTCAAGAAGCCATTGAAAATGGTGAATTAATTCATATTTATGGTGACTATGATGCAGATGGGATTACGAGTACAACGATTCTCTACGAAACACTTGAAATGCTAGGAGCTCAAGTATCGTACTATTTACCGAATCGCTTTACTGATGGCTATGGCCCAAATATTCCAGCGTTTGAGCGCGCACTTGAAGAAGGCCATACGCTTATTATTACGGTAGACTGTGGGATTGCAGCGCATGAACCAATTCGCTATGCGATGGAAAACGGCTGTGATGTGATTTTAACGGACCACCATGAAATTCCAAGTGAAATTCCAGAAGCTTATGCAGTGGTTCATCCACGTCATCCAGAGGCAAACTACCCATGTGGAGACTTATCTGGTGCTGGAGTAGCATTTAAGCTTGCTCATGCGCTTCTAGGAGAGTTTCCAGAGGAAATGGTAGAATTAGCTGCTATTGGAACGATTGCGGACTTAGTGAGCCTTACAGACGAAAATAGAACGATTGCTAAACTAGGAATCACTCAAATGAAACAAACGCAGCGTATTGGCCTTGTGACACTCATTGAGAAGTTATCCGTTAAAGTTGATAAATTAGATGAGAAGACGATAGGATTCCAAATTGGACCGCGTTTAAATGCGCTAGGTCGCCTTGGAGATGCCACACCAGGCGTTCAGTTGTTGACAACATTTGATGATGAAGAAGCACAAAACATTGTAGACTTCATGCAATCAGAAAACGAAAGACGTCAATCAATCGTAAATCAAATCGTCGAAGAAGCCACTCCGATCATTCAAGAACAGATGAATCAACCAATCCTTGTGTTAGCTCAACCAGGTTGGCATGAAGGAGTTCTTGGAATTGTAGCGAGTCGAATCGTTGAACAGACGGGAAAACCAACCATCGTTTTAGGAATAAGTGAAGACGGCTTAACAGCAAAAGGTAGCGGTCGTTCATTTGGAGAATTTAATCTCTATGATGCGTTAACTAGTGTGAAAAATCATCTCCTAAAATTCGGTGGACATCATATGGCTGCTGGATTGACAGTTGAAACGATACTGCTTCCAACGATTATCGAGGGACTAGAACAATACGCGAAAGACCATCAAGATTTATTAGATGTGAAGGCGACGTTAACGATTGATGAAGTTCTTCCATTAAAAGACATTACGGTCGAATGGATTGACTCATTAGCTAGCTTGAAACCATTTGGTACGGATAATCCAGAACCCGTCGTTTCTTTAGAAGGGATTCAAGTAGCTTCTACTCAATTACTTGGAGCGGATAAACATCACTTGAAACTTAATTTGAAAGAGTCCAATTCTTCATACACACTTCAGGCGATGGTCTTTAGTAAAGGGGAATGGGCAGCATCACTTCAACCAGATACGAAGATTAGTATTGCTGGGACATTAGAGATTAATGAATGGCAAAATAATCGTCTTCCTCAATTATTAGTAAAAGATATTGCTGTTAAAGGTAGAGTCGTTATCGACTGGCGCACTTCTAAGATTACAAAAGATCATCTAGCTGTTGAAAATGCACTTTATCTAGTAACAAACGAGGTGTACTTGAAGGAACTAGAAACAAGAATTCCAAGCACTTCAAGTGTGATGGATTTTGCATCTTTTGTAGCTGCAAATGAAATCCCAACTGCTAAAGCAATCGTGTTATTCGACCTACCAGAAAAGATGGATGAAGTGGAATCCTTCTTTAAAATGGAATGGACACAACCACTATACGTCATCGCGTATACGAAGAATTCCGTTGTGACAACTGGTATTCCGGACAAGCCTAAATTTGGTAGTGTGTATAAATATATCCAATCACATGGACAAATTCCTTATAATGAAAAATTAGTTTCTGTGGCTGGATTCCTAAAAATTCCAGTCGAACAATTCCGAGTGATATTAAAAGTGTTTTTTGAGTTGGAATTTGTTAAAATAGTAGATGGACATTTGATGATTAACGAAAGTCCAAAAACAAATGACTTAGAAGAGTCAACCTTATTGAAAAAGTTAAATGAACAAATGTTGCTTGAAAAGAAATTCAACTATAGCCAGTTCCAAGAACTAAAGAGTTGGATGGACTCACAACAAGGTAAATAAAAGGAGGAGTTCTCAATGAACTTGAAAGAATATATTGCTAGTGTTCCAAACTATCCTAAAGAGGGTATTATTTTCCGTGATATTTCGCCATTAATGGCAAACGGTAAAGCATACCAATACGCAACACAACAAATCGTTGACTATGCACGTAAAATTGGTGCTGAAATGATTGTTGGACCAGAAGCACGTGGATTTATCGTTGGATGTCCAGTAGCGTACGAATTAGGAATTGGTTTTGCACCAGCTCGTAAAAAAGGGAAATTACCTCGTGAAACAGTCGCTGTTGAATATGATTTAGAATATGGTTCAGCAGAATTACATTTACACAAAGATGCTGTAAAACCTGGTCAAAAAAAGTTCTTATCTGTGATGACTTATTAGCAACAGGTGGAACAATGGCTGCGGCTGCAAAATTAGTTGAAAAAAACTTGGCGGTGAAGTAGTTGGTTTAGCGTTCTTAGTAGAGTTAACAGACTTGAAAGGTCGCGAAAAAAATTAGCGAATACGATATCTTCACATTAATGGAATACACTGAAGACGAAAGATAATCTAAATAAACAAGACTTCCTTAGCATGTGTACTGACCCCAAAAAAAGTTAGACAATTAATTTAAGCAAAGGATTTAGTTCTGTATTGTACAGGACTAAGTCCTTTTAATTTTACTTTGATTCGTTTGTTGTTGTAATAATCAATATAATCGATGATTGCCCCCTCAAGTTCCTTTTATAGATTTAAATGTCTTTTCATAGCCATAAAACATCTCTGATTTAAGAATGCCAAAGAACGATTCCATCATGCCGTTGTCAGGACTATTACCCTTGCCGGACATAGAGGGCTGAATGCCCTTATCTTCTAAAAAAATTATGATAAAACTCATGCTGGTATTGCCATCCCTGATCACTGTGGAGAATAGTATTCTCGTATTGTTCTTCTCTAAAAGCTTTCTCTAACATATCTTTTACTTGGTTTAAATTCGGAGAAGACGATAGAGAATAAGCTATAATTTCGCTGTTATAACCATCTAAAATTGGTGATAAATATAGTTTTTGATTGCTTGTTGGGATAGAAAATTCCGTTATATCTGTATAGCACTTTTCCATCGGTTTTTCAGCTTCAAATTGGCGTTGAATAATGTTCGCTGCTTTCTTTCCAACTTCTCCATGATAAGAAGAATACTTACGTTTTCGACGAATACGAGCACTTAGCCCCAACATTTTCATCAAACGTTGTACCTTCTTATGGTTTATGATGAAACCACGGTTTCTAAGCTCAAGAGTAATACGACGATATCCATAATTTCCTTTATGCTCTTTATAAATGGTTTCTATTTCGTTTTTTACGTCCTGGTTCTTATCTTCTAGGTTTAACTGCTTCAAGTGATAGTAGTAAGTTGAACGAGCGAGTTTAATAATCTTTAGAAGAATATCTAAAGGAAACTCTGGCACTAATTCTCTGACAATCTGCGTCTTTCTTCTTTCTCTTTTTCCTCCTTCAAGCGGAGTTCTCTCAACTTTTTTAGAATGGCATTCTCCGCTCTTAAATACTCATTTTCAGCCTGAAGGCGTTCTAGTTCTGTCATCTCTTCTGGTTTTTTCTTTGGCTTACGTCCCATTTTAGGTACTCTCCCTCTTGTTTTCTCAACAATAGTATACTTATTTTTCTTGTATTGTGCGAGCCAGCTAGAAAGCGTAGTATGATTTGGAAGTGCATATTCAAGAGATACTCTATTTTGAGACCACCCCTCGAGTAAGACTTTATCAATCATTTCATGTTTTAATGTTGGAGAGTAATAATTATTTTTCCCTTTTTTTACTATTTCCAAGCCATATCGATCAATCAGTCTAACCATGTATTTAAGATTTGCCTTATTTATACCAAACATCTCTGACAGTTGTGGAAAGCTAAATCCTTGTTTTCTGAGTTCATAAATTTGAACTTTATCTTCATAAGTTAATTTCATAATAAAAGCACCCCAAAAGTTAGATTTTCTGTCTAACTTTTGGGGTGCACTTCAATGGGGCTAGGGAAGTCTATTTTTTATTTTCTTAATTCTTCTAATAAAGATTTGGCAGTTTCTTGATTTAGGTGTGGGGCTTTAGCGAGTAAGTTCATCAGAAGTGGAAGTTCTTCTTCTGTTGCGCCAACAGCAAGTCCCAATGATTTGGCTTGGAGTCGCATATGTCCTTTTTGAATGCCGTCAGTCACAAGAGCTCGTACAGCAGCAAGGTTTGCGCTAAACCAATCGAGGCAATAATTCCAGCTAATTCAATAGCGCTTGGATGACCGAGTAACTCGTGGGCAAACTGTGCGCCTGGATGAATGGAAATAGAACCTCCAACCGTTCCAACAGGAAGTGGAAGAGTGATAGTACCCACTAAGTTTCCAGCTTCATCCTTTGTCCAGCTTGTCAGTGGTTGATATTGGCCGTTTAAACTTGCATAAGCGTGAGCACCAGCTTCGATCGCGCGCCAGTCATTTCCGGTAGCGATAACGACAGAATCAATACCATTCATAATACCTTTATTATGCGTTGTTGCACGGTAAGGGTCCGCTTTTGAAAATTCACTTGCTAAAACGATTCGATCTATTACATCTTCACCTTTAGTTGTTCTAGTATCTAAGATTCTTGGTGAGAGGACACATCTAGCTGTCACAACTGAGTTGGTTGCAAGATTTGAGAGAATAGCCATAATACTTTCGCCATCAGTCAATGCTTCAATTGGTGAAACGAGCGCTTCTAGGATGGTGTTCAGCATATTTGCTCCCATCGCTTCCTTTGTATCCACAGAAACGTAGAAAATATAAAATTTTTCTTTGTCAGTAGATTTTCCTTCGACCCATATTTCTCGGATTCCTCCGCCACGTTTCACGATAGAAGGATGAGCATTATTCGCAATCGTAAAGAGCGATTCTCTTTGTTGTTCTAGTTTAGTTTTTACTTCTTCAAGTGTTAGAGGAGATTTTACAATGGCAATTTCTCCAATCATTTCACGCTTTTCTTGAATTGTTGTAGTTCCACCAGCTAAGTTGATTAGTTTTGAGGCATAGCTTGCTGCGGCAATTACAGAAGGTTCTTCCGTTACCATTGGAACAATATAGCTTTTCTCGTTCACGATTAATTCTGGAACGATTCCATACGGAAGGCCGTATACTTCAATTTGATTTTCGACCATTTGGTTAGCAATGGACTCTGGAAGTTCAAGACCTTTTTCGAGTAGTGCTTTAGCTTCGTTCGATAAGTTTGGATGATTTAATAAAGTTTCTTTTCTTTCTTCAAGAGACTTTTCATAAAACTTGTAAAAAGGGTTATTTTGCATCGATGTGCTCCTTTCTTGCTTTCATTCAGTATAACAAATTTTTACAGTTTGCGGGTATGATACAGGTAAATTTTTCAAAAATGAGGTACACTAGTAAACGTGAAAGGAGAGATTTTATGGAATTTATTCGTGAAGTGAATGGTCACCGTCTGATTTTAGTGGCTGATGAAGAGTATCAAAAAGAAGCAGAAGATATGCTTACTTTCGTAGAAGAATATTTTGAGGAGAATTGGGACGAAGTCGACACTTTAATTCCAATCCATTATGGACAAGTGAAAGTCATTCCAAAAGGGGAAGATTTCCAAGTGGTTGTTCAAAATTACGAACATAAACTACTAGATGAATGGGTTGAAGATTTCTCTTATTTCTTAGATATCATTCGTAAAACGATTCAAACTGGAAAACGTACGAAAACATTAGGACGTTTAATTCCATTCCGCTTTGATGGACCGTTAGTGATTGCGAACCATACGTTTGAAGTGGACGAGTGGTATGCGCATCGTTTTGATGATGAAACTTGGTATATTGCTCCAATCGATCAAACGATTGATCCGCAACCGCTAGAAGGAAATCAAGCGTATGAAATCTTTCCAGATTATCCAGAATTATATGAAGTGATGCATTTACCAACAGACTATATTATCTTATTCAAAGGACATGAGATTGTTTCGGTGTTGAATACTGATAGTGTAGATGTGTGGAACTAGTCAAATACGAAAGGATGTACTATGGTAGAATCAATTTGTCGCATGAATCATGTTGTGAAGGCGTATGAATGTAATTGGAAAGGAGAGTTATCTCTTAGCCATGTCGTTGGGATTATGATGCTAGCTTCGCGTAAACAAGAACGCAGTCTAGCGCATCCTGATTTGATCTATCAAAAAGGTCTTTCATGGATTGTGATTCAAAACCAATTAACAGTCAATCGTCTTCCTAAATTAGAAGAAGAAATTATTATCGAAACGGAGCCAGTTGGATATAACAAGTTCTTTACGTTCCGTCGTTATACGATTTTGTCTCTAGAAGAAGAAGTACTAGTAGACGCATTAACGACTTTCTCAATGATTAATATTGAAGAGAGAAAACTCATCTCACTCGATGAAGAAGTGCTTAGCGAATATCCAATTGAGAATAAAAAGGATTCTCGTCGTAATCCAAGAGTTCCTAAAATCGATTTAGAGAATGCAAGTGTTCAAACGTATCGCGTTCGTTTAAATGATATCGATTATAATCACCATGTGAATAACGCGAAGTATTTTGATTGGGTAATGGATAGTCTGGGAATGGACTTTATTAAGACTCATTCATTAAAATCAGTTCTTGTAAAATATGATAAGGAAATTTTACCTGAAGCTACCGTTAAGAGTTTTTATGAAATTCGTGAAACTGAAAACGGAGTTCAAACATTACACCAACTGGAATCAGATGACCAAAAATGTTGCCACTTATCTCTTGAGTGGAAAATGAAGTAAAATCCTTGTATTTTCATAGGAAATAGGTTACAATACTTTTTGTGTAAAATATGCAGCAGAAATATAGAAGCTCGTCAACAGTCCTAGCCTTTAGGGTAAGGTAGTAACCGCGGCTGCAAAGGTGAACCCTTGTAGTGACTGCACGAATCGAAGATTTCGCGATTATTTTACTCCAAAAAAATAAACAATTATTGGAGGAATGTTCAATGTCACGTTACACTGGACCAAGCTGGAAGTTATCTCGTCGTTTAGGCATTTCACTTTCAGGAACAGGAAAAGAAATCGCTCGTCGTCCATACGCACCAGGTCAACACGGACCAAACAGCCGTAAAAAATTATCTGAGTATGGTCAACAATTACAAGAAAAACAAAAACTACGTCATATGTATGGTATGAACGAACGTCAATTTGCTACTTTATTCAAAAAAGCTGGCAAAATTAAAGAAGGTAAACATGGTGAAAACTTCATGGTTCTTCTTGAACAACGTTTAGATAACGTAGTATACCGTTTAGGTTTAGCAACTACTCGTCGTCAAGCACGTCAATTAGTTAACCACGGTCACATCACTGTGAACGGTAAACGCGTAGATATCCCTTCATTCCAAGTACAAGTTGGCGATGTTGTGGGTGTTCGTGAAAAATCACGTAACTTAACAATCATTAAAGAAGCTTTAGAAGCTTTATATGGTCGTCCAGAGTTCGTTACTTTCGACGTAGAAAAATTAGAAGGTTCATTAAACCGTCTACCATTACGTGACGAGTTAACTTCTGAAGTTGACGAATCACTAGTCGTTGAATACTATAACAAACTTGGCTAATCTTATTAGACAATTTCAGAACTGGAATTCACTATTGTGGATTCCGGTTTTTTTATTTATAATTTTTGTGAAAGCACATTAAATGATTAGGGGATAAAGAGGTGGAAGAATATGATCCGTACTGTTGAAAATCCAAATGTTTCTTTAGAAGAAGTACTGCCTTTATATGAAGCAGTAGGATGGACCAATTATACACAAAAACCAGAAATGCTTGAAGTAGCTTATAAAAATTCTCTTCATATAATAGGAGCGTTTAATGATGAAGGAAAACTCGTTGGGATACTGCGAGCTGTTGGAGACGGAGCGTCTATTCTGTTTATTCAAGATATTTTAGTGTACCCTGAATACCAACATCAGGGAATTGGCACAAAATTTTTACAAATGACTCTAGAAAAGTACAAGAATGTATATCAAATTCAACTAGCAACAGATGATTCAACGAAAACAGTTTCTTTTTATGAGTCTAATGGATTCACAAGTTTAACTTCTCTAAATTGCGTTTCATTCATATATACTGGAAAGCGGTGAGCAAACTTTATCGACTTTCTACGATTCTATGATAGAATGAGAGAGTAAATTAGAGGAAAGAGTGGATACAATGCAATTAACAATCGATAAAAGAGCGCAAGCATGGTTTGAAGAAGAAATGGGTGTATCTAAAGAACGTGGTGTTCGTTTCCTAGGAAAGGTATACGGATGCAGTCCGATTCATGAAGGATTTCACTAGCAGTTGAAGTAGATGCTCCAAGCAATCCTTATGTGAGCGTTGTTGAAAATGGGATTACTTATTTTGTGGAAACTGGTGATGAATGGTTCTTCCATGGTCATAATTTAGAAGTAGGCTTTGATGAAAAATTAAAAGAACCAAGTTACAGTTATACAAAAATTGTAGACTAATATTTATATAGAAGAAACAGGGAGTAGGGATTTAACCAACTCCCGTTTTTATTGGACTTTTTTACCTTTGTAGAGTACAGTTAGATAGTTATGAAACGAAGAAAGGATATATGAAATGACAGAACCTGCAGTAAAATATAGATTGATTAAAACTGAAAAACATACAGGCGCTCGTCTTGGAGAAATTATTACACCACATGGTACATTCCCAACACCAATGTTTATGCCGGTTGGGACACTTGCTACGGTAAAATCAATGTCTCCGGAAGAATTAGATGAAATGGGCGCAAATATCATTTAAGTAACACCTATCATTTATGGTTACGTCCTGGTGCGGATATTGTTGATGAAGCTGGTAAACTCCATAACTTCATGAACTGGAAGAAAGGGATTCTAACCGATTCTGGTGGATTCCAAGTATTCTCACTAAGTGATATGCGTCGTATTGAAGAGGAAGGAGTTCATTTTAGAAACCATTTAAATGGATCTAAATTATTCTTATCTCCTGAAATCTCAATCGATGTACAAAATAAATTAGGTGCGGATATCATCATGAGTTTTGATGAGTGTCCGGACTTCCACCATACGCATGATTATGTGAAAGATTCAATTGCTCGTACGACTCGTTGGGCTGAGCGTGGATTAAAAGCCCATAAATCACCAGATACACAAGCGTTATTTGGTATCTTGCAAGGTGCTGGTTATAAAGACTTACGTATCGCACATGCAAAAGACATGATTTCTCTAGATTTCCCTGGATATTCTATTGGCGGATTATCCGTAGGTGAAACAAAGCAAGAGATGAATGAAGTGTTGGATTACTTAACACCACTCATTCCTTCAAATAAACCTCGTTATTTAATGGGAGTGGGTTCACCTGACTCATTAATTGATGGCGTTATTCGTGGAGTTGACATGTTTGACTGCGTATTACCAACACGTATTGCACGTAATGGTACATGTATGACAAGTAGCGGACGTCTTGTAGTGAAGAATGCGAAATACGAACGTGATTTCCGACCTTTAGATGAGAAATGTAATTGCTATACATGCCGTAACTATACACGTGCTTATATTCGTCATTTATTTAAGACAGACGAAACGTTCGGATTGCGCTTAACAAGTTATCATAACTTGTACTTCTTATTAAACTTAATGAAACAAGTACGCCAAGCGATTATGGATGATAACTTATTAGAGTTTAGAGAAGCGTTCTTTGAAGAATATGGCTTCAACAAAGAAAATGCTAGAAATTTCTAAAGAATGTAGAAATAAAGCGACTTTTTTGATAAAGTAAGTACATAGACATTGGAAATGAGGTAAGATTATGGATCAAATGACATTATTAATTGCATACGTTGTTGTAGCAGGGGGAGCGTTCTGGTTCTTCGGACGTAAACAACGTCAACGTGCTAAAGAAATTCAAGCGCAAAGAGATGCGATGAAAATTGGAGATAAAGTAGTGACTATCGGTGGATTACACGGTGAAATCTACAATATTGATACTGTAAATCATACAGTTGACCTTGATTGCGAAGGAGTTATCCTTACATTTGAACGCGCTGCGATTCATCACGTTGTTACTGAATCTGCTGCAACAAATAATGAAGTTTATACTGATGAAGTAGCAACTGAAGAAGAGTAGTCGATGGATAAAGAGAGTTTAAAAAATCAATTTAAAACTTGGTTGTATTATAAAGTCAGCGAGTTTAATGACTTAGGCTATACAACAATTGAAACGGAAGATCTCGCACATTATTTTGCGGATTACCGTTGGAAGAAGAACCTTCCTGAAAATCTGTTTGAACAAATCTTTCAGATCAATCAATTAAATATTAATGAGTACTTTGATTTTGAATCTTTAGAAGCGCAAACCAATAAAGAAATCACACTTGAAGATATTAATTTAAGTGAATTATTTTAAAGTTAAGAAGCTAGCAATTGTCTAGCTTCTTTTTTTACTTTAAAAAGAATGTAAAGGATTACAAAAATATCGCGAAAAGTATTGATATTTTGGGAATAATGGTTAGAATGGAGATATAGGTTAGGAATAAATCATGAAAGGGGAAATGAAAACAAATGAATCTGTTTTCAAAAGAAATTTTTTCGTTGAAAATAGTTTACATTTTTACAAAAATAGTGTAAGATAAGAATGTGATAAAAATAACAAACACTGGGGGAAATCACAAGTGAGTGAAGAAAAAAACAACAACCAAGTACAACAAGAAATCAACCGTCTCGTGGAGAATGGGTTGAAAGCCTTAGATGAATTCCGCTTGTTAAATCAAGAACAAGTTGACTACATTGTGGCAAAAGCATCAGTTGCTGCGTTAGACCAACACGGTGTATTAGCACAACATGCAATCGAAGAAACAGGACGTGGGGTTTTCGAAGACAAAGCTACGAAAAACTTATTTGCCTGCGAACACGTGGTGCACAACATGCGTCACACTAAAACAGTTGGCGTTATTTCAGAAGATGAAGTAACTGGATTAACATTAATCGCAGAACCAGTAGGGGTTATCTGTGGTATCACACCTACAACAAACCCAACTTCAACTGCAATTTTCAAATCTTTAATCGCATTAAAAACACGTAATCCAATCGTGTTTGCGTTCCATCCATCAGCTCAACAAAGTTCTGCACATGCAGCTCAAATCGTTCGTGATGCAGCAATTGCAGCTGGAGCTCCTGAAAACTGTATCCAATGGATTGAACACCCATCAATTGAAGCGACAAACGCTTTAATGAACCACGAAGGCATTGCTACAATTTTAGCAACAGGTGGTAACGCGATGGTTAAAGCTGCTTACTCTTGCGGTAAACCAGCTCTTGGGGTTGGTGCAGGTAACGTACCAGCTTATGTTGAAAAATCTGCTAACATTCGTCAAGCAGCTCACGATATCGTAATGAGTAAATCATTCGATAATGGTATGGTGTGTGCTTCTGAACAAGCTGCAATCGTTGATAAAGAAATTTACGATGATTTCGTTAAAGAATTAAAGAGCTACCACACTTACTTTGTAAACAAAAAAGAAAAAGCTTTATTAGAAGAATTCTGCTTCGGCGTAAAAGCAAACAGCAAAAACTGTGCTGGTGCTAAATTAAATGCGAACATCGTTGGTAAACCAGCTGCATGGATTGCTGAACAAGCTGGATTCTCAGTTCCAGAAGGAACAAACATTCTTGCTGCAGAATGTAAAGAAGTTGGTGAAAAAGAACCGTTAACTCGCGAAAAACTTTCTCCAGTAATTGCAGTACTTAAATCAGAATCTCGCGAAGACGGTATTGAAAAAGCACGTCAAATGGTTGAATTCCATGGTTTAGGACACTCAGCAGCGATTCATACAGAAGATGCTGAATTAGCGAAAGAATTTGGACGTGTTGTACGTGCAATTCGTGTCATTTGGAATGCTCCTTCTACTTTCGGTGGTATCGGGGACGTTTATAACGCATTTATCCCATCATTAACATTAGGTTGCGGTTCTTACGGACGTAACTCAGTTGGGGATAACGTAAGTGTTATAAATCTATTAAATATCAAAAAAGTAGGGAGACGTAGAAATAACATGCAATGGTTTAAAGTTCCATCAAAAATCTATTTCGAACGCGATTCAATTCAATACTTACAAAAATGAAAAATGTAAGCCGTGTAATGATCGTAACTGACCAAGCAATGGTTAAATTAGGATTCTTACAACGTGTTATTGAACAATTAGAATTACGTCCAAATAAAGTAATTTATGAAGTATTCTCAGACGTAGAACCAGATCCAGACATCACAACAGTAAACCGTGGTGCTGAAATCATGAAGAGCTTCGAGCCAGATACAATCGTTGCACTTGGTGGTGGATCTGTAATGGATGCTGCGAAAGTGATGTGGATGTTCTACGAACAACCACAAGTGGACTTCCGTGACTTAGTTCAAAAATTCATGGATATCCGTAAACGTGCATTCAAATTCCCAGAATTAGGGGAACGTGCTAAATACGTTGGTATCCCAACAACTTCTGGTACAGGTTCTGAAGTAACACCATTCGCGGTAATTTCAGATAAAGCTAATAACCGTAAATATCCGTTAGCTGACTACTCACTAACACCAACAATTGCGATTGTTGACCCTGCATTAGTTATGACAGTTCCAGACTTTGTAACTGCTGATACTGGTATGGACGTATTAACTCACGCAATCGAAGCGTACACTTCAACACTTGCAAACGACTATACAGATGGTTTAGCATTGCAAGCAATCAAATTAGTATTTGAAAACTTAGTAAGCAGTGTGAAAAATGCTGATTTCGTTTCACGCGAAAAAATGCATAACGCTTCTACAATGGCTGGTATGGCATTTGCCAATGCGTTCCTTGGTATGAGCCACTCAATGGCGCATAAGATTGGTGGATTCTTCCACACAGTTCACGGACGTACAAATGCGATCCTATTACCATACGTAATCCGTTACAATGGTACTCGTCCTGCAAAAGCAGCTACATGGCCAAAATACAACTACTACCGTGCAGATGAAAAATTCCAAGACATCGCTCGTATGTTAGGATTACCATCTTCAACTCCTGAAGAAGCAGTGGACGCTCTAGCTAAAGCTGTTTACGAATTAGGGGAAGCTGTAGGAATTGAAATGAACTTCAAAGCACAAGGCGTTAACCACAAAGAATGGTTAGCTACAATCCACGAGATTGCAATGCTTGCTTATGAAGATCAATGTTCACCTGCGAACCCTCGTTTACCAATGGTAGCTGATATGGAAGAAATTCTTGCTGACGCATACTTTGGATATAAAGAACGCCCAGGTCGTATCAAATAATTGATTTAAAACCTAAAGAGTCTTAGAAGTTTCCTAAGGCTCTTTCTTTGCTCTGTTTCGTCTAGGAAATATGCTATACTGTTAGGGAAAGAAGGGAGATGGCTTATGACACCAAATAAGGAAGATTACATTAAAACAATCTATAAATTAGGCGGTAAAGATGAATTCGTTACGAATAAAGCCATCAATCAAATGCTGGACCTTTCAGCAGCTTCCACAACAGAAATGTTGAACAAGCTTGTCCATGATGGTACTGTGGAATACATTCGTTATAAAGGTGCAAAATTAACAGGGAAGGGAATTAAAGTTGCTGAACGTTTGATTCGTTCTCATAAAATCTGGGAAGTCTTCCTAGTAAATTCTCTAGGATTTAGTGGAGACTCTGTTCATGATCAAGCAGAGATTCTTGAACATGCCTCAACCGTTGAAATGACAGAACGATTAGCGGAATTCTTAGGAAATCCAACGCATTGTCCTCATGGAGAAGAAATACCACCATTTTCAGAATAAAATAGCGATAGAACTGGTCTTTTTTGACCAGTTTTTTTATTTTGGCTCTAGTATTTATCGCAAAATTTTAGTACAATAATAGTACAGTTTAAGCAAGGTGTTTCATTTTTTTAATACAGAGGGGATATTATGACATCAAAGCATCAACAAATTATTCGTTATATTGAATCACTCCCAGTTGGAGAAAAAATCTCAGTTCGTTCAATCGCTAAGAACATGGAAATGAGCGAAGGTACCGCTTATCGTGCAATTAAAGAAGCTGAAAATATTGGGATTGTTTCTACCATCGAGCGTGTAGGGACAATTCGTATTGAACGTAAGACAAAGGATAATCTAGAAAAACTATCTTTTGGAGAAATTATTAAGATTATTGAAGGGGAAGTATTCGGTGGGCACGAAGGGTTAGATAAAATCTTAAACCGCTTCGTTATCGGTGCGATGACGCTAGATGCGATGACGCGCTATATTCAGCCTGAATCGCTTGTGATTATCGGGAACCGTGAAGATGCTCAATTACTAGCACTTAATCAAGGAGCCGCTGTTTTAATTACTGGGGGCTTTCAAGCAACTCCTCAATTAATTCAAAAAGCGGATGAGCTTAAAAATTCCGCTCATGGGAACAACGTACGATACATTTACGGTTGCCAGCCTCATCAACCGTGCGATGACCGATCAATTGATTAAAAAAAGAAAATTATGATTGTTGCCGACATTTATAATGATATCGATAACACGCATTATTTAAAAATGGATCAAACCGTTAAAGAGTACCGCGAGTTGAGTGAAAAAGACTGGAAATTCTCGCTTCCCAGTTGTAAACCATTCGAACAGATTAGTAGGGGTTGTTTCTGCTAAAGATATTTTTAGGAAAAGCAGATACTCTAACAATGGAACGTGTAATGACGAAGAATCCATCTGTGTCTAAATTACACGCTTCGGTAGCGAGCGTGGCGCATTCAATGATTTGGAATGGGTTGGAAATGTTACCTGTTGTTCAAGACAATATGGAATTAATAGGAATCATTTCAAGACGAGATGTTATGAAGGCAATGCAACTGACACAACGTCAACCGCAAGTCGGGAATACATTTGAAGATGATGTCAGTGAAAACCTAGAAATCGTTGAAGTGAATCCAACGGGCGCTAACTTTAGCTTTACAGTAACACCACAAATGACGAACAACCTTGGGATGCTTTCTTTTGGGGTATTATGTGAAGTGGTTTCGGTTGCTTCAAAAGAATTTATTCATAGAAGTCAACGTCGTAACACCGTGATTGAACAATTAGAAATGCATTACTTGAAGATGATTCCAATCGAAAGTCATATTGTGATTCAAATTCAAATGCTCGATAATGGTCGTAAAGTATCGAAATTAGATATTTCAGTATTATTAGAAAACTCAATTGTTGCTAAAGCAATTATGTCAAATCAATTAATGGAAAGAAACTAAGAATGAATTACAAAGAATTATTAAAAGAAATGATCACAGAGATTGAAAAAGCCGATTCAATCGTGATTTTAAGACATAGAAAACCAGACCCAGATGCTTTGGGATCGCAAATAGGTCTTAGTAAGCTGATTAAAGGTGCTTACCCTGAAAAGGCTGTATATGTTATTGGAGATATGCCCGAAAACTTGAAGTATATCGGTGACATGGATGAAATCACTCAAGAGGTATTCGATAACTCGCTTGTGATCGTTGTGGATTGTTCTACACCGCGACTTATTAATTGTCCGTTTGAAGTGAATGTCGAAGAGGTGATTAAAATCGATCACCATCCAAATGTGACGCCTTATGGAAAGATTTGTTATGTGGATACTACAGCCGCAAGCGCTAGTGAAATCATGGCAGAGTTTGCTTTTGATGAAACTACACCATTTCAAATGAACAGGGATGCTGCTAATGTCATCTATGCGGGGATTATCGGGGATACAGGCAGATTCTTATACCCGTCAACCACTTCGAAAACTTTTGCACTTGTATCAAAATTGATACAACACGATGTAGATTTGGCTGGAATTGCCGATAAGATGATTACGAAACCGCTGAATGTGAATCGAATGACAGGGTATATATATGAACATCTAGAAGTATTTCCTGAGGGAATGGCGAGTGTCGTTTTAACAAAAGAAGTGCTTGAACGTTTCCAAGCCACTGACCAGTTAGCCTCTCTTGTAGTTTCAGTGCCTGGAACAGTCGAAGGGATTTTGGCTTGGAGTATGTATGTGGAACAGGAAGATGAGACCTTTAGAGTACATTTGCGTTCAAAAGCCCCAACTGTAAATGATATTGCGCAAGAGTTCGGCGGCGGAGGACATACGCTCGCATGCGGTATTCCTTCTGTTACGAAGAGTCAAATTTTAGAAGTGGATGCTAAGTTGAAAGAGGCAGTAAGAAACTTTAAGAAAAATTGAAATAACACTCAAATAAGAGTATTATAAAGTGTTGTGTTTACAATAAAATTAGTCCAATAATTGGATGAAAGGAAATATTAAATAATGAATTATACAGAATTTTTTAAAAAAATTGATGCAGAAATTAAAAAAGCAGATTCGATTGTCATCTTACGTCATGAATCACCAGATCCAGATGCAATTGGATCACAAGTAGGGTTAAGAGAAATTATCCGCGCTACTTATCCTGAAAAACAGTATATTTACTTGGTGAAATGCCTAGCTCATTAACATATATTGGTGAAATGGACGAAATTACACAGGAACAATTTGATGCTGCACTGATTATTGTATTAGACTGTGCCAATACTCCACGTATTGACTGCCCATTTGAAGTTGATCCATCTAAAGTAATTAAAATTGACCACCATCCAGATAGAGATGTGTATGGTGCGATTTCATTTGTGGATACAAATTCAAGCAGTACAAGCGAAATTCTATGCCGTTTTGCGTTTGATGTAGAAAGTACATGGAAAGTCTCTAAAGAAGCAGCAAATGCATTATATGCAGGTATCGTTGGAGATACAGGTCGATTCCTTTATCCAGCAACAACTGCAGTAACATTTGCGATGGTTTCTAAATTATTAGAATTCGATGTAGATATCTCAGGAATTGCTTATCATATGATTACAAACCCAGTTTCAGTTAGCCGCTTAGCAGGTTATATTTACCAAAACATGGAAATTTCTGAGAACGGAGTAGCAGCGACAATTCTTTCACAAAAAGATTTAGAGCACTTTGGAATTGAAGAAGATCAAACGCATGGGGTTATTTCTCTTCCAAGTACTGTTGAAGGAATTCATTGCTGGGCTTTATTTGTAGAGCAACCAGATGGAAGCTACCGAGTAAATCTTCGTTCTAAAGGCCCAATTGTGAATGTAATTGCTCAAAACCATGGTGGTGGAGGACATCCATTAGCATCAGGTGCGATTGTTCAAACTCTTGAAGAAGTAAACGAAATCGTAGAAGAATTGAATGCATCTTCAAAAGAATATTTAAGAAAATAATTTGGAAAGAGTCGGTTTATCCGGCTCTTTTTTCTTAAGTTAGGTTTTCAAATGTGAAAAAAATTCTTTTTAAAGGAAGAAAATTGGTCTTGGTTCTTTCTTGGTTAACTCACATTAATACAGTATAATATATATGAATTTTTATTGAAAAATATTTTCAAAAAAGAAGGAGAGCGAAATGAAGAGAATTATTCATAAATTATCAACTACTTTATTAATATTCACATTATTAACGAATCAAGTAGCGCCAACTTTTGCTTATGCGCAGGAGGTTAGTGAACCTACAACAGTAGAGACAAGTAATACAGAAACTACTGAAACTTCAGCAGTTGAAACGACGGTGAGTACAGAAAATACTACTTCTGAAGCAAACGAAGTCACAGCTACAGGTGTTTTAGGGGTAAATGCACAAATCGGTCAAGTAAAAGTAACTGCTACAAACTCAACAGGTAGTGACGCGCAATATACAACAAAGAATCGTCAAGGAGATGTTCAATTAGATGGTTCAAAAGTAGCTAATCCTATCATTGGAGGATATATCGAGTTTACTTATCCAACAGAGTATATCGAGAGTTTTACAGTTGCGACTGGTGGACCAGTGAAGAGCGTAGATAATTCGACACCAGGTCTATTTAAAGTATACTTGTCAGACATTACGCAAACAACCACAGCAAGTTTTCCTTTTACATTTGAATTTAAAGACCGTGTAACTCCAGAGGGATATACATTCTCTCCGAAAATCGTGTTAAAAGATAGTACTGGAAACACATTAAAGGAAGTAACAGATACATTAATTTATAAAGTAAAAGTAGATAAACAGTCATTGTTTAAATATAACGGGACAAATACTACACAAGCATATACTATTGATAACCGTGAGATTTATGGTGGGAAGGCAACGGGGGAAGCAATTACAAAAGCCTCAGATGTTACTTTCCAATTTAGTTTATCAACGAATACTTTAGGTGGTGGACAAACTCAAAACTGGGGAAATGGAAAAGCACAGACACGTGCTGCAAAAACAATTACAATTACCGACACATTACCAACATATGAAAAAGCTGACGGGACTACAGGAACAGCTGTCTTTGATCCTGCTAAAAATCCAGGATGGACATTAAATGCTGATGGAACAGTTAGTAAAACCATTACTGGTAGTGACACTCTAAATGACTCAAATAGTGAAGCGGAACTTGCTTTACGTGAGGAGAGACTTGTTTTAAGTTTCCCAGATGCTAAAACAAAAACAAATATTGTTAATAACGCAAAAACAGAATTGACATTTATCCAACAAGGAGAATCAGAACCTAAATTAACAGTAAGCGATGATATTCAATTTAAACTCATTGGACAATTGATTAGTGATTCTTCTTTCCGTAAGTCTAATAACGATAAACAAACTTTAAACGTTGATGCTGGTGCTCCAGATACATCTGTAGCGACATGGATTCTTGGGTTTACGAATACTTCTCCAAGTACAATTTCTGAATTAACATTAGTTGATGAAGACTTAGATGAAAGAATGTATTTCTACTCAGTCGGTTCTCCTGTTTCCAATGCACCATTTGATATGGATGTATATGGTGTAAAAGCAGATGGTACTGAAGTGAAATTAGGAAGTATTGCTAAAGGTAGTAAACAAATTGTGATTGTAGACGAAGATGCCTATAATAAAGTCACAAATCAAGCAAAACAAATTTATGCAGGAACTTTAAAGAAAGACACCTATCAAAAAGTAAATCGTACTTATAACAGTATAAAAATCAAGCTTCAAGATGGGAAAGTTCTTCAAGCAGGAGAAATTACATCTACTTTTATTCAAACTAAATTGTTAAATCCATTTGATGAAACTGAGCGTAAAGATCCTGTTAGATACAATAATAGTATGCACGCTGAAGGTTTAGTGGATGGCTATGGTGAAGACGGAAAGTTCTCTACAAACAAAAGTACTTCCTATGAAGATGTAAGAGTCAAGGAAGAAGAAATTCGTATTTCGAAGATGACTCGTTCAAATCCTACAGGTAATTTAGGAGAAGTTGTTGAATATAGTGTTACTGCTGATTTTAGTAACTTATCAGTCAACCGTCGTGTAAATGGAGCTCAAGTGATTGATGTCTTACCTGAGGGAATCACTTATGAAGGGTACTATATTGATAAAAAAGAGCATAGAAACATGGTAAAGGGTGAACCAAGAGTCGTTGAAAATTACAATGGCAGCGGTCGCCAAGCAGTAATTTTTGAGTTAAAAGATCTTGATTTCTACAATGACAAAACGATTGGTCGTGACTTTACAGCAATTGTTTCAGCAACAATTACGAAAGAGGCAATGCCAACAGCCGTTCAGAAAGCTGATGATTATAAGAAAAATACAGATAACCATGTATTTCTAGTTGCAAAAGAGTTTTCTCCTTTAGCAAGTAATGTAACGTCACAAACAATGTTAGACAATGTGTTTAAGATTGAGACGCCAGATGGAAAAGTTCCAGATAGAATCGTAGCCGCAAAATCTTCTACGATTGTAAACTTACCGACTGAAATTCGTTCTGAGAAATTTATTTCGAAAAGTGATGGAAGTTGGACTCAAGAATTAGTTCAACACAACTATGGTCAAGAGTATAAATATCAACTACAAACGAAGAACTATAGTACGTACGATATCGAAACATTTACGTTGTATGATCGCCTGCCTTATGTAGGGGATAAAAATGGTTCAGGCTTCACACCTGTTCTAACTAAAGCGTTGGACGTTGAAAGTAAATATACTGTTTATTATCATACTTCAACGACATTACCTGCAACTCCATATGATGCAACGCAGGCGAGTGGCTGGGTAACAGCTGATCAAGTTGCTGATTTTACAAAAGTAACAGCCATCAAGATTGTACTGAATAAGGGTGAAAAGATTGTCCCAGGAGAAGTCGTGAACTTCGTAGTGGATATGAAAACTCCAGAATATACTGATGGTGCAACAGATACACTAACAGCAACGAATGTTTTCTATACAAACCGTGATGCTGAAAGCCCAACTGTATTTGGTGAAACAAATGCTGTTTCAAACCAATTGCCACAATACATTCCAGTTGCCAAGATTTGGAATGGGGAAAAAAGATGCTTCTATTTCAAGTATTAAAGTGGAACTAAGTCGTGCAAGTAATCCAGATGTTGTTTTTTTGCAACAATGGTCTTAAATGATGCTAATGACTGGAAAGGTGTCTTCAAACTGACTATTGACGGTAAAAGCACTTGATCCAACTGTGACTGATTACCAAGTGAAAAGAAGTCATTGAGGAAAAACTATGGTAAAGATTACGATACAGTCATTACTGGTAAAGCTACTCAAAAAGAAGGATTTACGATCACAAATACACGTAAAACGACAACTCATTCTGTTAAAAAAAGAATGGGAAGATAATAAAAATAAACTTGGCTTACGTAAAGCGATTAAAGTTCAATTGAAACAAAATGGTGAAAACTATGGTGAAGCTATTGAATTGTCAGATGCAAATCATTGGGAACATACTTTCACAGAATTACCTGAATCTAATAATGGAGTAGCTTATGAGTACACTGTTGAAGAAATAGATGTTCCAGAAGGATATACTCATGAGGTTGTTACAGAAGGGGTAAACTCTGTGATTACAAACCGTATTCTTTCAGGAGTTAAACAAGACCTAACATTCAAGAAAGAATTAGAAGGTCGTGAATTAGTTGAAGGAGAATTCACATTCAATCTATTAAATGAAAATGGAAAAGTTGTCCAAACAGCTCAGAATGCTGCTGATGGTACCATTACATTTAAAGATGTTGAATTTGAAAAAGCCGGAACATACAAATTCAAAGTTGTAGAGGTAAGTGGCGATGATGCCCAAATCACTTACGATAAGAGCGCCAAAAACGTTTCTGTTGAAGTGAAGCAAGAAGGGAAGAAATATGTTGCTACAGTAACATACGACGCAGATAAAACGTTTAAAAACAAATATACTGCGCCCGCTAACCCTCAAAAAGATTTACCAAATACTGGTACATCATCACTTGTAAGTACAATGTTTATTGCAACTTTACTAGTAATGATTGCTTTAGGTTTCGTTTTTACAAACAAACAAGAAAATGAATAATATAATTTTGAAAACATCGGTTAGTCTTAGGGCTAATCGATGTTTTTATTTCGCTGTTGAAAGCCTTTTGTTTTTTTGAAAAAAA